>OBVD01000091.1_pt1 | contig 105376 bp, 109 predicted proteins | sample 1495031 | NCBI WGS metagenome assembly OBVD01 (sample SAMEA2579967, study PRJEB22360) | human gut metagenome
ACAGGCGCTACCCTACAGGGCCAGTTGTTCCTGTTGCCCCCGTTAATCCGGTGTCTCCCTTGTCCCCCTTTTCCCCTTTTGCCCCTGCCGGTCCCTGCTGACCTACAGGGCCAGTTGGTCCTGTTGCCCCCGTTAATCCGGTATCACCCTTGTCACCCTTTTCGCCTTTTGCACCTGCCGGTCCCTGCGGACCTACAGGGCCAGTTGGTCCTGTTGCCCCCGTTAATCCCGTGTCTCCCTTGTCCCCCTTTTCACCTTTTGCACCTGCCGGTCCCTGCGGACCTGGCGGACCACTGAGGTCTTCACTTTCCTGTATCTCTTTAATGGTATCAGCGGCGGCTTTTGAGGCTGAACTTCTGGCCTGTTCAGCAAGAAGCTGTGCTTTATCCCTTGCCTGCCCACTTTCTTTCTCACTGGCAGCAGCAGCCTGTGCGCTGTTCCGGGCATTCAGGGCGTCTTCCTGAGCTTCATCGCGCAGCGTCAGGGCCTCATCTCTGGCCTGCTCTGCGCGAGTGGCACTCTCAGTGGCTGCATTTTGTTGGTTCTCAGCAATTTTCGCAGCCTGCAATGCTGATGCTTCATTTAAGGAAGCCGATTGTGCACTGCCTGCTGCCTCAGTCTCTGATTTAGCAGCCTTTTCACTGAACTCCCTGGCATGCAGTTCACTTAGCGCTGCAGCTGCAGCGCTGTTATCCCCCTGTTCTGCAGCCTGTGTAGCCATGAGGGCGCTTTCACGCGCTGAGGTTTCAGATGCGACTGCATTACCGACATGCTCACCCGCTGTTTGTGCTGACGCAAATGCACTTCTGGCACTCCCTGCTGCAGACTGTGCCGAAGCGCCTGCCTCCTGCTGCGCCTTCTGTGCCGCATCAGCGGCGGTCTTTGCCTTTCCGGCCTGTTCCGTCGCTGTCTGTGCCGACTTTGCCGCACTGTCAGCATCTGCACTGCTGGCCAGAACGTTCTGCGTTGTCTGTCGGGCATTATCTGCAGCAGACCGGGCAGAATCATCAGCAGCATCCGCAGATAGTGCCGCCTGGCGCTGTGACTCTGCCGCAGCCGTTGCAGACAACGCTGTCGCGTCTTTACTCTGCTCTGCTGACTGTGCGGCCTGTTCGGCGCGTTCCCGATCCTTCTCTGTTGCACCGCTCAAATCCACTACGCGGTTTACCATTTCCTCAAAACGTTTCATCACCTCCGGACGCAGGTCTGCATCCTTTGGCGCATCGAGAAATGCATTCAGGGTATCCGGCGCATCGGCCGGGGCCACGTAAATGTCGCCTGCCACTGAGGGAGGAAAACCTTCCCGCAACAGTGAAACAGTGTAATAACCCGGCTCAGCCTCAATGCTGTAGTGACCGTCCGCTCCTGTAAGAGTGGATGAAGTCACCTCCACAACAACGGTCGGGCTGGTTTGCTTAGCACTCAGTTGAATGGTGCAGTCCTGTACGGGTTTTCCCGCACCATCTCTGAGAATGCCTGATATGAGTACCGGCATAGTACCTCCATAAAAAAACCGCCCGGAGGCGGTTCTGTCATTAACTTATTGTTATCCCGGCTGATGACTTTTTCGTCACAATAACCAGCAGGTCACTGATTCTGGAATGTGGCCAGCCGCTGCCGTTGCCGCGAGTACTGACGCTGAAGCTCAGCGTCATCCTTCCGCTACCGGCTGGCATATCCAGTGTTTGCGAAAAAACGGCCGGTACACCTATGCTTGTCTCGTTGTATATCTCCACCCCGTTTTTCCTGACAATCAGCGTACAGGCATCCCATATGTCGTTACTGGTCTGGCTGTTATACGCTGCACCCTGAAAGGCAATAGCAGGAATGGAAATCTGTCGGTCAAAAGACTGATCATCGTCAATCACGACCGTCAGCGTCCCGTTGGCGTACCGTTTTTCACCTGTGTTGGGTATACGGAAGTAAGGAAACTCCCTGCCCGCTGCCTTAACAATATCCCCAAGAATGCACTCGGCCCGGAGCGTCCCTTTGATGGTGCAGTTTTCCTCAATTGTCACATTGTTGAGAGCGCCAGAGTTCGCGCTGATATGACCGCTGATATCCGCATTACGGGCAGTCAGCCTGCCGTCAGGCGTCAGCGTAAAGGTCGGCGGGTTTCCGCCGCTGGTGATGCTCGGCGCTGTCAGATATTTGAGGAATACCTCGTTCATAAATATCTGGTCACCCTGCATCACGAAGGCGGGAGTTTCATTGCCATTAGCCGGATTGATAAACGCGATACGGTCAGCGGCTACCAGAAACTGGCTTACCTTTCCCTCTTCCGTGTCCTCCATACTCAGGCCCAGACCCGCCACATAGTGCTTCCCGTCTTCGGTCTGCTCTATCTTCACGCCCCACATGGCGTTCCACTTGCCGTTCGCGTCCTGCCACTCTTTCGAAAACTCATCCAGCCGGCTGGCGTTGTCTTCCGTCAGCTCCACCTTCTCCAGCAGTTCTTTCCCCAGGTGGCTTTCGGTGATTTCCCCTTTGAAGAAATCCAGGTAGCCCGCCGCATCATTGCTGGCCTGGCCTTTGGCCTCCACGAACGCCGATTTCCCGACCTGGTTCACGGCCCGGATATAGAAGTAATAGTCCTTGCCGGGTTTGATACCGCTGCTGGCCGCAATCCAGTACAGCGCCGTGCCGAGATAACGCGCATCGCTTTCCACCTGGCGGATATCGGCAACCTGCGTATCCGTAAACCAGAACTCATACTGCACCGTGGGGTCATATACCGCCTGGCGTGGGGTGGCGGTTATCTGGAAATAGCCGGGGGTCAGCTCAACATAAGACGGTACAGCCGGCGCAGCAATGCTGAAATCCGTGCTGGCGGGGGCGCCCTGCTGGCCCTGGCTGTTCACTGCCCGGACGGTAAGGGTGTAACGTCCCGGAGACAAGTTGCGGAAGGTGTGCTCCGTTTCGCTCAGAGTCAGGCTGCTGGCCAGGCGGTCGCTGTTATCTTCCGCTTTCACCGTCAGACGCAGGGAGAAGTTAACGCCTTTCACCACGCGCGGCGTATCCCAGCGCGCCCGCGCCTTATACTGTCCGTCCTCTGCCAGAATCTCCGTGGTGAGATGCTGCACGGCGGGCGGTGTGTTCGTGATGCTGGTTCCGGGCAACGGATCAAACTTCGCCCCGTTGTCCACGATGCTCTCTTTCTCCGGAACATGCTGCACGGCGGTGATGGCATACGTGCCGTCATCGTTTTCCCGTATGGCCACGCAGCGAAACAGCCGCTGGCGCAGGTCCGGCAGTTTCAGCCCCCACACACTGTACTCCGCCACGCCATCGGGTAACTGGCTGACGGTCACGCGGTCCGGGGCGGGGTGTGCGGTGACCGCGACGGTAACAGGCTGGCCATTGCTGCCCACCAGGTTCAGCACCACATTGCTGCCTGCCGGTATCTCCACCTCACGGTCCAGCGTGATCGTGCGCGTAAGGCTGTCGACCGACAGGATGCGTCCGCCCACGGTCACGCCAGCATAATCACTGTCGCAGACCTCAATGATATCGCCGGGAACATGTCGCAGCCCCTCAGCCCCTACGGAAAAATCCACCGTCTGCGTTTCCAGCAATTCGGTGGTGATGGTCCACAGTCCTGCGCGGTGCGCCTGCCCACGGCTGGTACAGGCGAACGCATCCATCTTCAGAACGTTGCGACCGTAGCGCCGGATGGCAGCGTCGTTTTCCACCAGTTCGGTGGATGTTTCCCAGCCGTTGTTCGGGTCGGTGTAACGGACCTCGGCGGCATTGTGGCGCTCTTTCAGTGCGCTGAAGCTGTAGATGAACGGCGCACCATCAGCGGGCATCACCACATTACTCTGCGTATAGGTCCAGACTTTATCGGCGGGCCGGTCCTGCACAAACGTCAGGGTGCTGCCGTTCCAGACCGGCATACAGCGCATCAGGGAACAGAAGTCCCCCAGCACGTCCCACGCTTTGCGCTGGTCCGTCAGATACGCATTGCAGGTGATACGCGGCTCCGTCCCGCCAAAACCGTCAGGAACAGGCTGATCGCAGTACTGTGCAATGGCATACAGCGCCCACTTGTCCACATCGGCAACACCAATGCGGCTTCCCATGCCATAGCGCGGGTGAGTCAGCATATCCAGCACACACCAGGCCGGATTATCTGTCCAGGCGGGTTTAAACGTCCCGTCCCATATTCCCGTACAGGTCCGTTTTAACGGATCGTAATTCGACGGCACCGGCACAATACGCCCGCGCAGGTGATAGTTTCGCGTGACCTGCTGGCTGCCAAACTGCTCCGCATCCACTTTTACCCCGATAACGGCGGTGTTCGGGTAGCACTGTTTCACATCGATGATTTCGGTATAGCCCGACCACACCGTTTTGTTCTGCAGCAGGTCTGTCGTGCTGTCATCAGTGAGGCGCTGCATGCGGACTTCAAACGGTCGGGGCGGCAAATCATCAATCACCACGGATGCCAGAAACTGCGTGGTCGTTTTCCCCGTAATGGTGATATCCCGTTCCGTTCGCCACACCCCATCACGGCGAAACTGGATCAGCATCTGTACGCTGGTCGGGTTGCGGTCACCTTTGGTACTGGTGCTGACCAGCGACTGCACACCAAAGGTAAAGCGCAGACGGTCCAGCGTTTTGGTGGTAATGGTGCGGGTCACTGGCTCTGACTTCTTCACCTCAACACTCAGCAAGTTTTCCGCACCGGAGTCTTCGAACCCCTCCATCGCGGTCTGCTCATCCTCCCCCACGCGGTAAACCACGGTGACACCGTGAACCATCGCGTTACCGTCGCTGTCGAGGACCGGCGTTTTGTTAATTCTGACACTCTTTAGCCCGTCCACAGGACCTTCAATCGGTCCCTCGCAGATGGCATCAACTACCGTCAGCATCTGACTGGATTTCAGGTCGTCAGGAGCCTCATGCGGCGTTTTACTGCTGCCACCACCCTTACCCATAATCTGTTCCCTCTGAAACGACAAAACCGCCCGGAGGCGGTTCTGTGTAAATACAAATATGCTGCAGTAAGTCAGCGACCGATGATCACCACCTGTCCCCCGCCACCTTCATCCCGTGTGCTGATTTCCTGGGAGATCGTGCGGGAACCGACCAGCATTTCACCGTATAACACCGGCAGGGCATTACCCTGCGCCATCATGTTGTCCAGTGACGAAAAATAGGTGTTCTGTTTGCCGTTGTCGGTCTGCCGGGAGGAGGGTATTTTTGCCTGGGGTGTCAGCATCTGCGCCACACCGCCCAGCATCATGGCTACCCCCATAGAAAAAAGGACCGAGGATGCCGAAATAGCACCAGCAGATAATGCGCTACCCCAAAGAGCAAGAGTTGCCCCGCCAGTTAAAAAGGATGCGCCGATTGCCACCGCACCCAGCACAACCTGGAACAGACCACCTTTTCCAGCCCCTGCCATACGCGGGACAATATGAATAATGGCCCCGTCCGGCAGTGACTCATGCAGACGGGCTGACACGCTGGTTTCATCCACATCCTGACCGGCGATGCGTATCTGATACCAGCCATCATTCATTTTCTGCCGGAAGCCCGGTATCTGCATGGCCAGCGCGTAAATGGCCTCGGCCCCCGTTTTTATACTGAGGCTGAAGCGGCGGCCAAATCGTTGTAAATCCCCGTGAAGGCAGACTCGTGCCATGCCCGGTGTCGCCAGATTGAGTGTGTGCGGCGTTGCCATTTGTCGGTATACCTCTCGCGTTTACTGAGCTGATCAGGAATATGGTGCAACAGTTCGCCGTCGCCGCAGTAAATCGCGGCATGGTTGGCAACCGATGAACCAAAACAACAAATCAGAATGTCTCCGGGCTGTGCCTCTGCGGCATTCACGCGGTAAAAACCGGTCGCCTCCAGATTATCCAGATAGAGATTTTCTCCCTGCTTCCACCAGTCCTCCCCCCGCGCAAAATCCGGCATCTCAATACCCGCCAGATGGTACGCATCGCGGAACAGGGTGTAACAGTCCGTCACGCCATGCTCAAATGCCCGCCCGGTGAGAAAAGGCATGCAGCGAAATTTGTATATCCGGTCATCGCAGACCAGCCACCACGGCAGGCCACTTTGCACCTGCAGGCGGCGATCAACATCGCTGAGGAACGGCAGGCCATCGGGATGGCTGTGTACCAGGGCCACCACATCGCCCGCCGCCTGCGCCTGGAGGTAATCTGCCGGATCCATACGGAAATACAGGGTCGGTTCAGCGGAAAGATTCTGGCAGGGAAAATACCGCTCCCCGGCAGTCGTGTTCACCACCCAGCCGCACGATTCAGCAGGCGCACACGCAGCAACATGCGCCAGGATAGTTTTTTTCATGGGTATATCCATCAGGAAAGACGGTTAATGGAGAGGAAACAGCCAATGCGCGGCAGGTTATTACGCAGCTCGCAGCCAGTACGGCATTTACTGCAGGCATCTTTTGCCGGGTCTGCCGTGGGCTTGTCAAACTCATCCGCCACAGGCGGACCGGCATAGCCACACTCATCAGAACGGTAGGTCCAGCTGCAGACATCAGCCAGCATGATCCGCGCCGGAAACACGCTGCCGTCCGTTTCGGTCGGTGTGGCCAGCACAAAAGTCGCCGTGGTGGCTTTCAGTTCGGATAACTGTTCTACCTTCCAGCGACTGACCACTTCCTGTTCCGGATCGGCCTCCGGGTTGCCGCCTGTAAAGTTCACCGCATCGAGAAAACGGGCGTATACAACATGCCTTACCACCGTGGCACCGACGAGGCTCTGCATATCTGCCGCAAGTCCCGTAACCATGCCAAACAGGTTCGACACTGCCAGCGTCGGGCGGGCGGAAGTTCCTTTCCCCACCAGGTCGAATCCGGTTCCCTGTATCGGGTAAACATCATACTTCCGGCCCTGCCAGGTGACCGGCTCGCCCTTCTCGTTCGCTTCATTTGAAAAATAGTAACGCTGGCCACCAAAGGCCGTCAGGTCGATTTCCCACAAATCAATGCGGGCCGACTGCTCGGTTTTCGTGGTTTCGTTGAGGGTGTTCTGAGGTATATCCTGCATAAGAATCCTTAAGCAATAACCTGCTCAAATTTACAGCTGAAATCAGAATACGTGACGTTGTCCGTAACAGACCATTCCCGGCAGACAACTTTAATCGTGCGGTTGTATTTTGGCGGTCGCCACAAAAAGGCTTTATATCCTCCGTGCTCGACCAGAAACGCTTCAAGTGCGGTGCGGGAATTGTCCGACGTGATACGGAAAACAGGCTGGAAGTTAATTAACTGATGGTTAAGTCCGGTCGGGCGACGTTGCTCATAGCCATCCCCAAATTTAATGGTTGTCACCGAAGGGGAAAGAGAAGACGGCATCCCCTCCCTGGGTACCCAATGAAAAGTTTTCACTTATCCTCCCGCCAGCATGCCGCCATCACGGCCCTGAGTTCTCAGGATACTCATGACACGCGTGTCGACCATTTTGACCAGCATCTGCGATGCCTGCGGCCCTATCTGCCCGTTTTGCCCGTCATTCTGAATAATAATGTGATACTCAGGTGAATAAACAATCCCCCCATTCATACCACCACCAGAGGAACCCGGCTCACCCAGCGCCCTGACACCCAGCGTACCGTCAGTCGTTTTTGCCAGAGGCATAATGGCTTCCGGACCTGCTTCACCAAACACGCCAGCCCCCTTTGCAAAAGCAAACAGGGTCGGGCTGTCATAGATGCCATTACTGTAGGCACTTAATGAAGGTGAATCATAAACACCGCCTTTCTCGTTAAAACTAAAACTGCTGCCAAAACTGCTGATGGCCGTGCCGGTACTCGCGCTGGCTGCGCCGCCAAAAAGACTGCCGCCGATGCCCATAATGGATTTCAGGATGGTGTTGGTAATCAGCGCCTGCGTTGCCATATCGACAAGGTTTTTAATCACCGACTGAGTCAGGGAGGAAAATAACCCAATCATCCCGTCCCGGAGTGATTGGGTGTTTACCAGCATGCCGGTCAGCATGTTGGTGGAACGCTCCTGGGTGGTCTCTAACATGCCAATAGCGAGGCTGTTCAGGTTTCCCTGCGACTTATACAGCTCCACCGCCGTCTGGTACTGCGCATCAGCGGAATCTTTATCCGCCTTTTGCTTCAGCAGTTCGTACTGCTCTTTGTTGATTGCATCATTCTGGTAAAACGCCTGCAGCAGTGACTGACGTTCGGCCAGTTGATTGCGCAGTTCTGCCAGCGGATCAACCGTCCCGGCGATATCAATCAGAGGGGCAGACATTGCCGCTGCCTGTGCCTGTAACAGTTCGCGGGCCGTACTTTGTGCCAGCGTGATTCTGGCCGTCTGGTATTCCTTTTCATCCAGAAGACGGGCATTCAGGAGCGACTTCAGCTCCTGGCTCGATTCGCGCTCTTTCGTCAGAGAGGCTCTGGCTGGCGCATACTGTTCTGCCAGTTCGAGGCGCTGTTTCTGATAGTTTTCAGCATTCAGCAGCAGCGTCTTCTGAATATCAGCCTCGCTGGCTCCGTCAGCGCGGGCGGCTTCAAGGAGTTTTCTGGCGCTTTCCTGCTCCTGCAGGTTGATACGTCCGAGACTTGAGGAATGCGCCGCTTCGATTTCACGCCGCAGTTGCTCATACTGGTTAACCTTTGCCTTTTGCCCCTTACCTGTATCCCCGCCTTCTCCGGTCCAGGGGGTATCAGGTTTATCGCTCCCTGTTTCATTCCCTGGTTTATCCGGCTTCGGCGTGGGATCGGTTTTCCCTGATTTAGCCTGTTCTATGGCCTCTTTGACTATTTTTTGCCGTTCCTTGAGAAGTTTTAACCCCTGCTCAACGGCATCCAGATCCCCTTTGTAACGGGTTTTATCGTTCTGTACACCTTTAAGTTGTCCGAACGGATCGAAGCCACTCAATCCATCAATACGACTTTCCGCATCCTGAATTTCTTTAATCAGTTTATTTCGCTGAATAACCTGATTCTCAAACTGTTCATCAATGTCCAGCTGCTTCACGTTGAGCTGGTTAAGCGACAGTTTTTTGAGTTCTTCATTCGTTTCAACAACAGCATTTTTCAGGTCAATCGCTGACTGACGGGCATTTTTCGCCTGATTATGGAAATAGAGCAACGCCGAACCGGCGAGCATCGCTGCGCCCACAGGACCGCCCACCAGTGCCAGCGCCCCTCTGGCCATACCTACTGCAGCAGAGACTGCGCGGGCTGAAACGGAAAGCTGTTTATTGGCTGCATTCAGCTGGCTCTTTGCCTGGGTGGAGAGCAGTGTCTGCTCGGTTTCCTGGCGGATTAAGCGGTTAAACTCGCTCTGGTAACTCACGTTAAGGCCAAATTGTCTGGCGCTTTTCTCCATTTGCCGATAACGCCCGAATTCTGCGTTATTCTGCGCCAGCGTGGCGGCGGTACTTTCCAGCGTTTTTCGCGCCATATCGGCCTGCGCCATCGCGCTGGCCCTGACTGCCTGCTGCTGCTCAACCCAGGCACCGATGTTCCCCCTGATACCTGCCGTCAGTTTTGTCGCCAGAACAGGAATCAGCGTATACAGCGCAACGTTGGCTACTGTATTGAAATTATCCGTCAGGCCATTAATGGCATCGGTAACGGTCTGAACACCACTGCGCAGCGGACCGTTTCCGCTCTGTCCTACCTTAATAATCAGACCTTCAAAAGCAGAAGTCAGGCTGAGAAGATCGCCGTTCAGGTTATTTACCCTGATTTCGGCCTGCTCATGCGCGGTCTGCGTACCGGTCAGGGCGGCAGTCAGCGACTCCACCTTCTCGCGGTTCTGAACCAGGATAGATGCCGCGCTGAGGTTTTCCTCCCCGAACAGCTTCACGGCCTGCCTGGTTGACAGGTTTTTTCCCGCCAGGTTCTCCAGCGCCTGGCTCAGCCCGACAACAGAAGGCTTCAGGGTCTTATCGGTTCCCTTCTCCAGATTCAGGATCACGTTGCGCAGTGCGGTCCCGGCTTCGCCGCCTTTCACTTCGCGCTCCGCCAGTACCTGTATGGCGGCATTGAGGGTTTCAAAACCCACGCCAGCCTGTGCCGCTGCCACCCCGCCATTTTTAATCGCGGCAGCAGTATCGGCCATCTCCGCCCAGGCCAATTTCGCACAACGGATATCTCCGACGAGCCAAATTTCGCGCCAGCAGCCAGCACGTTGATATACCGGTCGGCTTCACTGGCTCCCGCCCCAAACTGGTTTAATGACAGGGCCAGCGTTCGGGTGGCATCCGGAAGCGTGGTCCCAGCGGCCTGGGCCAGCGTTAACGCGCTTTTGGTCGCCGCCGTCAGCCCCGCAGAGGTGCTCAGCAGTTCAGGCTTTGCCGAAGCCATCAGCTTAATCGCCTCAGCGGCCTGTGATGCGCTGTATTCCGTTGTGCGGCCCATTTCCTGCGCCGCCTGATCGTACAGTTTCATCTGCGCACTGGTGGCACCGGTGATAGCCTGCAAATCCGACAACGACTGGCTGTACTGCCGCGTGGTGCTGATAATGGTACCCAGCGATAACCCCGCCCCGGCAAAACCTGCCAGCCTGCCTGCCAGCCCCGATACCGAAGCGGAAACACGCTTATAGGCATCCTCCGTCTTTTTCGCATCAGCCCGGGCATTGCGGTTAAACTGGCGTGACTGACTCTCAGCGCTGCCGTAGGCGCTCATCAGCTGCGATTTAAAGTTCGCTGCATTCAGATGCAGCCCAACGGCAAGAGAGGCAACGTCACCCATTACATTAATACCTTCATGACTGCCGCACACTGCGCATCCAGACTCGGATTCACGGCAGCGGTGGGGGATTTAACAGGGGGCGGGTTATTGTCAGAACCTTCTGGCGAAGGCTTTTTGAAAATGCCCTGTTTGAGGAAGAAAGCACGCCAGTGAAAAAGCGTGTCAGCCGGAAGCGCCGCAATTTTTGACGGGTCAGGCTCGCCCCAGCGGTCGGCCAGCCAGAAAATCAGCTCCAGCCAGGGCGAGTCACTCAGTTTTTTTCGGCAGTTTCCAGCTTACCGATGCCGTGCTTTTTCACTTTGTCGATGGCGTCCAGAAGCGCAACGTTATCGTGTGCCGCCAGCAGCTCCTTCGCCGTGGGTTTGTCTTTGGCTTTAATCGGGGAGCCGTCAGGCTGAACCAGACTGTCGATAACAATCTGTACGCTCAGCTCTGACGCCATGCGGACGTTGCCAGAGGTCTGTGCCTCGATGAGCGCATCTTCATGATCAATAAGCTCAGCCGCCGTCAGCCGGCGAAGGTAAACCTTTGTACCGAAGATTTCGGTTTTAATTGGAGAGGGTTTTGCGCTGAGCAGGGCCTTTTTCAGTTCGGAGAGGCTAAATTCAGACATGATGTATCCTGTTTTTCAGACGAAAAAAAACCGCCCGGAGGCGGTGTGTAACGGGAAACGGATTACGCGCCGGCATCTGGCGCCGGGGCGGCAATTCCCCATTTAATGTTGTTTTGCTTACCCTGCACCGTAATCTGGATAACTTCACTGGCAGGCGCTGTGATTTCGTTCATCTGCCAGCCTGAAAGCGCAAGGATCATTGAAGCCGTTCGTTTGTTCGGCAACTCAACATAAAACTGAACGGTCTTACGCTGTTCTGCAGCATTGAGGAACGCGGTGAAATCTTCGTTTTCCGGGTCGTCAATGAATCCCAGCGATTTTTCCGGCCCTTCCGGAAGGTCGGATATTGACTGCTTACTCTTGTCCAGCAGGGTGGTACAGTCGACAAATCCTCCCGTCTGACCTGTCGCGCCCAGCGCCTTACAGTTAATCAGGGGTTTAAGTGCCGCCACGGCGGCCCCCACCTCGCCGAACTTCACCACAGTCCCGGCAGGAAGCATCGCGTACTCAGGGGATGATTTTGGCGTGTTATTTTCATCAGCCATAATGATTCTCTCTTAAATAGTGGGCAGCGGTTGCTACCTGTTCTGAATGCCATTGCGGATTTCTACGGTCAGAATGCGCAGAACCTGCTGGACGTTGTAATCCAGTGCCGGACGGATGAACGGATCGGCAACCTGTTTAACCGTACCGAACTCCTGGGCCAGCGCTTTCATGTAATGCTTCTTGCTGGGGCCAACCCGAAGGGTGACCACCGTATTTCCGCGACCTTTCCGCGTGGATGCGCGAACTTTGATGGAATCACGCATATGCTCTGAAGAGGACGCATCATCGAAGCCGGCATGTTGTTTCATGTCTTCTTCAACCACTTTCAGCGCCTCACGCCCCGCGTCACGTAACACCTTCGTGCCGACCTTTTCACCGAGTGCGATAAGCTGCCGCTCCAGCTCGTCCAGCCCTTTTACATCCATAGTGATCATGGTGAGGTGTCCCGGTAGTGAAAGGTGAAATCCCGGACGAGCCGGTACTGAATATTGCCGCTGGTCAGTACCGATTTACTCTGTTGTATTCCACCCCGAACCACATTCTGCACGGGAAAGCCCTCCAGCTGGCCATGCACGATAGCGGTCCATTCCGCGCTGATTTTCTTATCCAGCTGTAACAGGCGGGTGTAGTCATTAAGCAGATGGATCGCTATCTGGAAGCGGCCTGCAATCAGGCCTGTGCGCAACAGTCCGGCGTACAACTCCGGATCGGAGATACGCTGGTAAGTAATTCCCTCCTGCAGCTCATCAGGCAGGAGCAGAGGGTAAACATCCAGCCCGGTCAGGCGTTCAAGTGCTGTCTTTAATGCCAGCTCGATCATGACGTGCGTCGGCCTCCCCTGTGATGATGAAGCGGTCCGCAAGACGTTCGACGTTACGAACGGTATAAACCCGGTCAGACGTCGTTATTTTCCAGCCGATATCAATATTCAGGTTCGGATGAGTGGTAAAAAGACACGTTTCAACAACTTGCTGTTGATCCAGTGTGCGGACCTTTCTGCCCGATACCAGCTCGCGCTTCGCCCAGGCTTTCCCGGTCGCGATCAGTTGTTCCGGCAGGTGTTCACCCAGCGGTCCACGACCAGATTGCATATACCCTATTGAAAGACGGCAGGTCATCTCTTCCGGTTTCAGGCTCATACGGTGTTCTCCTGCAACGGGAAAAGGAGATGCCGGACCGCAGCCGTCTCCAGCCACTGACCGGTGAAACCATTCAGATACGCATCCCCGACCAGATACTGCATGGCCAGCTGGATATCTTCATCTGCCACAAAACCGCGTACACCTTCCGGCAGCGCCTGCAGTTCGTCGTCGCTTCCCACCAGTTTGCAGTAGTAGTCACGTTCAATACTCTTCTGCGCAGCCGCCACCATTTTAGTGAGCATGCCGTCATGCTCCGTGAAATCCGGCTCCAGACGGAGCTGGGTTTTCACGTCATCCAATGTCAGTATCATGGTCATCGGCTCCCTTGCGGGGACTCAGCGCCTTTTCCGCATCTTCTGGCCATACCGCGATATGGCGTTCAACCAGTTTCTCTGCGTACTCAGCATCAAAACAGGCCGTATCACCGCGTGAATAACGATGATAGGGTCCCAGGAAAAAAACCGCTTTCCGCGCCACTTCTGCTCCCGTCAGGCCCGTAGCCCCGTTTGTTTCACTTCCGGTAAGATCAACACCTGCCTCACCTGAACCCGCTGCAGTATTCTGACCGTCATCCCCGTCCACTGTATTTTCCGGTGTCAGTTCATCCGGCTTTTTCACATCCCCGGCTGCAGCCGCCGCTGCCGCTGCTTTTGCCGCTTTCGTTGTCATCTTTTTGCTCCTGAAAAGAAAAAACCCGCTGCTGCGGGCCTGGGAATTACGTGCTTTTACTCTGTGCGACCGTGGTCGCACAGAGTACAGGACCGGTTAAAACAGCACTTTTGTCCCGAGTACAAGACCTTCCGGATGACGGAAACCGATATCGTGCTCCGTCACCACGCGGATCAACGACTGGTTACGGGAGAACGCGGAAACCAGATTGCCATCCCCGTCCTGGTAGGAGGCTTCCTGCGAGAACGACACCTTCATGTTGCCGTCTTCACCGATAACCACATCATTAAAGTCCGCGAAGTAAATTTCCGACTCTTTGCCTGCGTCACCGAGGTTTGCCGGGATAGCGCTGGTACGCTGAATCTGAAATCCCTTCAACATCCCCTGGGCCATTTCCGGGTAGACCTTGTTACCGTTACCGTCGCGCAGACCGAATAGTTTCATGTAAGTCCGGTTCGACATGCCCCAGCCGCAGCTGATCATGTTGCTGTTCCCGTCCATAGCCATCAGGATAATGTTGTCGAGATAGGTATCAATCGTCTGCAGATTAACCTCTGCAGCAGCTTCCCACGGCAGCAGGCGGTTCCACTCAGTTGCCCGCGCTTTCATACCGACAGGCGTATCACCGGTACCGTCATCGCGCATAAAGGCTTTATCTTCACGAACAGAAATCGCGGTCAGAATATCCTGCAGGACCAGCTGCTCCACGTTGTAGCCAGCACGACCAATCAGCTGGTTGGAGATAGGCACCATTGCAATCATGGTTTTCGCAGTGAGTTTCACATCATCGAAGCGCGCTTCTGATGTTTTCGCATCCTTGCCTTCCCCGGTGTAGCTCGCCGTCGCACCACCGGCCAGACGCGGCAGCGCCATATTTCCGTTCGGCAGCGGAATGGAGCGCGCGCCCAGCTTACGGACTATGGTGCGATCGCGCAGCAGTTCGATCACCTCGCTGTGCAGGTTTTGCGGAATAAGAACGCCACCTGACGCGGCGGCAGTGTTGATGGCCATCGAGACAGACTGGTCATTCAGTTCTTCAGCTGCAAATTTAGCAGCATCCTGGACGTTACCCTGTGCTGCCGCAATCGACATCACCAGACGGGTCATTCCTGCGCCGGTATATTGCTTTGGCTCTGCTTTAACGCTGATACCCGGAGCCTGTTGTGTACCTTTAACCGGTTTGGCAACAAGCGCTGCAGCACGTTCAGCTGCTTCCAGACGCTCCATTTTGGCACTGATATCTGTAAACTGCTGCTGCAGGCTGGCAAATTCGGTTAACTGCTCCGCTGTCAGCGTTCCACCGGTAGCTTCAATCGTGGCCAGGGCCTGTACCTGTTCATTAATACCCGCACGCTGACGACGTAATTCTTCAATCTGTGGCATAGTTTTCTCTCTTTTTGGCATAAAAAAAGCAGCCAACAGGCTGCTTTTTGGTAATGACGCATTAGCGCCGGGTCACATTCTGGTTTGCAGGTCCATCGCGGCGGCCTGCAACTTTATGGAAGTGGTTTGTTGAGGTTGTTTGTACTTTGCTGCAATGGCATTAATCGCAGACTGAGGATCCGAAACTTCATCGGCAAGCCCAGCAGAAATGGAATCAGCGCCGAAATAGATTCCGGCCTGCGTGTTAATCACCGTCTGAGGGGCAAGATTCCGGTATTCCGCTACAGAGGTAATAAACGTCTCGTACATATCGTCAATCATCCTCTGGAACATTCCCCGAGCGTCTTCACTCAGTGGCTCATGTTGTGTACCGTTATTTTTGTTATCTCCCCGAAAAATCGTGGTGAATGTTAACCCCATTTGCTCTTCCATCCTGGAAGTATCCAGGTGTTCCATAATCACTCCAATCGAGCCGACTCCACTGGTCTGGCTGACTACAATTTTGCTGCAGGCCGAAGCGATAAAGTAAGCCGCAGAATAGGCGCTGTAGTTCACAATTGCAGTAATAGGCTTAGTTTGACGTGACTGGAAAATATAATCGGCCAGTTCCTTGCATCCAACCGCCGCACCACCACCAGAATTTATATCCAGCACAATTTCACTGATGGAAGGGTCATTTAATGCAGCATGCACCTGGCTACGTATGCGCTCATAGCTGGTAAGTTCAGAACACATTGCAGTAATTTGCCCACGACGCGGAACCAGAATGCCGTGAACAGGAATAACTGCCATTCCACCAGCTGGTTGAACCAAATCTGGCGCCTGATTGTTATCAGGCTCCTGCGTCATGTGAATTCCAGCCTCTTCTGATAATCCCTGAATACGGGGAACCAGCACAGCTTTTACAGAATCCATTGTCTGTCGTGTCACGTAATGTGGAACACCAAAGACCATAGCCGCCAGGTGCGGCAGATTAATTAAATTTTTTGTCATGATGTTTACCAGGTCAGCCCGCGCTGCGGGTGATATTCAGTTTCTGGACAGAATAGAGTTGATTTCTGCCAGTTGTTTTGCTGTTGGCGTGTTATCGCCAGGTAAGATTTGTTTACTGTCGACCATATTCAGAGGCGTCAGGTATTTGTCCCCTCCGGCGATGGGTGGAAGGTTCTCCATGCGGCGAATGTCGTTAACCGATAACCAGCCCCACTGGCGGCCTAGTGCATAAGATTCATAGCGTGACTTCTGATCCCCGCGCAGCAGGCCAGAAACATTGAATTCAATGTACAGATCACCGCGCTCGCTGGGTAAAAGCAGATCGCGCATTAATGCGCCTTCATGACGCTTCAGCCAGGCCAACAGCGTGTACATCACAAACTGCAGCCCCTGGTGCTCAATGTTGTTATTCGTGGCTTTCGCCAGCATCTGCACCATATGAGGCGGGATTTTATAGAGTCGGCACACTTCCTCCACGCCCCACTGACGGGACTGCAACAGCTGCGCTTTCTCATTGTCCTGAGATAACTGCTTGTAGCTCATCCCTTCCTGAAGCAATGCAACCGAGAAGGCGTTTCTGACGCCGGAATATCTGTCCGTCCACTTTGCCAGCAGGCGGTCGATAGCATCCTGGCTTTTGATCGTCGGAGCGTCTTTTGGACGCTCAATAACGCCGCTCATCGTTGTACCACGGCGAAAGACCTGAGAAGCATGCTCTTCCACGGCGAGGTTTAGCCCAAGAACATCCGCGTTCGTCTGGATTGGGGAACTGCCGATATAGCCATCCAGTGAGAAGACCTTCACATGATGCATCATGCGCATTGGCAACGTTTCGCCAATTTCGGGTAGTTCATAATATGGCATCCCATCCGGACCTTTCAGGACAATGACCTTTTGGGGATTAACCGGGATTAATTCGCGGGGATAACCTTTCCCGTCCCTGTCGATGATCGAGTAGCAATTCCCCTCCAGACCAAGCAGGCCCTGCTGCTGTTCAAAGTATTCAAATGAAGTGTCTTTTTTGTTGGGCTGGGAATGAATCAGATCATAAACAGGGTGGTCAGTCGCCCGTTCACGGCCTCCGTTAGCGCCTCGCCTGTAAAGTTCACACGGCAGTTGCGCCACCGATTCTGCCAGAAGCGTTACACATGCCCGGACCGCCGATAACGCCATTGCGGTTTCAGAAGTGATAATGATCCCCGCCTTGCTCTGGCTGGAACTCACACCACCCAGCATCGCCTGCCAGAAACTACCACCAGACTGAGATTTACCCCGAAACATCTGGGGAATGAACATTATTCACCCCCTGATTTAATTACGCTGGCAGACATTGATTTCGCGATTAAAAATGACCACAGCAGGCAGATTGAACCGCCAGTAATAAGCCCGGCTGCAGGTGAAATAAGCCAGGCACCGGCAGACAGTAATGCGGCTCCGGCGAGGCCGATAAAAAAACTTAAAAACGTCATTAGCATGCTACATCTTCCTCGTCGTAAACGGATGAATTACTCGCCCGGCTATTCAACATTGCCCGTCCGATTGCCATAATCAGCGAAACCGCGCCATCGATTTTGTTTTCGTTCTGCTCTTTGATGGGTTTAACCACATCGTCATTACCGGGCAAATACTTCCCGACGACGTTGCTGATACACCAGCTCATAATCGGGTTCCCGTCGTGATGAAAGCGGCCTGACTCAATGGCGGCTTCCAGCTCCTTCGTCGGATCAGACATATTGGTGTAGTTCTGAACGATAGTGATCGGATTAAGGCTTTCATCCGCCAGATCATGTGAAAGCCCCGTCGCGCCGAACGGGTCAATCGGTGACTCACTGACTGGGTTGAGCTTGTTTGCCGCCTTGGCCTCTTCAAGGATGTAGCGGTAATCAACTTCAGCGCCATCAGTAACTGTAAGCAGTCCCATTTCAACCCATTTCTGAAATCGCTCCGCAGTACGACGATCTTCGTTCTTTTCAACGCTGAATACTGCGTCGTAGGGAACCCAGAAGCGGGGAGCAACGCTGTAGTAATGTGTCTTGCCGTCAATTTCCCTGGTGAACAACCGCGCCATACTGTTCATATCCAGCTTGCGCGCCAGGTCGAAAGACAGAACACATGGCTGTCCTTCGAATTGCTCCAGCGTAAGTGTCTTATCCTCACAGTTCTGCCAGGAAACCAGGTTGTAGAAAGCGGCACGGGCTGCAACCCAGATGTTGAGGTGTTTAGTTTTAAATACACCAGCCTGACGGGCGTTATTAATAGCTCTCTGTTGCTGGCTGAGGAGAAAGTCACGATAGACCGACACGCCCATATTCGGGTTAGCTTTTTCCAGCACTTTAGGATCGGTCCAGTCATCCCCCTCGTCGACGGTGTATATCACGCCGAACAATTCCTCATTCGGTACTGTGCCGTTCAGCATCTCAATCACTTCACGCCGTTTGTCGTAGCATGGACCCTCAATGTTGTAACCCGCCGTCGTGATCGCCCACATTAGTGGTTGTCGCCGCGCCCCCATACCCGTCAGCATAGTGGTGTAGAGCGAATCTGTGGGATGTTCGTGATACTCGTCAACAATCGCACAGTGCGGTGAAGCGCCGTCCCCAGGGTTACCAATCAGCGGCTCAAAACGCGCGCCATCTTCTGGCCGGTTCAGGTTGGACGCATTAACTTCAATCCCAAACGCTTCCACCAGCAGCGGGGTGCGCTTACACATCAGACGAGCTGGCCTGAATACTTCCCACGCCTGTTTTTCAGTTGTGGCCCCGGAATATACTTCAGCGCCAAACTCGTTATCACAGGTAAAACAGTACAGCGCCACACCTGCCGAAATAGCTGATTTCCCATTTTTACGCGGTATCTCCGTGTAAACCTCGCGAAATCGTCGAAGCTTCGACCCTTTCTGGACCCAGCCAAAGGCGCAGCACACAATAAACAGTTGCCATGCCTCCAGAGTGATCGGCATCCGCTTGAATGCCCACTCTCCTTTTGTATGTGGCAACAACTGGATAAATTTCGCGGCCTTTTCTGCCATGTCTTTATCGAAGCGGTAACGAAATTTCTTACTCTTTTCAGCCGCCATGTCATCGATATGACGTTGGCAGGCATGAATGACAAACTGGCACGCCGGAATTTTCCCCCGCACAACGTTGCGGGCGTATTGATTCGCGGCGTTTACGTTGGGGTACGATTTCCGGCTCATGAGTTGATCATCTTCAGGAATGGGTTAGAGATTTTCTTCTGTCCGGCAAGGCCGATTAGGCGTTGTCGACTGCTGGGATCAAGACCAAGCATGGAGCCGGTAGAGCTCATCTCCGACTCCTGCTCTTTCTTTGCGGTTAGCTCAGGGTTTTTTATCTTCCCCCCCATAGCACCAGTGATAGTCAGCCCTTCTCTGGCGATATTTTTAACCGCCCTGCGCCAGAACTCATATGCAACACACCAGCGCTCAAGTACGGCAAGATCGGTAACACACAGTAATCCCTGTCCACATAATTCTTTCGTGGTCAGTTCCCACATGACGGCCGCCATTGGCAGACCATCATCCTCAGAAAACCAGTCAGGTGGTGCCACACCTTTAATCGGTGTGAATACAGGTTCCTCTTTATTCAGGGCTCGTTTGCCGGGGTTCCCTGCCAGCTCCTTGCGCGCCGTTGGCTTGGGGCGACGCCCGGAACGCCCCGCCGTTCCAGCCATAAGCGACACTCCTGGTTAAATTTCATTTTTCGCGGGTATAAAAATACGAGGAAGCGGGCAGTCCTGAAAGGCGAAAGGGGTCAGGGATTTGATCCCCCCTCCCCCTGGCCTGTGTGGGCATCAATCAAGATGGAAATCATCATTCAGGTTGCGCCGACGACCGCTGCTCGCATTGTGCGGACAGGCATTAGAATTATGCCCTGACTGCCCACAATAGCTGCAGCGCAGGTTGGCGCGGCGGGAGGAACCACTCCATGTTTTAGGGCAGTTCGCGTATGTATGAAGCCGTGAACCACAGTATGTGCAATGGGTATAACTCATCGGATACGCTCTCTTGCCGTCTTCGCTCTGTGGCATTCCCAGCACAACGACTCAAGATTGGAATCGTCATCAGTACCGCCATGAGCTTTTGGAATGATGTGGTCAACGCTGGTCGCTTTCTTAGCGATCTTCTGTCGGCGATGGTTCTGGCAAAGGTATTTATCACGCTGAAGGATACGCGCTCGTTTAATTTCCCAGAGTCGCCCATATCCACGCTCTTGCCTGCTCTTTCCTGACTGATAACTCCGCCAGCCGTCACCAGCATGTTGCTGTCGGTGTTGGTCACAATATCCGCTGACATCATTGGTGATTGCCGCACAGCCTTTGTGTCGGCATGGGCGTTTAGCGCGTGCTGGCATCGGTATTGTCCTGTTTCATTGATAAAAATTGTGTAATGTGGGGAAATAAAACGGTAGATGAAAATGCTCATAAAACGCGAGAAGCTGCCCAGTCTCCCCGTAGCAGGGCTGATAGCTGGAAAGGCCCCATAAAAGACAATAACTATCATTATCAGTTTGAGATATGAGCGACACCTGCGAGATAAGTCAAAACGACAATTCACCTTACCAAAGCTTACTAGTGAAAGATTGTCTTTGATATGCAGGCATTATGTGCATAAAAAGCCACCGGCGGATGCTAGTGGCCTTTTAAGAAGGATGTTGTAATACTATGTATTATATAGGGAAACACAATATTCTTTCACATCAGTTTTTGATATTTTTTTTTCCATATACCCATTATGGTATTCGAGTGAAAAACGCCCCCATTTTTCTGAATACAATTCTTCATATTGAGACTTCTTTTTTTCACTTAACTCAAGATACGTCTGGAAAACTTTCCAACGTTTAATGCATTCATACATAAGCGCTGCAACCCGTTCTAAATGAACATTGTCATTTGGGTCATCCCAGTAGATAGTGTCAGGAAGAAACGATATATTTGATGCATAATCAACCAGTGCTGCGATCCACTTGGCTTTAGCTACCTCGATTTTCTCTTCTTTCCATGCGTTTAAAGTTCTCTTGGCGAAAACTAAAGCAACTACCGCTGCAATAGCAGCAACCCATGTCCCAACCATAGACCATATAGCAATTTTATCAGTTAATGACATACACCCTCCAAACGAAAGGGGAATATTAGCACTATCCCAAGCACTCCATGAAAGCCTGATAGTTTAAGAGAAGCAATGACCCAAATTAACCAGTACTGCTTTCTTTTCCTAAATACGGCGGTCAAGTTCAGTTATTGCATGTGGGCGAATGGCATCGAGAAAGGTATCATCCTGTGCCCCACCGAGTCGTAAATGCGCTCACACGTCATTCCCGCCCGGTAGCGTTCGTCAGCGATTGCAGCATATCGTTTAGCTTCTTCTGCAAGACTTCCGAGCATGTTGGCAAGCAATCCTGCGTTGGCTCCGGCTGTTTTGCTTCTGACGGCAGCGGCAAGATCTGAGGTGTGCTTTGCGGCGTCCAGGCGGGCGGCAAGCTTTGTTGCTTCGGCGCGCAACTGGCTAACAGCGGCAGACAGGCCAGCAGCAGTGGCAGCATATTTAGCGGCTTGTGCTTGTGCATCTTTTACAGCCTCATCACGGGCAATAATTCGCCCTTGTTCAATCATGCGGGCTGCGGTCTGCGCGTTCGCTGTTTGCGATGATTCTGCGCTATCGCGTTCCGCCCACTTTTTTTCCCAACCGCGGCTGCTCCATACACTACCCGCGCTGAATGCAACGGCCACCAACAGCAAAATTGCAATGAATTGATAGCGCAGGCTCACTGGTCTATCCCCCAGCACGCCAGCGCGCTTTCCTGGTCTCGTCTTTCTACCTGCCCATAGCAGCCGTTTTTCTGGCCTTTGGTCAGACGACAATCGCGGCCGCCGTCTTTAATCCACCAGCGGATCGCTTCACAGGCACCTCTACGGTCGCCAGCATTAAATCGCTTATAGAACGTAGACGGGAAACATTTTCCGGGGCCGATGTTGTATGGGCAGAAAGACGCAATCCCGACTTTCTGTGGTTCGGTCAGTGGTACCTTGATATTTCGCTCAACCCACGCCAGCGCCTTGTCGCGTTCTATAGCGTTGACCTGGGCGCATTTCTCAGCAAACAGCTTCATACCCTGAACTACTGGCTTACCATCAACCATCGTGGCGCCGCGGCAAATCGTCCAGAGCCCTCCGCTGTCGCGATACGCTGTCAGACTATTACCCTCTTTCTCATCCAGAAACTGATCGAGAATCACGGGTGCGGAAGCCCCGGCAAGAATCAAACCTATGACCGCTGCGCTCAGTTTATTCTTCAGCTTTTGTGGCATAGCCATTGCGACGGTCCTCCCGTTCTTTCCAGCGGAAATACCAGTTCACTGCACAGGTGATAACTGTGCATGCGATACCGACAATAATTGCCCAGTCGCTCAGGTTTAACCCTGCAATTCTGTCGGCCAACATCCAGGACACCTCTTTTGCTGTTTTAGCTGTTTCGGCATATGCCTTCGCTGATACACCGCAGCCGGTCAGCGTGGTTCCTGTTCCATATGAAAGTCTGCTGTAAATGGTGCTCATTCTGGTCATAGCCTCACCTCCGATTCTTCGGATGGCGCTGTGTGATTAAAGGATCAGGCTTCACGGGCTGGATCTATCAACAAAGCACATAGCGGATGATTCCCGTGAGCCTGAAATGAAAAAGGCCGCTTTGGTAGCCTAAAAATGATGTTTGATAATTTTTCCATCGAGCAAGGTTAGACTAGCCAATTACATTAGCTTGCTCTCCAATTCAATTCCTGATCTACTACTTGGTTCTAGCAACCAATGAAAAAGGATAGATCGTGAATAATGGGAAAAATGAACGATTCAGAGTGTATTTATCCAGTTTTGATGCGGATATTGCAGCACTAACAGAAGCCTGTAAAAGTATCAGCAACAGTCTTAACTCTGTTTTGGAGAGCACAAAAAGAGAGGGATTTATAAACCCGATTCAAGTTTTCATAGATTCTTTAACACTGAATCAGCCAGAAACACATTCTAATATCTGGGTAGCAGTTAATTCATCATGGCAGATCGCAGAAGAAGCCAGGCTAAAACTTGAGAAATTTGGTTATAAGACTGGTGAAATTATTTAAATATCCTCCGGCATAGCCGGAGGTTTTTCTGATTCGCCTATAAGGCTCTATTTCCAGTTGCGTCCTAACAGGCGCATACGATCTTACATATACATCACACTTCGTTACTTATGACCCGTGAACGGGCTACCCGGATAAATGCGCCAAACACCACACCGTAATCGGTTCCGGTTAACAGTTCATAGACACTGGCCCCCGTCAGGACACCACCAGCCAGCCCAGTACCGGAAATCGGATCGGACATTTAGCCCCCTCTTAATTTATGTGTGTCTTCTCAGAAATGAGGGGAATGGCTCCAGATGCAGGCGCTTATACGATACCCTTCTAAGGAGTAAAGAACCTGCAATAGATTAATTACTAAATAATTTTTGAGACTGACCGATTTAAGATCTCTGCCAATCACAATAAGGAAATTTTATGCAACTTTTTCACGGTACGATCCATTCCCTTTCAACTGAAATAGAAAATAGTGGGACGATTGCACACCTGGTTGCTCGCCCCTTTTATGAAGGTGACGATGTAAGCACAACCGATGGTTTTGTTTACTTAACTGACAATATTGGTTACGCCATATATCTGGCACAAAGAAATGCTGTCTACAAAGGAGAGGACATGTGCGCCGTCTATTCAGTAGATGTGAATTACTCAGAATTACTTGCGGACATTGACCAACTAAGAATGAAGCATGGGATGACAGTAGACGATGCAAAAAAATTGACAGCAACTCAGTCTTTACAGATTTCTCAAAGCTGTGCGATTGCACGAAGCTTAGCCATTGGAGGCGATGTAAAAGCCAAGCTATTGCTCCCCTCGGGAAGCAATAGCCAACACCAAGACTACAAATTTATGGCGCAGCTAAGACAACTAAGAAAAACAGGTGACGCCGGACAGGCCTTAAGCTTAGTAAAAGCTGACAATTGGCATCATTTTTGATTGTCTAACGCGGGTCTGTTTATATGCAGACCCGCATCAGGCGATCGTAGTGGTCCCATGAGAACTTTTGCTTCGCCATTGTGACAAATGTCGTCTCCTCTTGTCAGATGCCAAACTCCTGTGATTGTTTTACCCGTTTCCAGATCATCAACAGTGTCATTCGTGTAATACGCTACCTGTACAATGCCTACATGCTGAATCCAGTAATACCCTTCTTTCATACATTCCTCCGCAATACTAAGCAAACAGTATAGAACGGAGCAGATGATGCAGCGTTGCAAGAAACCACAACAAACTCAATGTTTGCTGTCCAAGGTGCACATCCTGGCCTTAGAGCCTCACATCCGATTCTTCGGATGGCGCTGTGTGTATGAAAAGGGTCGCCATATGGCGACCTCTAAACTTTAAATAGGATTTTCTCAATGAACGGCTTCGTGATAAATAATCTGCCCGCCCATACCTGAAATCAGCTTATCTACTCGAATATAATCCGTATAGAAAAAAGATGGAGCATAATCCCAGTGACAGAGTGCGATTTCACGCTTCAGATATGTGTCATAGTAGATAACATGAGCCTTACATGACCTGGTTTTTCCTCCAGATTGCGTGGGGTATCTCATTTTGAATCGGTAATTGTCACTCACATGCTTATTAGCTGATGAGATCATTATTAACTCTGGAACGTTCCAAAAGGTAAAAGTCAGGTACATCATAGCGGTGAGACAAACGCCAAAAAGCCTCTTAACCAGACCTGTTGAGAACTTATTACTTAGGTACACACGCCAAGCAATGAAAACTCCTATCACGAAGGAAGTCCCCACAATAACTGACTTATAAAGCACCCCATCAAAAAGGTATGTGTCGTGAGTTGTTTTGTCTGCCCATGCACACCAGATAACCCAAATGACTACGAAGCAGAATGAAATCAGCTCTACCTTTGTTGGCAACCTCATTATCATTAATCCATTTCTCAACTTCTTTGAAGCGAAATATATCAAATTGACAACTACCTTTGATACCTCGAAGTGAACTTAGACTTGACGCGTCTGGCAGGGATTTAGCCAGCGAGAATTCAATTATGGCTTGAGTGCTTTACCGCTTGTCTACATTCAAATAAAAAAGCCCAAGGCGTCAACCTCAGGCTTGAAAACTCATTTACTGCCAGTGCATACAACAATGGCACAATATCAGATTTACACGAAATATATCCATTTCAGTTCGGTTTTGCAAGACTTACATCCAAATTTGTCGCCTTTTGTTGTGAACGTGATCGCGAAACAGAAAGGAGCGCCTGATTATCAAGGTGCAGGAATTCTTGTTTCATCGCCAGCCAGTGCGGGAGGTAGGTTTCAGTCCAAGTTGGCTTTGATACCCCTACCAGTTGCGCCAGCTGCTGGTACTCGTATGTGCTGCGCCCTGCTAGTTCTGCTTTCACATCCTGAGCAGCAAGCCAAATTAACGCCTTCAACCGTTCGATGGTTTTACCAGCTATCTTTCGAGACCCCATCTGCGACTTGAATTCAGCCCACGCCCACTGAGTAATCAACACCTGACTCTCCCAGCTTACGTTCTCGCTGTAGTTCCACAGTAGCCAGACCTTCTGGGGTTCTTCAAGTGACATCAGCGCCCGGCGCCACGATGCGGTGTAGAATTCTACCGGCTGCACCAGGGGAATATGTGAACCCCTGGCATGCGACTGTTTGCCCGGTATCGGTGGATTATCCAGCGTAATCATTTTCCCGGTCACTTCATCCAGCACTCGAGGTTTTTTACGTTTAAACGTTCCAGTATCGAACTGTGCGTTCTCAAGCCAGGCCATCAACTGCCCTTTCGTCGTACCACTTAAATCGGCGGTGGCCACCATCAACTGCTGGCGCACGTATTCAAGAAATTGAGTGTTCATACAGCACCGCCTATGGTTTTGATGTAGTTCTTCAGTATTCGGTAGTCCGTCAGTACAGAGCCGAGGAAATGGTATAAGCGCAATCTTTGCCAGCGAACGCGGAGGTGATCGGCGAAGTAAGTTTCGAATGTCACGCAGCCTCCTGCTTTTTCAGTGCGCGTAAGTCGGCCAGCGCGGTGAACCTGATTTCCTTCAGCTCTTCAACCGTCCAACGGTGCGGAGTGTTATCGTTCTCGAGAGCCAGCACCGCCTCTTCGCCATAACGTTCCACCAGTGCGGATCGGTATGCTTCGATATTCCCGGATTTATAGACGTTGCAGACATCACACTGAAGATGAATGTTGAAGCGAGTGAAGCGCAGATGCCCAGCAGCTGCCGTGGTACGATAATGACCCGCATGCCAGGCGAGCGCCGTTTTGGTTCTGCAGGAAATGCAGCCCCACCCTTCTGCCAACTCAGTCTCGCGGCAAATGTCGTTTACGGCGCGCTGCGTCAGATCAACCCAGTGCTTAAGCGGCTTAACTGCAGCTTTACGCTGGCGCCAGGCGGCTCGCTCTTTTTTCTCAGTGACGCGCTGTCTGGCAGACTCCTTGCGTTGTGCCGCCTCCCTGGCCTTTCTGATCTGCTCCTTGCCGACGGCGCTGGCGCATTCGTAGCCACAAACCGTCTGCGTATCGCGCATAGGATTGAACCACTGGCGGCATTCTTTGTTGGCACACTTGCGGCGAGGTAACTTAACCATAATCACCCCCACGCCTTGCTTTGCCAGACACGGCTCGGGCGTGGCGCTTTCTCGCTTTCCGGCAACTGCACGCTGATAGTCCAGGTGATATTGTCGCGATTAAGGCTGCGTTCTACCGTGGCGCCGCGTCGGCGATAACTCGCCACCAGCTCGTCTGCCTGCTCGGTTGTGCATTCGTGATGGTGGAACCAGGAATATTTCATCGCCATCACCCCGCAAAGCTCATGAGCTTAGATGCGGCGTTTTCCGCTTCACGCTGGTTTTTGAATGCCCGTGACAACACCCAGCGCCACAGAACATCGAGCGCTGCTTTGTACAGTTGCTGGAACTCGGTTTCATCCATGTTGGCAAAGGCAATGCTGCGGGGGTGTTTGCGAAGTGTGCCGTCAGGCAACTGGATTGCGTCGTAGTGGCCGGATTCGATGATCACCCATGCACGGTATGCGTCATAGGATTTGCAGATGCTGATACTACCGGCGCGCTTATCTGCAATACGGTCGAAATACTGCTCGGCAGCGTCCAGCAGCGAGGCTTCACTTCCTCCAAATGAGGCAAGGTATTTGGCGTAGCCGGTAACCAATTTGCGTTCGTTGGAAGAAATCGCCCCACCGGTGGGTTCCCAGTATTCGAAACCGAGATTGAGTAACGCAAAGAAGCGACGGTGAAAGGCCGGGTTACGTGCCTGCCGGAACTCAGCCACCAGCACAGCACCAAGTTTGAATTTTGATTGCAGTAAATCGCTGGTCTCGGGTGTGGCCGGGATCAGGATATCTGAGGACTGCTTGATTAATTGTAACTGCGCCATGGCACTCTCCGTGGCGCATAAGGTTGTCAGTTGCTCAGACTGACGGAGTCAATTATGGAGGGTTGATTATGGAAAATCAAAGGTCTTCTTCGTCTTGATATTTTAGCCTTTTAGTTTTGATTTTTTGAAGCCTTTCCTCAAGTGCGGGGAGCACCCACGATGCCAGTTCTGTACTAGGGAAGCCATTCTCTTTGCGGATTCCTGAAGCAATCTCGGCAGCTTTTAACCCAAGTAAGGAAAATTGGAATTGTCTCTCTTCAAAAAATTCTCGATGCTCTGGAGGAGACGACATGTATTCACCAGCGAAGTTAATTGCTTTCATAGCCTCATTTTGTTTCATTGGAAGGCTACATATTTCGTACATTGTCTTTGATTTTAGTGACTTCCAGTTTCCCTTAACTAACGAGTAATCAATTTTGTCAGGAATTTTTGTTGTCGTGTCATACTCACCTTGATCACCATTAGGTGATCCATCATCCTGAACAACCTCAGCACACTTAACAGCATAATTTTCAAGAAGGAAGACTAGTTCTGCACAAATGAATTTTCTTTCTGGACTGGACTGTTTATTTTCTTTAAACCACCCAATAAAGTGATTTGCACCATGGCCCATTACTGCCCCGATTACGCCACCGATCATTGAACCAACCCACAGTTCCATTCAAATTTCCTATTTAATGTTAGCTTCTGCTATTTCTATGTAGCCTGGTCAACGTTAAACTTGTCCTGATCTTCTTTCGATTTTGCTGCGATGCTGAAAGTTCACAAATCTAAGGCTCACATTTCCAGAATGTATTCTGAACACCACTCCCCGCGGGTAAATTTGGATTCATATTTGCGCTATGAAGATAAGTAGCTCTCGTTTTACCATATTGGCTACACGCTTTAACAGCTGTCTCATGAAGGCTATCGAGTCCGTACCAGCCATCAGACTGGATACTAACCTTCTCACCGTCGTTGTACTGTACTGCAGCGCAGCCAGATAACATCACAGAAAATACAGTCCCAGCAATCATCCTAGAAAATTTCATATAATCCCTCTCTTTATATTGAGAGGGATTATATGTTATGTCGCGATTTGTTTCGACTGGCACAACTCCGGCAAATTTTTACGCACCAGCGCCTCAGCAAAAGGCGGTAGCGCAGCGAGCAACCTGTTTGTCCTTCGTGTACTTCTTACCCCAATAGTCCTTGTCGATGATGTACCACTCTGAGAAACCCTGCGCACGGTATAGCTCATGCGGTTGCAGCATACGCATACCGACATCAACGATGCGAAAAGTGATGCAGTTTACTGACAATGGTCATACGACCTCCTTAACGTAACTCGCTGAATGCGGAAAATCGCAGGTGCATCTCTGCATCTGTGACAGGGTGAAGAGTTCAGATTGTGGTCGCATTTAAGTCCCCTTAAATGCGCAGAAGTCACCAGAGTTGTTCAGGCTCTGGTGAGGTGATTATGGCTGGTTAATTGTGGGAAATCAAACAATTAAGCGTCAATCACTTTTTCTATCTTTATGGAGTAATAATACCACTATAAATAAGGCCCCAACATTTCAATTATAAAATTACCACCGTATTCTTACATACATCTAATATTATCAACACAAGGAAAAACATAAAAAACTAAGATTTCTTATTACTAATTTCACCTAGCTTATCCATCCCATCACTAACAAATGAATCAGCTTTTTTTATCTCTTCTTCTAACTCTGAAACTCTGGTTGTTTTCACCTTTATCTGCTTTGCCTCAATCTCAATAAGTTCAATTATTTTGCTTTTATAAATTTCGTATAATTCACTTCCCGTGGAGTGCTCCTTCAGTTGTGCAGAATAAAACGTATGTTTATCTTTAACATCATTTAGCAGGGACGTTACAGCCTCATCTTTTAATTTTATTTTTTTTCTTTTAATGATTTCCACAATTACGATTGCCGCTATGGTACATACGCCACCACAGACTAATGGAATAATATATTCATACTCCTTTAAGCCATTGCAAAACCTATATATAAACACAAAAACAGAGGTCAGAACACCAGTAATACTGGGTGAATATATATCCAATAACTTCTTGACAGAGACAATATTCATTTTGAATCAATCTCTTTTAATTTATTTGATGTTAACTTGTACACACCCTTTAAGTTATTTGAGGCCACAACGACGTGATTTAATAAATTAATTATAAAGGTTTCACTAACATCACCAACCAAAGGAATGCCATATTCAAAAAACAAATCATCACCCTTTAGAATCGCATACCTCAAAGTATTACTACCTAAATTTAAAAAATTAACCACATAATTCGCACGACCATCCTTGCTTAATACCCCATCGTCAAAAGTTACCCATCCGTACATTCGTAAAGAATGTTTATCTTTATCCAGCCTTATATATAAACGCTCTTCATTTTCTATTTTAAAATCACCATCACTTTGCACTTCAAATTTAAAATTATTTTTATTAAGAAGAGTGCTAATAGTTTCTTCAGATAATTCAGATAGTTTAATTTCCATGTTATAATAACCTTTTTAAAATGTGAGACTTTAATTTTGCACATATTAACTTAAAAATCAATACCATATATTGGCGCTTTTTGTGGAGTGCGCCTTAACGATATGTTGGTTCTTTAGCTCACACCATCCCGTTCGATTTATTTCGGTTGTACTTTGCTTGCAGCAATTGGATAGGAGTCGGGCCACGATCTGCAGCAGGCGCTGCGATTGCCCGGCGTACCGGTGGCACTGGTTTACCTTCAAAGACACGCTTCTCCCATATGCCCAACAGATCACCCGCCTCGCGTGCCAGTTCACCATGCGTTAACTGGCGCTCTGTGCTGCGGTGGCGCAGCTCGACGCAGATGTGGTACATGACCGGTTGAGACCAGGGAAATTGCTCGCTTGAGGTGAACTCGAACGAACGGTTACGCCAGTCCCAGTATTCGGCGATCACCTGGTCAACGGTGATGCCCAGCGCCCCGCCGCTCAGCTTGCACCAGGCTACGAACTGGCCCGGCGATGGCAGGAATGGTCGCTCCTGGCGGCGGGCAATGCGCATACCTGCATCGACCTGGTCCATTGAGTGGATACCGTTCTCCTGAAACGCCAGCAGCCACTGACGGCGGAATTCGTTCAGGTCGTCCTGGGTGCGGAAGTTCGCCATGCTGGCCGGGAACGCGGCACGCAGCTGGTTGAACAGTCCGTTGAATACCTGAGCTACTTGCTCGACCGGCGCGTGCTCCTGGTACTGCTCTGGCAGGTTATGGGCTATGCGACTCATCTGCTCGCGATCGTGGTTACGTAACTGCTCTGCAAGAGATTTCATCGCATCACCTCATAGGCCCAGTCAGTATTGTTGAAGTCGAGTTCTGGCTTGTTACCTGTCGTTCCGGTTTCACCAGTGATTTGTTTCGTGCGCTTGATATCGAGCTGTGCCCACTTCTCACGCAGTGTCGAAGGGCAAAGCACGTTTCCCTTCCAGAATTTGTCCTCGCAGGCCCACTTGAACAGCGTGGCGATCTCCTTATAAGTTCTCTGGTCACGTTCTCGCATCAGGCGAATATCATTGGCCCATGCTGCATAGTTCGGCTTTCTGGCAGACGAAGAGATGCTTTGCACGACATCGAAGAGCCACTCTGCACAGCGAAGGTCTTCTGAGTTCCCCCACTTAGTTCCACTCTGAATTGCCGCTTCAGGTTTCAAGACAGCAGGTTTCTTTCCTGGCTTGTCAGAGGATTCGTCAGAATTCTCGGACGAAGAATTATTTATATTCTTGTTATTACCTTCTTGTTCATGATGTGCGGGGAATTGTGCGTCCTTATGTGCGGCATACCCATCTGAACCAGCGCCATTACTGGCTTCGTCATGTGCGCCTGTATGTGCGGCTTTATGCGCGGGTGAATCGTTCATTTTTTGAGCATATTCGACGTAATTCGTGATGGTGATCACTCTGCCTTTTCGCTTCTCTCCTTCGATGGAAATCATCCCTTCGCGGACGAAAACAGACAGCATTCTCTCCACTGCATCGCGGCTTGTCGGGTTGCCCTTGCGGTCACACAACTGAAGGCCAAGATCTGCAGCAGTGACGACCAGTTGACCGGGTTGCAGAGGCCATTGCTTGCCCTTGAAGAATGCCGTGTATGGCTGTCTGGCTGCGTCTATGAGCAGGTTCTCCCACAGCGCGCGCAGGAATACATCCTTCGCCCAGGACTTCTTCTTGATGCTCCGGTACAACGGGACGTAACCAGACTTCTGGTTCTCCATCCTGTTGCTCCTTGCGGCTGAGTGCGCCGCGAAATTAGCGTAAGCGACGTTCGACACAGTTAAACCTCCTGCGCCTGGCGTTTTGGATTAGCGTTTGTCATAATGCCCTCGTAATTTCTGCCTGGAATTACATCTGAAGGCTGGTTGTGTTGGCGCACACCAGCCTTCGCCATTTTTGAGCCGGTCATACAACCCCCAGCATCATCTGCACCATTTCCATCAGCGGACCTGTTAGCCCAGGGTCAACGCGGTACATCTCCACGATCCCCTCGCTCAACTCTTTCAGCTTCTGATGACGTGGAGCATCCATCGCGACAGCAATCTTCGCTTCGCTGGTTTCCTTCTCCATACGCGCCAGGCGAGCCATGATGTTGTCTTCTGGCAGCAAACGGTTGCGGAACTCAATCGGCAGAACCGCGAGGATTGCAGGAGTCAGCTGCCGCACGTTCTCGCGGTACCGTTCGCTGTTGAAGTGGTTGTCCAGGAAGCGAAATAGCTTCTGGCGCGCCCGGCTGATGTCGTCCGGAAAGCTGACGGCGGTACCGCCCTGCTCCCGGTATTCTTTGATAATCAGCGCCGAAACGACGTCCTGATTGTCCAGAGCCGACGACCATGCACGGACCGCATCGCGGATCTTTTCGTGGTCTGGCGCCGCTTTAGCTTGAGCGCGGTTTATCATCGCTCCCGGGTGTATTCCGGTATTGTTTTGATACGCAAGTGATTGCATTTGCATTCCCTTTCGTGGTTATAGCCGCCGGTCAGACGGCATGGTTGTCAGGGTGTGGAAAGATAGACGGCAGATCCGGGCGGAATTCGTGAGCCTGGATTTCACCACTAACCGCTTTCACCAGTTCAGGAACATGAACCGGTGAGATGCGTTTCTTTCCGTTAAGCCAGTCACAGATAGTGGACTGGGCTTTACCGCAACGTTTTGCCAGTTCTTTCTGGCTGCCAACGATGGCGATCGCTTTCTCTACTGCGGAGTTTTTCTCTACTATTGTGGTCTTCATAATCACCTCAGCTATCAGTTTAAGGCGATTATGATTATCACCCTAGCGAATGTCAATCGCATAAGCGATTTTTTGCCAAATAATCGCTTGAGCGATAGAGTTAAAGGAGTCATTAACAGAGGTGAATATGGGATTCTCGGAGCGCCTGGCGCAGGCAATGAAACATGCTGGATATACACAGGGACGATTAGCCAAAGATGTCGGTATGGCTCAGTCCAGCGTAAATAAACTACTGAAGGACGCGAGTGGATCTCGTAAGACCGTTGAGATCGCCTCTGTTCTGGGTGTACGGCCGGAGTGGCTGTCTAATGGTGAGGGGGTAATGGCTTCAAATGTTGCGAATGAATCTACAGCGCCATACCAAGTTAAACCGTCACTAAATGGGATTTACCGCGTGGATGTACTCGACGTTAAAGCCAGCGCTGGTCCCGGTGCTTTAGTCACCAGCGACTTCATTGAAACTATTCGGGCCATCGAATACACGACTGAACAGGCGCGCGCTTTGTTCGGTAACCGACCAGCTACACATGTTAAAGTTATAACCGTTAACGGCGATAGCATGGACGGAACCATTTCACCAGGCGATCAGATTTTCGTTGATATTGGCGTTACACATTTTGACGGAGACGGTGTTTATGTATTCGTCTTTGGTAAGACTCTCCACGTTAAACGCTTACAGATGCAACGTGATCGACTGGCAGTAATTTCTGATAACCCTATTTATGAGAAATGGTACGTTGAGCCAGAAGATGAAGGTATCTTTTACGTGATGGCAAAAGTGCTTCTAAGGCAATCGATCGACTACAAACGGTTCGCATAATCCGTACCTCTGGTTTATGTATCTTAGATTTAGATCAAGTTCTATGTATTTATCGTTGCGTACTAACCATTTAGAATTAGGATATTTCTTACAATAATCAAGGTGGATAGCTCTATCATGAAATGGATAAAAGTTGTAATTGCTGGTTCTTTACTCGTATCTACCACAACTTTTTCGGCTGAGTGGTTAGCCTCTTACAACAACGATGAGATGCGCGGAACTGCAACAAAATTTCTGCAAACAGAATCTGACAACGCTGTAGATTTTGATTTCCCTTACAATGGCGGTTCGAAGATGACTTTAGTTCTTCGTTCACCAAAAACTGAATTGAAGGGTGACCAAAAAGCTGAAGATCTAAAGCCTAATGAAGCAATGTTATTGATAAGCAAAGGTCAGTTCAGTTGTAACTCTTATGATGGTTGCGAAGTTTCAGTTAAGTTCGACAATGAAAAAATTCAGAAATATAAAATGAGTCCTGCCGAGAACGGTCGTTCAGATGTAATTTTCTTTGATAATTCCAACAATTTTATTAAAAACATCTTCAATCACAAGAAACTCATTATTGAGGCAGATTTCTACCAGGCAGGGCCAAAGCAATTCAAATTCAACCTAGAAGGTTACTCGACACCTAAACAAGGATAACAACAACCCGCTCCGGCGGGTTTTTTATTGCCCACAAACCTACCTTCCTCAATTCCGATTGTTTCACACCCAACTCCTATCGTTTTTTTCGTATTTCGTTAAAAAAATATAGCTTTAACATTCAACTATTTATCGCCTTGGTGATGATTAATATCGTTTTGGCGATTGACCGAAACAATCGCTTTAACTATCATTGCCCCATCGAAACGAAACATCGACATCTGAGCGAAGTTCGCCAGTTACGAAGTGGGGATTCGGTGAGGCGAACGTCGTCCACGGACTGTTCGTCCAACTTTAAGCAATGCGCATAAGGTATAACGCTCAGCTGGCCGGCTATAAGGCAAAACAGAAGTGAGCTTCGAGGTGGTGAACTGCAGCGTTAAAACGCTCAACTGTGAAGATCAGCACCACGGCATCACCAGCGAAGATCACTGAGTTCTGGCAACAAGGTGGGTGAGATGGAAAAAGCATACGAGGAATATTTTGAAGGTCTCGCCGATGGCGAGGTAGCACTCAGTTTTGCAGAATTTAAAGAGGCTCTGTCATGAAAACCGCGAATGCAATACCAAACAACGGTCGCGCCGTCCCAATGAGAAATAGCCGTACCGGCGCAGCCTGGCAGGTTTCCTATGACCATATCAACGGCACCTACTGGCACGAACCGCAGGGAAATCTGCGTCATATCCGCAGCCCGTATGCTTCGCGCACCATTGGACCGAATCTGGTTCCAGCAGGTACGCACTGATGAACACCCTTTTCGCGTTAGTGCTGACCATTGGCATGACCAACGGCGATTTTCAGGATGTGGTTCTAGGTGTTTATGACGACCAGAAACTGTGTGAACAGGCTGCCGTTGAACAGCAAGTTTCAGGTAGTTGCTACCCAGTTGAAAGGATCATCAGCAGCGACGAATTACCTGCTCAGGCAGACGTTAAGTTCTGAGGAAATGATGATGCAGACCAAATGCGGTTATTGCGGCAAACCGGTTAAACCGGAAGAAGTAATCAAAAGCACCCTTCTCTATCGCAACGGCTCACAGTTGGCGCGCAAAGAGAAAGAGTATTGTTCCAGACGTTGCGCTTCGCACGACAAGATGGCTCACGAAGGCTAACGTAAAACCCGCGCAAGGCGGGATCTACGTCCGGTGGTACCGACCAAAGTTACACCGGAAACAACATCAAAACCAAAGTTAACCCAATGGGCGCTATCAATGGTCCGGGGATTCTAACACCTAAAAAAGAGGATCTCACATGGAATTCTTTAATGTGGTTAAAGCCACTCAGAAATCCGGAAAGCAAGATGCAGTGCTCTGGTTCACTGCAAAAACTGAGGCTCGCGCCAACCTGATGCTGGACGTTGCGCTGGAAGATGCTGGCATCGAAACTGGCCGTGGTAAGGACTACGCCAAGCCTATCCGCACTGACTTCCCAATTGTTGATGACCTTCCGGAAGAAGGTGAAGTTGATTTCACCTGGTGTGATCGTTACGAACTTCAGGACGATGGGCGCACCTGGCTGCCAAAAGCCGCTGGCGAGTCTAGTGGCGCCGTTGACGTACCCTCCACTCCTACTCCGGCCGTAATCGTTGAAGACGCGACTGCGTCCGAAATTGTCCCGGTTGAAAACCGTACTCCAGCAGTCCGCTTTGCCGTCCATCTGATGATTGATAAATACCAGACTCATATCACTAAAGAGCAGCAGCTGGCTGCCAGCGAAATGTCACTGGACGAAAGCAATACCTATCTCCAGAACCTGCTGCAGGTTAAAAATGATGTTCCTGAAGTTGGCGAACTCAGTCTGAATGCTGAGTGGAAAATGATTCAGGCGATTAAAGACATATTCGAACAGGGTGAAGAGCACGAACCTGAAGTGATCGCTGCTTTCATGTCTGATTGGGTGAACGCAGAAGCAGGTGATCGCAATCAACTGGTTGAAGACTGGCGCAGTGGAAAGTTTCCTCTGCTCAAAACTGAAACCAGCAGCGGTGCTGACGTTACAACGGGTCAAGATATCACTGTTAAGGACGGCATCCAGATCGACGACAACGGCCGGGCCGAAGATGACATCGTCGGTGATGAAGTCGGTATCGAAGAGCAATCTCAACAGTCAGAGCAGCCGAACCTGATCGTCGTAGCCACCCTGCCATTCCGTCAGCGCGTACTGGCTCAGTTCATCGGTGATGGTGAATATCTCTATCATATCGACGCTGGGCAGAAAAACGAGATTGTACGCTTTGAGATGGACACTGATGACACGTACATCCAGAACCTGCTGCTGGCTGCTGAGAATGTGGAAGCATTCAAAAAAGCCATTGAACACGATATTCATAAAGTCGTGAATGCCGTTAAGAAAGTCTTCCCTGTCGAAGGTAAAAAACCGGAGCTGGCAACAGTTATCCAGTTCCTGACGGTGTGGTTCAAAACTGAATACATCGATCGCGGCCTGCTGGTCAAGGAATGGCAGAAAGGCAACCGTGTTGCGCAGATTCAACGCACTGACGTCAAAACCAATGCTGGCGGTGGAAATAAGACCGATCGCAATACCGACTACGTCCACACACTGGACACTCTGGATGTTGAAATTGCGCTGGCCACCTTGCCAATGGATTTCAATATCTACGACATTCCTGGTGGGGTCTACCGTCGCGCTAAAGAGATTGTCAGCAAGAAAGAAAGTCCGTTCAGCGAATGGTCTGAGGCGCTGCGCAAAACCGCTGGCATCCTAGACTATTCACGCGCCGCCATCTTTGCACTCATCCGCGGCACGTCATCCGAGTTAGTTAACTTTCCTGGGCGGTTGCGGGCATATATCAATGCCAATCTAACCGAAAATGACCACTCAACCCCCTCAGAAGAAACGCTGGCTGATGCTGGTCATGCGCCGGACGTCAGCTGGGAAAACGAGATTCACGAAAAGGTCGCAGCAGAGCTGAAAACAACTGCGGAACAACCACAAATCGCCAACATGGGCAACGGCGTATTCTCCATTGATGGCCTGATGGGTGATCAACAACCAAAAACAGATGACCGTTCACCAGTTAATGAGGAAACCACCAGCAATGTGCAGATGGAAGAAACTGTCAGTGATGAAGAACAGGCTGGTGATGAAGTGCAGTCAGGCGAAAGCAGTCTGGAAACTGGTGAAGGGTCACATACCGGCCAGCAAGCCGATGTAAACCAGAATGCGGATTCTGTTAGCCAAAACAGCGATTCTGTAAACCAAACTGAACCAGTTGCGGCACAAATCGAGCCAGAATCTCATTCTGACGAACCGGCTGTTGTTTACCCTGCTTACTTTGAGCCAGGCCGCTATGAAGGGTTGCCGAACGAGGTTTATCACGCGGCAAACGGTATCAGCTCTACCTAGGTGAAAGACGCACGTGTTTCGCTGATGTACTTCAATGCGCGCCACGTAGAGAAAACCATTATCAAAGAACGCTCTCCTGTTCTGGACATGGGTAACCTGGTACATGCGCTGGCGTTACAGCCAGAGCAACTCGATGAAGAATTTAGCGTTGAACCCGTAATTCCGGAAGGCGCATTTACCACCACGGCAACGATCCGCGCGTTTATTGATGAGTACAACGCCAGCCTGCCAGCGCAACTGAGCGCTGACGATATCAAAGCTTTGCTAGAGGAATACAACGCCGCTCTGCCTGCTCAGATATCGTTGGGCGGTTCAGTCGAGGAAACTAGCCAGAGCTACATGTCACTGCCAGAAGAGTACCAGCGTATCGAAGCGGACCAGAAGCAGACCGCTACGGCGATGAAAGCATGCATCAAAGAATACAACGCCACTCTGCCTGCACAGGTGAAAACCAGCGGTAGCCGTGATGTGTTACTCGAGCACTTAGCAATCATCAATCCTGACCTCGTGGCACAGGAAGCACAGAAACTGACACCACTGAAAGTGTCCGGTACCAAAGCGGATCTGATACATGCCGTGAAGTCTGTTAATCCGAACGCCATCTTCGCCGACGAACTGCTGGAGGCGTGGCGCGAGAATCCGCAAGGGAAGGTGCTTGTCACCCGCCAGCAACTGAGTACCGCGCTGAACATTCAGAAAGCCCTTCTTCAGCACCCGACCGCGGGCAAGCTGCTGACACACCCAAGCCGCGCCGTTGAGGTGAGTTACTTTGGCTTTGACGACGAAACCGGACTCGAAGTCCGTGTGCGCCCAGATCTGGAAATCGACCTGGACGGGGTGCGCATCGGTGCCGACCTGAAAACCATCAGCATGTGGAACATTAAGCAGGAAGGCTTGCGCGCCAAACTGCACCGCGAAATCATCGACCGTGACTACCACCTGAGCGCGGCTATGTATTGCGAGACCGCAGCACTGGACCAGTTCTTCTGGATTTTCGTCAACAAAGACGAGAACTACCACTGGATCGCCATCATTGAGGCATCAGCCGAACTGCTGGAACTGGGCATGCTCGAGTACCGCAAGGCGATGCGTGCTATCGCTACCGGCTTTGACACTGGCGAGTGGCCAGCGCCGATCACCGCTGATTACACCGACGAACTGAACGACTTCGACCTGCGCCGCCTTGAAGCGCTGCGTACTCAGGCATAAGGGGAATGAAGATGCAAAACACTAACGTAACTGTAGCTGACCAGAACGCAGTGATTAACTCCAACGTGGCCCTGTTTGATTCCCAGTATCTGAACGCCATCAGCGCGTTTGCTCAAATTATGGCGAAGGGTGCAGCGACAGTCCCCAGACACCTGCAGGGAAATCAGGCTGACTGCATGGCAGTAGCGATGCAGGCGGCACAATGGCAGATGAATCCCTTTGCCGTGGCGCAGAAAACGCACCTGATTAACGGCGTTCTCGGATACGAGGCGCAACTGATAAATGCCGTTATTTCACGCAGCGGCGTGCTGGCAAACCGCTTTGAATACGAGTGGTACGGACCATGGGAAAAAGTAGTCGGGAAATTCCAGATTCGTAAAGGCGACAAAGGAGAATACCGTGTTCCTGGCTGGACCCTTGCTGACGAAACGGGCATTGGCATCATCATCCGCGCAACGCTGAAAGGTGAAGATCAACCGAGGGAACTTGACCTGCTACTGGCACAGGCCAGGACTCGTAATTCAACGCTTTGGGCTGACGACCCTCGCCAGCAGCTCGCTTATCTCGCAGTTAAACGCTGGGCAAGATTGTTCTGCCCGGATGTAATTCTCGGCGTGTATACCCCTGATGAACTGGATGATCGCCGTGAAGAGCGAGAAGTTAACCCTGCTCCTGTGCAACACGTTAGCCTGTCAGAAATTTCTGGTGACACCGTCACAACCACACAAAGCGCACAGGAATCGTCGGTAAATATCGACTCACTGGCTGATGATTTCCGCGAACGCATCGATGCCGCTCAGGATGTTGATAGCGCCAAAGCACTGCGCGCTGATATCGAAAGCGTGAAAGTTACGCTGGGTTCAGCCCTGTTCACTGAGCTGAAGAACAAGGCGGTGAAACGTTATTACCTGGTTGATTCACGTAACAAGGTTGAGGCAGCCATCAACTCCCTACCATCTCCGGACGAGCCGGATGCCGCAACGCGTTTCGGGGAAGTTGAGCGAGTTCTGGCAGCGGCGAAACGTCATCTGGGCGACGAGCTGCACGATCAGTTCAGTATCACCCTGGCGGATATGAAACCGGAATACGTGGGCTAACAGATTTGGGAGGGTTCGCCCTCCCATTGAGGAGATGTAATGCGACTGATTAACCGAGGCAATCAGCAATCCCCGTTAGCGCGCCAGGCATGCGATATCGCTCTGGCCACTCATCACGAACGCTACGGTGACTACGGGCGGAGCAAGATGAAGGAGACATACACGGTGAGAGTTGAAGGCGTGAAGGTCTGGGTTGAGGTGGTTAACCGTAAGGCGAGCTACGTGGCCACGGCGATGACAGGTATGCATCGGTTGCGCGCGCGGCCTGGACAGGTGAGTTGATATTGAATTATCAGTGTAAGGCGGCAGGCCTGTTTATACTCGGCTTGCTGCCTGTGAGGTAAGCATGGCGCAGCTAATTTTTAATGAAGAGTGGATGGTTGAAGCGCGATTAGTAGAAAAGACCGGCTTGTCTGAAAGACAAATTAAAAGTTATCGGTTGAATTTGTGGATCGAAGGCGTGCATTTCAAACATCTGACAGCTCTCGGGGAAACTGACAATTCTAAAGGTCTGCTTTGGTACAACTATCCAAAGATTAACCAATTAGTACAGGAAGCATGATGGACTTTCCAACCGGCGTTGAGCTGCATAATGGAAAAATACGGATCACATTTACCTATCGCGGCAAACGTTGCCGCGAAGTCCTTCGGGGCTGGACGGTTAACAGCAGCAACATCAAAAAAGCCGGAAATCTTCGTGCGCTCATAACAAGTGAAATACAGCTCGGTAAGTTCGACTATGCGGAACGTTTCCCGGAATCCAAAGCGCTTAAGAAGTTCATCACAACCAAAAAAATCACCACGTTTAAAGAACTGAGTGATTTTTTTACAGACACCAAAGCCTTAGAGGTATCTGGTGCAACACTGCTATCGCTTACTTCGGTCGTAAATACGTTACTACGTGTAATCGGAGAAAATACCCGTCTGGTAGATATTGAGCATGCCGATATTTTGCATTACCGAAAGGAGTTATTAACCGGGACAATTATTAACCCGGCAATGCCGAATCTGGCCAGGCAGGGCCGCGCGCCCTCAACAGTCAATAAACAGATGGCAGTTTTATCAGAAATGCTTAAGCTCGCAAACCGAAGCCAGTTTATATTGCATGCTCCTTATGAAGGAGTGTCGCGACTCAAGTTATCTAAAAATGATCCCGACCCACTTTTACTTCATGAGTACCAGGCACTGATAGCCGCCCTTCCCCGTAGCCAGGCATTAATCATCATTGTTGCCGTTCATACGGGGATGAGGCCGGGCGAGATATGCGCCCTGGCATGGGAAGACATTGATTTGGTAAAAGGTGAAATCCACGTATCCAGAAGTTTGACGAATAAGCGAGTATTTGTACCCCCTAAGACAGATGCCGGAATAAGGACGATAACGTTGCTTAAACCTGCTCTGGATGCACTGAAGGAACAATACGAAGTCACCGGCGCTAATCCGAAGCAAGAAATTCGATTTCACCATCGGGAGATCGGAAAAACTGAGCAGCAATCTCTTCGCTTCGTTTTTTCACCAACAGCATATTCGTCAAAAAAAGGCAGTTACTTCTCCAAGAACTCGATTGCCTATAGCTGGAAGCGAGGCACTAAACTTGCCAATATCCGCGAAAGGAATCCTTATCAGTCACGGCATACCTACGCATGCTGGACGTTGATGGCCGGAGCGAACCCATCATTCATAGCGAGTCAGATGGGACATGAAGATGCGCGCATGGTGTACGAGGTTTACTCCAAGTGGATTGGCGACATGAACCAGGATCAGGTCAACATGCTGAACAATCAGATGCCAACAGCACTGCCCCCAGGGCGCCCCCACGGGCAGGGGAGCATGAGAAAAGTTATTTAATTTCATAGCGCTGCTTTCAATCCACATAATCAGCGTTAAACTATTTATACCATTATTTTAGGGAGAAACGATGATGCGCGTACTGGTTGTCGAGGATAATGCTTTATTACGCCACCACCTCAAGGTTCAGTTACAGGATTTAGGGCATCAGGTGGATGATGCAGAAGATGCGAAGGAAGCGGACTATTATCTGAATGAGCATCTGCCGGATATCGCGATCGTTGATTTAGGACTCCCCGATGAAGATGGTTTGTCGCTAATCCGCCGCTGGCGCAGTAATGAGGTTTCGCTGCCAATTCTGGTATTAACCGCGCGCGAAGGCTGGCAGGACAAAGTGGAAGTTCTCAGTGCAGGCGCTGACGATTATGTCACCAAACCGTTTCACATCGAAGAAGTGGCTGCACGCATGCAGGCACTGATGCGGCGAAACAGCGGTCTGGCATCGCAAATTATCTCCCTTCCGCCTTTTCAGGTGGACCTCTCCCGACGCGAGTTATCCGTCAATGATGAGGTTATCAAGCTCACGGCGTTTGAATATACCATTATGGAAACTCTCATCCGTAATAATGGCAAAGTGGTCAGTAAAGATTCGCTCATGTTGCAGCTTTATCCGGATGCCGAGCTGCGCGAAAGTCACACTATTGATGTCCTGATGGGGCGTCTACGTAAAAAAATTCAGGCGCAGTATCCGCATGAGGTGATCACTACCGTACGTGGACAAGGCTATCTTTTCGAACTGCGCTAATGAATAAACTATTGCGTCATTTTTTCCCGTTATCGCTGCGGCTGCGCTTTTTACTGGCCACCGCGGGCGTGGTATTGGTGCTTTCACTGGCCTACGGCATGGTTGCCCTGGTAGGCTATAGCGTCAGCTTTGATAAGACAACGTTCCGCCTGCTGCGGGGCGAAAGTAATCTGTTTTATACCCTGGCGAAATGGGAAAACGGCAAGATTAACATCGAGCTGCCCGAGAACCTCGACATGCAAAGCCCAACAATGTCGCTGATTTACAATGAAGCGGGTGAACTTCTGTGGGCGCAGCGCAATGTTCCCTGGCTGACGAAAAGTATCCAACCGGACTGGCTAAAAACCAACGGATTTCATGAGATTGAAGCCAACGTAGACGCTACCAGCACCCTGCTGGGCGAAGATCACTCCGCGCAGCAGCAGTTAAAAGAAGTCAGAGAAGATGACGACGACGCCGAAATGACCCACTCCGTGGCGGTAAACGTCTATCCTGCTACTGCCAGAATGCCGCAACTGACCATTGTGGTTGTCGATACCATTCCGATAGAGCTAAAGCGCTCGTATATGGTCTGGAGCTGGTTTATTTATGTGCTGGTCGCCAATCTGTTGCTGGTCATTCCGCTGTTATGGGTGGCCGCGTGGTGGAGCCTGCGGCCGATTGAATCGCTGGCGCGTGAAGTCCGTGAGCTTGAGGAACATCATCGTGAGATGCTAAACCCCGCCACCACACGCGAATTGACCAGCCTGGTTCGTAATCTCAATCGGCTGTTAAAAAGCGAACGTGAGCGTTATGACAAATACCGCACCACGTTAACAGACCTCACCCATAGCCTGAAAACACCACTGGCGGTATTGCAGAGTACTCTGCGCTCAATGCGTAATGAAAAGATGAGCGTCAGCGACGCAGAGCCTGTCATGCTGGAACAAATCAGCCGTATTTCCCAACAGATAGGTTATTACCTGCATCGCGCGAGCATGCGTGGCAGCAGTGCCCTACTCAGCCGCGAACTGCACCCGATCGCGCCGTTGCTGGATAAACTGACCTCGGCACTGAATAAGGTGTATCAGCGTAAAGGCGTCAACATTAATCTCGATATCTCACCTGAAATCAGCTTTGTGGGCGAACAGAATGATTTTGTCGAGGTGTTGGGCAACGTACTGGATAACGCCTGTAAATATTGTCTGGAGTTTGTCGAGATTTCAGCGCAACTGTCTGAGGATCAGCTGCATATTCTGGTTGAAGATGATGGTCCTGGTATTCCGCAAAGCAAACGGGAAGTGGTGTTTGACCGTGGACAGCGCGTAGATACGCTACGTCCAGGACAAGGCGTCGGTCTGGCGGTGGCGCGAGAAATCACCGAACAGTATGACGGGCAGATTATTGCCGGTGATAGCCTGCTGGGTGGTGCGCGCATGGAAGTTATTTTTGGTCGCCAGCAGCCGGGCCAGAAAGACGAGTAATCGTCGCATGTAATAAATATGTACTGACTTCACGCTTGAGGTTAAGTATCCGTTATAATCGGTTGCAGATACCAGCCTGCGGGATGCTCATTATGGAATACCAACTCACACTTAACTGGCCCGATTTTCTTGAACGCCACTGGCAGAAACGCCCGGTGGTCTTAAAACGCGGGTTTAACAATTTTATTGATCCTCTCTCTCCTGACGAACTGGCTGGACTGGCAATGGAAAGCGAAGTCGACAGCCGACTCGTCAGCCACCAGGACGGAAAATGGCAGGTTAGCCACGGTCCTTTCGAAAGCTACGACCATCTTGGCGAGAACAACTGGTCTTTGCTGGTGCAGGCGGTCAACCACTGGCACGAGCCAACTGCCGCGCTGATGCGCCCGTTCCGTGAATTACCGGACTGGCGCATCGACGACCTGATGATTTCTTTCTCTGTCCCCGGCGGCGGCGTTGGCCCGCACCTGGATCAGTACGATGTATTTATCATTCAGGGAACAGGTCGTCGTCGCTGGCGCGTAGGTGAAAAACTGCAGTTGAAACAACACTGCCCTCACCCGGATCTCCTTCAGGTCGACCCGTTTGAAGCTATCATCGATGAAGAGCTGGAACCCGGCGATATCCTGTACATTCCACCGGGATTCCCGCACGAAGGTTATGCGCTGGAAAACGCGATGAACTATTCGGTCGGTTTCCGTGCGCCAAACACTCGCGAGCTGATCAGCGGGTTCGCCGATTACGTTTTACAACGTGAACTGGGTAGTACCTATTACAGCGATCCTGACCTGCCGCCACGCGATCATCCGGCCGACGTTCTGCCGCAGGAGATGGATAAGCTGCGCGAAATGATGCTCGGGCTGATTAATCAACCAGAACATTTCCAGCAGTGGTTTGGCGAGTTTATTTCTCAGTCTCGTCATGAACTGGATATTGCCCCGCCGGAGCCACCATATCAGCCAGACGAAATTTACGATGCCCTGAAGCAAGGTGATGTGTTAGTGCGTCTGGGCGGATTGCGTGTATTGCGTATTGGCGACGACGTCTACGCTAACGGTGAGAAAATTGATTCACCGCATCGTCCTGCCCTGGAAGCGCTGGCCAGTCATATTGTGTTGACGGCTGAGAACTTTGAGGATGCGCTGGAAGATCCTTCTTTCCTTGCCATGCTTGCCGCGCTGGTCAACAGCGGGTACTGGTTCTTCGAAGGGTAATGCGAAGTGTGCCTGATGCGACGCTACGCGTCTTATCAGGCCTACTGGAGTGTAATAATGTAGGCCGGATAAGCGAAGCGCCATCCGGCAACTACACATACTTTATTTTTGTTGCGCGGCCAGTTCAGCAATACGCACAATCACTTGTACCGCTTTTTCCATTCCTTCCAGGGTTACAAACTCATGTTTACCATGATAGTTGTAGCCGCCGGTGAACAGATTCGGACACGGTAATCCCATAAACGACAGCTGCGCGCCGTCAGTGCCGCCACGGATCGGTTTTAGCACCGGCTCAATATCGCAATCGCGCATCGCCTGCTGGGCGATATCCAGTACGTGCGGATGCTCAATCACTTTTTCGCGCATATTGTAGTAACTGTCTTCAATCACCAGTTCGATATAGCAGTCGGGGTGTAACCCTTTACCGACCTTCTTGGCGATATCCATGATCTTGCGTTTACGCGCTTCAAACTGCTTACGGTCAAAATCACGAATAATGTAGTGCATATCCGCCCGATCGACCGTCCCTTTCATGCTCGCCAGATGATAAAAGCCTTCGTAGCCTTCCGTCTTTTCCGGGCTTTCATCTGCCGGAACCTCTGCATGAATACGCGCCGCCAGCGACAGCGCATTTACCATCACACCTTTTGCGGTGCCGGGATGCACATTGTTGCCAACAATTTTAATATTTACCGACGCGGCGTTGAAGTTTTCAAACTCCAACTCACCTACGCCACCACCGTCAACGGTATAGGCCCACTGCGCATCGAATGCAGCAACGTCAAAATGCTTCGCCCCTTTACCCACCTCTTCGTCCGGCGTAAAGGCCACGCGGATATCACCGTGCGGAATATCTTTTTGGATAAGCACAGCCAGTGCGGTCATGATTTCCGCCACGCCTGCTTTATCATCCGCGCCCAGCAACGTTTTACCATCTGTGGTGATCAGCGTCTGACCCAGAAGTTGATGCAGCACCGGGAACATCACTGGCGATAAAACTTCATCACCGATGCCTAACGCAATATCGCCACCGCGATAGTTTTCAACAATTTGCGGGTTGACATTTTTACCACTGAAATCCGGTGAGGTATCCACATGGGAAATAAAGCCGATCGCAGGAATATTGCCAGCAACGTTAGCGAGTAACGTTGCCATCAGCGTGCCTTTTTCGCTCAGTGAAATATTAACCAGCCCCATCTCTTCGAGCTGTTGTTTGAGCAGTTGTAATAATTTCCACTGTCCTTCGGTGCTGGGTACCTGCCGCACGCCCGATTTTGATTGGGTGTCCAGCGACACGTAGTGTAAAAAACGCTCAAGTAGTTTATCCATGCAGTCACCCTCACTTTTTGTGACAACATTATCAATAAGCAACAAAAGACAAATATTGCGTCAGGTCACTTTTATCCCCGCAAGTGAGAATATTTCGCCCTGACATCCCCTCTGACTATAGGGCTAAGTCAGTAATTCGCAACAAGGATTGGCGATTACAATGGTTTGCCGTAGAATAACGGCCCTCATTAAGAGTCATCAAGGTGGTTAACCACAAACCCCGCATCGGTCAGCCATCCGTTGCGTTTACATGGGACAGAGTAAAAAATTGAATAAACAACCGCGTTCGCTTTCTCCACTGGTGCAATTAGCGGGAATTCGCAAAAGTTTCGATGGCAAAGAGGTGATTTCCAGCCTGGATTTGACCATCAATAATGGCGAGTTTCTTACGCTGCTTGGCCCCTCTGGCTGCGGTAAAACAACCGTTCTTCGCCTGATTGCCGGTCTGGAAACGGTTGATTCCGGTCATATTATGTTGGACAACGAGGACATTACTCACGTTCCAGCGGAAAACCGCTACGTGAATACCGTCTTCCAAAGCTATGCGTTATTCCCCCACATGACCGTATTTGAGAATGTGGCCTTTGGTTTACGTATGCAAAAAACGCCCGCAGCCGACATTTCTCCCCGCGTTACCGAAGCCCTGCGCATGGTGCAACTGGAAGAGTTCGCCCAGCGAAAACCGCATCAACTTTCCGGCGGCCAGCAGCAGCGCGTAGCGATTGCCCGAGCTGTGGTCAACAAACCCCGCTTACTCTTGTTAGATGAATCCCTCTCTGCGCTGGACTACAAACTGCGTAAGCAGATGCAGAATGAACTGAAAGCGCTGCAGCGTAAGCTTGGTATCACTTTTGTCTTTGTCACACACGATCAGGAAGAAGCGCTGACTATGTCCGACCGCATCGTGGTGATGCGCGATGGTAAGATTGAGCAGGACGGTACGCCGCGCGAAATCTACGAAGAGCCCAAGAATCTGTTCGTCGCCGGGTTTATCGGCGAGATCAATATGTTTAACGCCACGGTGATTGAACGTCTGGATGAACAGCGTGTTCGTGCTAACGTTGAAGGTCGCGAGTGCAATATTTATGTCAACTTCGCGGTGGTTCCCGGACAAAAGCTGCACGTCCTGTTACGTCCTGAAGATTTGCGCGTAGATGAAATCAACGATGATAATCATATCGAAGGCCTGATCGGCTACGTGCGCGAACGCAACTACAAAGGCATGACGCTGGAGTCGGTTGTGGAACTGGAAAATGGCAAGATGGTGATGGTCAGCGAATTCTTCAATGAAGACGATCCTGACTTTGACCACTCTCTCGACCAGAAAATGGCGATTAACTGGGTAGAAAGCTGGGAGGTAGTACTGGCTGATGAAGAACACAAGTAAATTCCAGAGTGTGGTGATCGTCACCATTGTCGGTTGGCTTGTGTTATTTGTCTTTCTGCCCAACCTGATGATCATCGGTACCAGCTTTTTGACCCGCGACGACGCCAATTTCGTCAAAATGGTCTTTACGCTGGAGAACTATACGCGCCTGCTCGATCCGCTCTATTTTGAGGTGCTGGTTCACTCCCTCAATATGGCGCTGATTGCCACGCTCGCCTGTCTGGTACTCGGCTACCCGTTTGCCTGGTTTTTGGTGAAACTGCCGGAAAAAGTGCGCCCGCTGCTGCTGTTCCTGCTGATTGTTCCGTTCTGGACCAATTCACTTATTCGCATCTACGGACTCAAAATTTTCCTCAGTACCAAAGGCTATCTCAACGAGTTTCTGTTATGGCTCGGGGTTATCGACACACCCATTCGCATCATGTTTACCCCCAGCGCGGTGATTATCGGGCTGGTATACATCCTGCTACCGTTTATGGTGATGCCGCTCTATTCCAGCATTGAAAAACTCGATAAACCGCTGCTGGAAGCCGCACGCGATTTAGGTGCCAGTAAACTTCAGACCTTCACCCGCATCATTATTCCGTTGACGATGCCGGGGATTATCGCCGGATGCCTGCTGGTTATGCTGCCCGCAATGGGGCTGTTTTATGTTTCCGACTTAATGGGCGGTGCGAAAAACCTGCTGATTGGCAACGTAATTAAAGTTCAGTTCCTGAACATCCGTGACTGGCCGTTTGGTGCAGCCACCAGCATTACGCTGACCATCGTGATGGGTCTGATGCTGCTGATCTACTGGCGTGCCTCGCGCTTGCTGAACAAGAAGGTGGAACTCGAATGATCGGTCGACTGCTCCGCGGCGGTTTTATGACCGCTATCTACGCGTATCTGTATATTCCAATCATCATTCTGATTGTGAACTCCTTTAACAGCTCGCGCTTCGGCATCAACTGGCAGGGTTTTACTACCAAATGGTACGGCCTGCTGATGAATAACGACAGCCTGTTGCAGGCGGCGCAGCACTCGCTGACGATGGCGGTGCTATCCGCCACGTTTGCCACCTTGATCGGCTCACTCACTGCGGTTGCGCTGTACCGCTACCGTTTTCGCGGTAAACCGTTTGTCAGTGGCATGCTGTTCGTGGTGATGATGTCGCCAGATATTGTGATGGCAATATCTCTGCTGGTGCTGTTTATGCTGATCGGCATTCAACTGGGTTTCTGGTCGCTGTTGTTCTCACATATCACTTTTTGTCTGCCTTTTGTGGTGGTGACAGTTTACTCACGCCTGAAAGGTTTTGATGTACGCATGCTTGAGGCTGCTAAAGATTTGGGTGCCAGCGAAGTAACTATTCTACGCAAGATTATACTGCCACTGGCTATGCCTGCGGTGGCTGCGGGTTGGTTGTTGAGCTTTACGCTGTCGATGGATGATGTCGTCGTTTCGTCCTTCGTTACCGGACCGGGTTATGAAATTCTGCCATTAAAAATCTACTCAATGGTCAAAGTCGGCGTATCACCAGAGGTGAACGCGCTGGCGACCATTTTGTTGGTTCTGTCGCTGGTTATGGTGATCGCCAGCCAGCTTATTGCACGTGATAAAACCAAGGGCCGCTGAGGCCCTTAATTCAGGGGACGTTAAATGATGAAAAAATGGTCACGCCACCTGCTCGCGGCGGGTGCTCTGGCACTGGGCATGAGCGCCGCTCACGCGAATGACAACAACACGCTCTATTTCTATAACTGGACCGAGTATGTCCCGCCAGGGCTGCTGGAACAGTTCACCAAAGAGACCGGCATTAAGGTTATCTATTCGACCTACGAGTCGAACGAAACCATGTACGCCAAGCTCAAAACCTATAAAGACGGCGCATACGATCTGGTGGTTCCGTCCACCTATTACGTCGATAAAATGCGTAAAGAAGGTATGATCCAGAAGATCGACAAGTCGACGTTGACCAACTTCCACAACCTCGATCCGGAAATGCTCAACAAGCCGTTTGACCCGAACAATGACTACTCCATCCCGTATATCTGGGGTGCGACGGCCATTGGCGTAAACAGCGATGCTATCGATCCGAAAACCGTCACCAGTTGGGCCGATCTATGGAAACCGGAGTACAAAGGCAGTCTGCTGTTAACGGATGATGCGCGTGAAGTGTTCCAGATGGCGCTGCGCAAGCTGGGATACTCCGGCAATACCACCGAACCGAAAGAGATTGAAGCTGCCTATAACGAGCTGAAGAAACTGATGCCTAACGTCGCGGCGTTTAACTCTGACAACCCGGCCAACCCGTATATGGAAGGTGAAGTCAATCTGGGGATGGTGTGGAACGGCTCCGCATATGTTGCGCGTCAGGCAGGTACACCGCTGGAAGTGGTATGGCCTAAAGAAGGTGGCATTTTCTGGATGGATAGCCTGTCTATTCCGGCTAACGCGAAAAACAAAGAAGGTGCGCTGAAGCTGATTAACTTCCTGCTGCGCCCGGACGTGGCGAAAGAAGTTGCGGAAACTATTGGTTATCCGACGCCAAACCTGGCAGCACGTAAGCTGTTAAGCCCTGAAGTCGCAAATGATAAAACCCTGTACCCTGACGCAGAAACCATCAACAAAGGGGAATGGCAGAACGACGTCGGTTCCGCCAGCGCTATCTATGAAGAGTATTATCAGAAGCTAAAAGCAGGACGTTAATTGCCCTCCTCATAGGCCGGATAAGACGCGCCAGCGTCGCATCCGGCGCATCATCATTGCCCGATGGCGCTACGCTTATCGGGCCTACGCCATCCGTTCTCACAGACCTTTCAATAACTTCTCAACAAACTCTGGCACCACCTGGCTTGCCGGACCGTAATACTTCTCTTCAAACTCGCTGCCAACCTGGCTCGGTTCGAGATTTAGTTCTACCGTATGTGCCCCATGCAGTCGCGCCTCATGCACAAAACCCGCAGCCGGATAAACATGTCCCGATGTGCCAATCGCAATGAATACATCCGCCATTGCCAGCGCCATGTAAATTTCATCCATGCCCAGCGGCATTTCACCAAACCACACCACGTGTGGTCGCAGCGGTGCCGGAAATTGACAGCAGTGACATTTATCTTCCGGGGTCACATCGTCCTTCCATTCCAGAATCTGCCCGCTTTGCGAGCAGCGAACCTTGAGCAGTTCGCCGTGCATATGGATAACGTTCTGGCTGCCCGCACGCTCATGCAGGTTATCAATGTTCTGCGTCACCAGTAAAAAACGGTCGCCCAGTTCGGCTTCGAGTTTTGCCAGTGCGATATGCGCCGCGTTGGGCTGGATTTCTGGCTGTTGCAATTGATGGCGACGGGCGTTATAAAACGACTGAACCAGTTCCGGGTTTCGACTAAATCCTTCCGGAGTCGCAACGTCCTCAACCCGATGTTCTTCCCAGAGACCATCCGCCGCGCGGAAGGTTCGAATTCCTGACTCAGCGGAGATTCCCGCTCCCGTCAGTACCAGCACTCTTGGTTTTTCCATCAATTCAGGCACCACTCTGTCTCTGAAAAAGATTCGTTGACGCAGGCGATCGCGCAAATGGCGTTTATTTTTACGAAAGCGGCTTAACCGATGACCCCGACGCGACAGCATAACAACCTCTTTGTATTAATCGGTAAGATGTAGGAAAGCAGCCCCGCGCATCCCGCCGGCATCACCGTGCCGTGCCTGCTCAATACGCGGTACCCGGGCAACCGGCAACAGATGACGTGGCAGTCGGTCCGTCAGTTGCGTCGTAATAGCGGTAAAATTCGATAAGCCTCCGCCAATCACCACCAAATCAGGATCGACGATAGTCAGGATATTCCCAAGACACACCGCCAGCAAATCCAGATAGCGTTCTACGTGTGCACGCGCATGTTCATCGCCCTGCTCCCACAACGCGATAATTTCACGGGCATCCAGCGGTTGATGGTAGTAATGCTGATACAACCACGCAAATCCACCGCCGGAAAGATAGCTTTCGATGCATCCCAGTTGGCCGCATCCGCAGCGGCGCAGCGGGAAATCAAAGCCCATCAGCGTCAGCGCATCGACCGGCAAACGAATATGACCAAACTCGCCGGTGATATAGCTACGTCCGGTGATGGATTTCCCGTTAAGCACCAGGCCGCCGCCAACGCCCGTACCGAGGATCAACCCCATCACCAGCGGATATTGGGTAAACTCGTCATCCCAGGCTTCGGAGAGAGCAAAACAGTTCGCATCGTTATCCAGACGCACATCGCGGTCAAGGCGAGCGCTAAGATCTGCGCGGAGCGGTTTGCCACTGGCGGCAGGAACGTTGGCCGCGTACAACGTGCCGTCTTCCGTTTCCGGCATGCCAGGAATCCCGATACCGACCGAACCTTTGATACCAAAACGCTGGTCAGCTTCCGTCACCAGATTGCAGACCGCATCAAGGAAAGCGTCGTAGCTGTCGCGAGGTGTAGGGACGCGAGTTTCCCATTGCAGACGACGTTGCTTATCAAACACGCCCAGCGCAATTTTGGTCCCGCCGATGTCAAATCCGTAATACATCACCGCTCCTTGATACACGTCATCCTTCAAGATGCCTCTGCGTTGGCTACGCCTTGATGCAGCATGAATGCTGTCGTGTATTATTGTTGTTATTGGCCGCTAAGTACTCTCGCAGGATCAATATTGCTGGCGCGACGCGCCGGATACCAACTTGCCAAAAGACTCAGCACGAGTGCTGTCACCAGCACGTAAATCACATCCAGCCAGTGTAATTCCGATGGCAGGAAGTCAATGAAATAGATATCGCCGGACAGGAACTGATGACCGATAAGCGCCTCGATTCCGTTGATGATCGGCGTCAGTTGCAACGAGACAACCACCCCGATGACGACGCCTATCAGGCTACCGAACAGACCCGCCAGCAGGCCGTACCAGACAAAAATGGCACGGATCAACCCATCTTTCGCCCCGAGGGTTCTTAATACCGCAATATCGCCGCTTTTGTCTTTTACCGCCATCACTAACGTGGAAACGATATTAAAGCAGGCCACACCAATCACCAGCACCATCGCCAGATACATAATGGCGCGAATCATCTGGATATCGCGATACATATAGCCGTAAGTACCGATCCAGCTCTTAATATAAACATAGTTATTGGTGACTTCACCCGCGTCCCGCACCAGCTTATTGGCGTTAAACACGTCGTTAACCTTCAGCGCAATCCCGGAAACGCTGGTTCCCATATCCAGATATTGCTGCGCATCTTCCATTGGGATCATGGCAAAGCTGTGATCGAGCTGACCGCTCAGCTGCAGAATTCCCGTTACGTGCAAACGCACGCGTTTAGGCTGCTGTAATTTATGATCCGCGCTGGCGTTAGGGATCATAATCGACACCCAGTCGCCCTGCTTCACCTTCAGCGCATCGGCAATACCCTTACCAATGATGATTTGTTGTTCACCGGCTTTAAAATTATCCCAGGCATGGTTTTGCACGAAGGATGGCAGTGCGCTTAAACGCTGTTCCTGTTTCGGGTCAACGCCCTTCACCTGCACCGCGCGTAAGTTCGCCCCGCTCTCTACCAGTCCGGTAAAGTTGATATAAGGCGCCGCGGCGACAATACCCGGCACTTTTTGTACTTTGTCGAGCGCTTCCTGCCAGTTATTCCACGGCTGATTTACGGCTTCAATCTCTCCGTGTGGGACTACGGCCAGAATACGGTTGTTCAGCTCACGCTCAAATCCGTTCATGGCACTTAAACCAACGATCAACACCGCCACACCCAACGCGATGCCAACGGTGGAAATCACTGATATCAGCGAAACCATACCGCCGCGCCGCCGACCACGGCTAAAGCGCAGACCAATCAATAATGATAAAGGCGAAGCCATTACTCAGCTCCCATCAGGCTCAGTTCAGCCGTCAGGCGACCATCGCGCATTTCAAGCTGGCGGCTCATCCGCTTCGCCAGTTGCAGATCGTGCGTCACCACCAGAAATGCCGTGCCCTGAGAACGGTTCAGCTCGCCCAGAAGCTCGAAAATGCTATCCGCGTTACGCGCATCCAGGTTACCCGTTGGCTCATCCGCCAGGACCAGACGCGGGTTATTCACCAGCGCACGAGCGATGGCCACACGCTGGCGTTCGCCGCCAGACAGTTCAGACGGGCGATGACTGGCACGATGATCCAGTCCTACGGCTTTCAGCATATCCCGTGCACGCTCGGTTATTTCAGCCGGTTTTTTCTTGCCTATCAGCAGCGGCATCGCTACGTTTTCCAGCGCGGTAAAGTCCGGCAGTAAATGGTGGAACTGGTAAATAAAGCCCAGCTTCTGATTACGCAGTTCCGCTTTCGCCGCCGACGAGAGCTTGCTCATTGGCTGACCGCTAAAAATGACGTCGCCGGAAGTCGGGGTATCCAACCCGCCTAACAGATGCAGCAGCGTACTCTTGCCGGAGCCAGAGCTGCCGACAATCGCCATCATCTCACCTTCGCCGACGCTAAAACTGACATCGTGCAGGACATCGGTCTGCACAGTGCCTTCCTGATAGCGTTTGCACAGGTTGTCGCATTGCAACAGGATCTTATTCATAACGTAAAGCCTCAGCGGGTTGAGTGGCGGCAGCGCGCCAGGAAGGATAAAGCGTAGACAGCAGCGCGATGGCCATCGCCACCAGCGCAATGACGATAACCTGCAGCGGCTCGATAGCGACCGGCAGCGCCGCGCCATCCAGCAGCACACCAATAATTGGCATTAAATTGTTCAGTTGACTGGCGAGCAATGCGCCCAGCACCGCGCCAAGCAGCGCGCCGATAATCCCGGCACTGGCCCCCTGAACCATAAACACCATCATTATCTGCCGCGGCGTTAGCCCCTGCGTTTGTAGAATCGCCACTTCCCCTTGCTTCTCCATTACCATCAGACCCAGCGAGGTAATAATATTAAAAGCCGCCACAGCCACGATCAGGCTAAGCAGTAGCCCCATCATGTTCTTCTCCATGCGCACGGCCTGGAACAGTTCCCCTTTGCGCTCGCGCCAGTCCTGCCATTTGGTGCCCTGCGGCAGCGTTTGCTGGCTCAGCGTATCAACTTTTAACGGTTCGTTCAGCCACAGACGCCAGCCGGTAATATTGCCCACCGGATAGCGCATCAGGCGGGAAGCATCCTGAATGTTGGTCAGCATCTGGTAACCGTCTACTTCGCTGTTGGCGGCGAAGGTGCCAATCACCGTAAACAGACGCTGGCTCGGCAAACGCCCCATTGGCGTAAACTGGCTGGCCGAAGGCACCATCACGCGAATTTGATCGCCACGGTTCACGCCCAACTGCCCGGCAAGCTGCTCGCCGAGGATGACATTATACTTACCCGGTTGCAGATCTGTTTGTTTCACATTGACCAGATACGGCGTTAACGGATCTTTTTGCGCCGGATCGATACCGAGCATCACGCCGACCGCCACGCTACGCGCGCTTTGCAGCACCACATCTCCCGTAGTTATGGGTGCAACTCGGTTGACGCCGTTCAACACCACCGCTTTTTCCGGCAGTTGTTGCGGGTTGAGGGAACCCTGTTCAGACGAGAGGACGGCCTGAGGCATCAGGCCAAGAATATTGTTTTGCAGCTCGCGCTCAAAACCGTTCATCACCGACAACACCGTGACCAGCGCCATCACCCCGAGGGTAATGCCAATGGTGGAGAGCCAGGAAACGAAGCGACCGAAGCGATCTGCTGCACGCCCACGCATATAACGCAGGCCGATGAATAGAGCGACAGGTTGGTACATGAAATCCGTCTGGTTGCTGTTAGCAAAGTCACGAGTATATAAGCGAAAGCGGAATGGGTAAATGACTGAACCGTAAGTGTTCGTCAGCACTATTCCTAAAAGTATAAATAAATCAATTCGCTAAAGCTGTCCCTCTTCCCTTCCATCCTGGTCCCTGATCTTTATCTTAAAAAATCAAAATGCAGACAGTTACGCATTACAGCGCACAGCGGGTTGCGCAGGATGGCAGGCTATAACCAACAATATGGATACGCCGTCTCGATGAATAAAAAAGAACTATGGATTAATCAAATCAAAGGGTTATGTATTTGCCTGGTGGTGATTTACCACTCGGTAATCACATTTTACCCGCACCTCACTACTTTTCAGCATCCGCTTTCAGAGCTGCTGAGCAAATGCTGGATTTACCTCAATTTGTACCTGGCGCCGTTTCGCATGCCGGTATTTTTCTTTATTTCGGGATATCTGATCCGTCGCTACATTGATAGCGTCCCGTGGACCACCTGCGTGGATAAACGGATCTGGAGTATTGCCTGGGTGCTGATACTCTGGGGTGTGGTGCAATGGCTGGCGTTAGTGACGCTCAATAACTGGCTGGCCCCACAGCGCGATCTGAGCCATGCTGCCAACGCCGCTTATGCTGGTTCGATCGCAGGTTTTACCCACGGGATGCTGACCGCCAGTACCAGCTTGTGGTATCTGTACGCGCTGATTGTCTATTTTGTTCTGTGTAAAATTTTCAGCCGTTGGGCGGTGCCGCTGTTGGCGTTATTTGTGGCGCTGAGCGTGGCGATCAACTTTGTCCCGACGCCGTGGTGGGGAATGAACAGCGTGATTCGCAATCTGCCCTGGTACAGCCTCGGTGCATGGTTTGGCGCAACGCTGATGGTATGGATTAAGGAGGTGCCCCTGCGCCGCCATGCGCTCATTGTTCTGGTTAGCGCAATCGCCGCCATCGTCGCGTGGCTGGCAAATGTCTCACTATTACTTTCTCTTCTTTCCATTGTGCTGATCATGAAGCTGTTTTATCAATTTGAGCTGCGCTTTGGTATGCGTGAGTCCGGCCCGTTAAGCGTGATTGGTGCCAATACCATCGCCATCTACACCACCCACCGAATTCTGGTTGAGCTATTCAGCTTAACGCTAATCCCCAACATTAATCATGCCGCCTGGCCTGCATATGCAGAGCTGGCCCTGCTGCTGGTGTATCCATTCGCCTGCCTGCTGCTGTGCACCTTGTTTGGCCTGTTGGTGCGTAAAATTTCACAAAAAACAGTGGCCGACCTGCTCTTTTCCCCGCCTTCTTTATCGGTCGTTTCGCGCTAACCCCAACGCGCTTTTTGCCCCCATCAGGGGGCGAATCAATTTGCTTATGAGAAACGATCACGGATAATAAAGAACATTGCTTATCAGATGTATATCTAAACGAGAACCTGACAACCGAATGCCTGAACAACATCGTTACACGCTCCCAGCGAAAGCTGGCGATCAGCGCCAGTTGGGTGAGCTTACCGGTGCCGCCTGCGCAACGCTGGTCGCCGAAATCGCCGAACATCACGCCGGTCCAGTGGTACTGATCGCGCCGGACATGCAAAATGCTTTGCGCCTGCATGATGAAATTCGTCAGTTCACCGACCAGATGGTGATGAACCTGGCCGACTGGGAAACGCTGCCCTATGACAGTTTTTCTCCCCATCAGGAGATTATCTCTTCGCGTCTCTCTACGCTGTATCAACTGCCTGCCATGCAGCGAGGCGTGCTGATCGTTCCGGTAAATACTCTGATGCAGCGTGTCTGTCCGCACAGCTATCTGCACGGGCATGCGCTGGTCATGAAAAAAGGTCAGCGGCTTTCGCGCGACGCCCTGCGCGAACAGCTGGATAGCGCTGGCTATCGCCATGTTGATCAGGTCATGGAACACGGCGAATACGCCACGCGCGGCGCGTTGTTGGATCTGTTCCCGATGGGCAGCGAGTTGCCTTATCGTCTGGATTTCTTTGATGACGAAATCGACAGCCTGCGTCTGTTTGATACCGACACCCAGCGCACGCTGGAAGAAGTCGATGCCATTAATTTGCTTCCCGCGCACGAATTCCCGACTGACAAAACGGCCATCGAGCTATTCCGTAGTCAGTGGCGCGATACCTTTGAGGTTAAACGCGACGCCGAACATATTTATCAGCAGGTCAGCAAAGGCACGTTACCTGCGGGTATTGAATACTGGCAACCGCTGTTTTTCAGCGAGCCGCTGCCGCCGCTGTTCAGCTACTTCCCTGCCAATACGTTATTGGTCAATACCGGTGATATCGAGACCAGCGCAGAACGCTTCCAGGCCGATACCCTGTCACGCTTTGAAAATCGCGGTGTTGATCCAATGCGCCCGCTTCTGCCGCCGGAATCGCTGTGGCTGCGGGTTGATGAGCTGTTTTCTGAACTTAAACGCTGGCCGCGCGTTCAACTGAAAACCGAGAGTCTGGCGAACAAAGCTGCGAATACCAACCTCGGGTTCCAGAAGCTGCCGGACATCGCCGTGCAGGCACAGCAAAAATCACCGTTAGATGCGTTACGTAAATTCCTTGAGGGCTTTACCGGCCCGGTGATTTTCTCGGTCGAAAGTGAAGGCCGACGTGAAGCGCTTGGCGAGTTGCTCGCTCGTATCAAAGTGGCACCGAAGCGGATATTGCGACTCGATGAAGCCGTAGCTAACGGTCGTTATCTGATGATTGGCGCAGCTGAGCACGGCTTCATCGATAGCAAACGCAATCTGGCACTGATTTGTGAAAGCGATCTGCTTGGGGAACGCGTGGCGCGTCGCCGCCAGGATTCGCGTCGCACCATCAACCCGGATACATTAATTCGTAACCTTGCAGAGCTGCATCCCGGTCAGCCGGTAGTGCATCTGGAACACGGCGTGGGTCGCTATGCCGGGATGACCACGCTGGAAGCGGGCGGTATCACCGGTGAATATCTGATGCTCACCTATGCCAACGATGCCAAACTGTACGTGCCGGTGTCGTCACTGCATCTGATCAGCCGCTATGCAGGCGGTGCAGAAGAGAATGCACCGCTGCATAAACTGGGCGGCGATGCCTGGTCACGCGCCCGACAGAAAGCCGCTGAGAAGGTGCGCGATGTCGCGGCAGAGCTGCTGGATATTTATGCCCAGCGCGCGGCGAAAGAAGGCTTTGCCTTTAAGCATGACCGTGAACAGTATCAGCTGTTTTGCGACAGCTTCCCGTTTGAAACCACGCCTGACCAGGCGCAGGCGATCAACGCTGTACTCAGCGATATGTGCCAACCTCTGGCCATGGACCGCCTGGTGTGCGGTGACGTCGGTTTTGGTAAAACCGAAGTCGCGATGCGCGCCGCTTTCCTTGCCGTAGAGAACCACAAACAGGTTGCCGTGCTGGTTCCGACTACCCTGCTCGCACAGCAGCACTTCGACAACTTCCGCGATCGTTTTGCCAACTGGCCGGTACGCATTGAGATGTTGTCCCGTTTCCGTAGCGCCAAAGAGCAAGCGCAGATTCTGGAACAGGTTGCCGAGGGGAAAATTGATATTCTCATCGGCACGCACAAACTGCTGCAAGCGGATGTGAAGTTAAAAGATCTGGGTCTGCTGATTGTCGATGAAGAGCACCGTTTCGGCGTTCGCCACAAAGAACGCATCAAGGCGATGCGTGCGGATGTCGATATTCTGACCCTGACGGCAACGCCTATTCCGCGTACGCTCAATATGGCGATGAGCGGCATGCGCGATCTGTCGATTATCGCCACGCCGCCTGCTCGTCGTCTGGCGGTCAAAACCTTCGTGCGCGAATACGACAGCCTGGTGGTACGCGAGGCGATCCTGCGTGAAGTTCTGCGCGGGGGACAAGTTTATTATCTGTTTAACGACGTCGAAAATATCCAGAAAACCGCTGACAGATTAGCAGAACTGGTGCCGGAAGCGCGTATTGGTATCGGCCACGGGCAAATGCGCGAGCGCGAGCTGGAACGCGTGATGAACGATTTCCACCATCAGCGTTTTAACGTGCTGGTGTGTACCACCATTATCGAAACCGGGATCGACATTCCGACCGCCAACACTATTATCATCGAACGCGCCGATCACTTTGGTTTAGCGCAATTGCACCAGCTACGCGGTCGTGTGGGACGCTCACACCATCAGGCGTACGCCTGGCTGCTGACGCCGCATCCAAAAGCAATGACCACCGACGCGCAAAAGCGTCTGGAAGCCATCGCTTCGCTGGAAGATTTGGGTGCAGGATTTGCGCTGGCGACCCACGACCTTGAAATTCGCGGCGCCGGGGAACTGTTGGGTGAAGATCAAAGTGGTTCCATGGAAAGCATCGGCTTCTCGCTGTATATGGAGCTGCTGGAAAACGCGGTCGATGCGCTCAAAGAAGGGCGTGAGCCGTCACTGGAAGATCTCACCAGCCAGCAAACCGAAGTTGAATTGCGTATGCCGTCTCTGCTGCCGGATGACTATATACCGGATGTTAACACCCGACTATCGTTCTACAAGCGCATTGCCAGCGCGAAAGGCGAAAACGAACTGGAAGAGATTAAGGTCGAGCTGATAGATCGTTTTGGCCTGCTTCCCGACCCGGCTCGTACGTTGCTGGATATCGCTCGTTTACGCCAGCAGGCGCAGAAACTGGGGATCAGAAAGCTCGAAGGTCATGACAAAGGCGGTACCATTGAATTTGCCGAGAAAAACCACGTCAACCCGGTCTGGCTGATTGGTTTACTGCAAAAACAACCGCAACACTTCCGTCTGGACGGCCCAACCCGACTGAAATTTATGCAGGATCTGGGCGAGCGTAAAACGCGGATCGACTGGGTCCGCCAGTTTATGCGTCAGCTTGAAGAAAACGCCGTAGCATAGTGAACAGGCCGGGTGAGCACACCACTCACCCGGCCTGATGAATTTACAAACTCTTTGCACTTCCCTGCACTTCCAGACACAGCAAACCGCCATAATTCTCGTTTACTTTTACATAATAAAAACCACGTAAAAACAATGGATTTATGGTGATGTTAAACAATAAACGACTCTCTCGCTGGCTCGCGTTTTTTACGCTGGCAGCGACCTTCGCGTTAGCACTTCCGGCTCAGGCAAACCCCTGGCCGCTGCCACCGCCGGGAAGCCGTCTGGTGGGCCAGAATACCGTTCACGTTGTTGAAGACAATGGCGGTTCTCTGGAGGCGATTGCGAAAAAATATAATGTCGGCTTTTTAGCGCTGCTGCAGGCCAACCCCGGCGTTGACCCTTACGTACCACGTCCGGGCAGCGTGCTGACTATACCGTTACAAACTCTGCTACCTGACGCCCCGCGCGAAGGTATTGTTATCAACCTCGCCGAACTGCGTCTTTATTATTACCAGCCGGGGACCAATTCGGTGACCGTTTATCCTATTGGTATTGGCCAGTTAGGTGGTGACACGCTGACGCCTACGATGGTAACCACCATTTCTGATAAACGCGCCAACCCCACCTGGACGCCGACGGCAAATATCCGCGCGCGATACAAAGCAAACGGAATTGACCTGCCTGCCGTTGTACCTGCCGGTCCGGATAACCCGATGGGCCATCATGCAATTCGCTTAGCGGCATACGGCGGCGTTTATCTGCTGCACGGCACCAATGCTGACTTTGGCATCGGCATGCGCGTCAGTTCCGGCTGTATTCGTCTGCGCGACGGTGATATCGAAACCCTGTTCCGTCAGGTAACGCCCGGAACTAAGGTCAATATTATCAATACGCCGATCAAAGCATCCGTTGAGCCTAACGGCGTGCGGCTGGTAGAAGTACATCAGCCGCTGTCCGAAAAAATCAATGACGACCCGCAACTGTTGCCAATCGTGCTGAACGCGTCCATGCAGACATTTAAAAATGCGGCGCAAACAGATGCCGCCGTCATGGATCATGCGATGGAGATTCGCTCAGGCATGCCGGTCGATGTGACCCGTCATCACGACGTTGCTCAACAGCCGATGTAAACTCCGCACATAAAAAAACCCCCGCTGGATTTTATTCCGCGGGGGTTTTTTATTTAACTCGCAGTGGCATTGCGATGGGTTAAATCTTATTTGTAGATAACAGCAGTCCCATGAAGGGTGTTAGGGCCGGTAACGGAAGTAATACGGAAAGACTTCGCACCCATCTCATCGGCTTTCTGCGCCAGTTGATCTTCCAGTGAACCTAAGTTAGTCCCCGCATTCGCAGAAATAGTACCGACTTTCTCTTGACCCGCAGGTGTGGACTGAACTTCAACAGCGGCGAAGCTTGCAAATGACAGTGAGCTAAGAACAGCAGCAACAAACAGGGTTTTTACGTTTTTCATGATAGTGACCTTTAGCAGATGAATGGGTGTCGGAAAGATTAACTTAACGATCGATAGGTAAATCATAGATGTGATCCAGGTCACACGTCAATACTTTTTTATAATGATCGTTATATAAAATATAAAGGTCTTATTTTTCATGACAATAGATATAATTTATTTTTATCGTGAATCCGCTGGAGTGTGCAGTCGAATATTTTTATAATGGTTATTCAATAAACCCAACAAAGGTACATCGGCGCCATGACAACTGAAACGACAGGTTGTGCAAAAAAAAGCCGTGGCCGACCAAAAGTGTTCGACAGGGAAGCCGCGCTTGATAAGGCCATGACACTCTTCTGGCAGCACGGATATGAAGCGACCTCGCTCGCCGATCTCGTAGAAGCTACCGGCGCAAAAGCGCCCACGCTGTATGCGGAGTTCACCAATAAAGAAGGGTTGTTCCGTGCCGTACTGGACCGCTACATCACCCGCTTTGCGGCGAAACACGAAGCCCAGCTGTTTTGTGAAGAAAAAAGCCTTGAGTCCGCACTGGAAGACTATTTCACCGCCATAGCGACCTGCTTTACCAGCAAGGACACCCCGGCGGGATGTTTCATGATTAACACTTCTGCGACGCTGGCAGCCTCTTCCCGTGATATTGCGCACACGGTGAAATCCCGCCATGCAATGCAGGAACAGACGCTTACTCAGTTTCTTCATCAGCGTCAGCAACGAGGTGAAATCCCCGCCTACTGTGACGTGCAAAAACTGGCTGAATACCTGAACTGTATTTTACAAGGTATGTCGATCAGCGCCCGTGAAGGTGCAACGTTTGAAAAACTGATGCAGATCGCACGTACCACCCTGCGGCTGTGGCCCGAACTCGTCAAAGCTTAACCCTTTCCCGCAATTCCCCCACTGTACTAACACCCCCGGGAGCTGATAAAGCCCCCGGTTAGATTCCCGTTCCATTGCCCCTACATTTCTCATTGTTTTCATCGTGTTATCCGATCATTTTTTGTAAAGGGTATTGATAACGACAATTGTTATCAGCAATATTCGCATTTGTTTTAATGCCTGTTTCACAATGTAACCATCGGTTTCTCTACCGCCATAACAAAAACAGATCGACTCTTTTTAAAAGGAATACAAATGAATAAGCGTCTCTGGGTGCTCAATCCTCTCCTGTTGTCTTTAACCCTCCCGGCCATTGCGGCTGAGGAAGAGAACCTTATCGTCAGCGCCAACCGTAGCCAACGCACCGTGGCAGAAATGGCGCAAACGACCTGGGTTATTGAAGGAAGCGAGATTGAACAACAGGTTCAGGGGGGGAAAGAGTTCAAGGATGTTCTTGCTCAGTTAATCCCAGGAATCGATGTGAGTAGCCAGGGGCGTACAAACTACGGCATGAACATGCGTGGTCGCGCCATTGTCGTGCTCATTGACGGTGTCCGTCTGAACTCCTCGCGAACCGACAGCCGTCAGCTTGACTCCATTGACCCGTTTAACATTGCGCACATTGAAGTCATTTCAGGCGCAACCTCACTTTATGGCGGTGGCAGTACCGGCGGATTAATCAACATCGTCACCAAAAAAGGCCAGCCGGAGCGTGAAGTAGAACTCGAACTGGGGAGCAAAAGCGGCTTCAACAACAGTAACGATCATGATGAACGCGTTGCCGCGGCGGTGAGTGGAGGAACAGATCGCGCTTCCGGGCGTATGTCCGTCGCGTATCAACGATTTGGCGGCTGGTATGACGGTAATCACGATGCCCTGCTGCTGGATAACACCCAAACCGGGCTACAGCACTCCGATCGTCTGGACGTGATGGGCACCGGGACGATTGAACTTGACGACAACCGTCAGTTGCAACTGGTTACACAGTATTACAAGAGCCAGGGGGATGATGATTACGGGCTGGATCTCGGCGAGAATATGTCCGCCGTAACCGGAAACGGTAAAGCTTATACCAGCAGCGGACTGAATTCCGATCGTATTCCCGGCACCGAACGTCATCTGATCAGCCTGCAATATTCAGATGCGGATTTTTTCGGCCAGAACCTGGTCAGCCAAATCTATTACCGCGACGAATCGCTGAAATTCTATCCTTTCCCGACGCTCAGCAAAGGTAAGGTCACCAGTTTCTCCGCATCACAGCAGGACACAGACCAGTTTGGCGCCAAAATTACCCTCAACAGTCAGTTGATGGATAACTGGGAGCTGACGTGGGGTATCGATGCCGATCACGAGACCTTCGATTCCAATCAGAAATTCTTCGATCTGGCCTGGTCCCTGCCCTCCGGCGGCATGGATAACCGCACCGCTTATACCACCGGGCGTTACCCCGGTTACAGCATCACCAACTTTGCGCCTTTCCTGCAAAACAGCTATGACATTAACGACATCTTTACCCTCAGCGGCGGCGTGCGCTATCAATGGACCGAAAACAGGGTTGATGATTTCGTTGGCTATGCTCAACAGCAGGGAATCGCGACCGGGCTTGCGAACTCTGCCGATACCATTCCGGGCGGCAAAACCGATTACGATAATTTCCTGTTCAACGCCGGTATCCTCGCCCATCTGACTGACCGTCAGCAAACGTGGTTTAATTTCTCTCAGGGCGTGGAGCTTCCGGATCCAGGGAAATATTACGGTAACGGCACCTATTCGCTGGTTGGCGATCATTACCAGCTCCAGCGCAGCGTCAACGTGGCGGATTCACGTCTGGAAGGGATTAAAGTTAACTCGTACGAACTGGGATGGCGCTACACCGGCGATAGTCTGCGCACGCAACTGGCCGCTTACTACTCGACTTCGGATAAATCGATCGTTATCAACCGTAGCGATATGACCATTAACGTTCAACCCGACGATCGCCGCATTTATGGCCTTGAAGGCGCGGTGGATTATTTCATTGCGGATACGGACTGGAGCCTGGGCGGCAACTTCAATGTCATTAAATCGGAAGTGAAACAGAACGGTAAATGGCAAAAATGGGATGTGACTCTGGCCTCACCGTCGAAAGCAACCGCGTGGGTCGGCTGGGCACCAGAACCGTGGACCTTACGCGTACAGAGCCAGCAAACATTTGATCTGACCGACGCCAGCGGCAATAAGCTGGATGGCTATAACACCATGGACTTTATCGGCAGCTATCAGCTCCCGTTGGGTAAGCTGACCTTTAGCGTGGAAAACCTGCTGAATGAAGAGTACACCACGCTGTGGGGACAACGTGCGCCACTGCTGTACAGCCCAACCTACGGCAGTCCGTCACTGTATGAGTACAAGGGCCGGGGCCGCACCTTTGGTCTGAACTATGCCTTAACCTTCTGATAAAAAAAGCCCCCCAGCCTGAGCGAATGGGGGGCTAATGTTCAGGATAATGCTATTTTACGCTTTGTTATTCAGTATCAACTGTCCGTTGTTATCCAACGGAATTTGCGCGCCGGGGTCCTTATCCATACGGATTTTCCCCTGCTGATCGCCAATTTTGTACGTCACGTCGTAGCCCAGCATCTTTTCAGATTTGTCATACACCGTTTTACAACGCTGCTGCGTGGTGGTGTAAGTATCGTTTTCCTGCATCGAACCCTGAATCTGATTACCTGCATAGCCGCCGCCTAAAGCCCCGGCCACGGTGGCAATATCTTTACCACGTCCGCCGCCAAACTGATGGCCAATAACGCCACCCGCAACCGCACCCAATACGGAACCCGCAATACGGTTTTCATCTTGAACCGGCTTACGGTGCGTGACAGTTACGTTCCGGCACTCCTGACGCGGTGTTTTTACCGACTCTTTAATCGGTGTTGCAGAGACAACTTGCGCATACTGTGGGCCACGCTCGAAAACGTTCAGACTGGCCACTGCTGCAACACCCAGCGCAGCAGCTACGCCAATCCCTATACCCGCCAACATTGATTTATTCACGGGACTTCCTCCTTTTTTGCTATTAGCAACAACTTTGCAACAGAAGGTAAGGAATGCCAATCAGATTACGGATGAAAATAGCAGGATGAGGCACGAACGCAGGATGATTCGGAGAACTCTGAAGGAAGGCGCCGGATGCGTAAAATCATCCGGCGCCACAAGTCGATATTAATGCAGTTTCAGACGCGGGCGAATCACCCGGTTGATACTGCCGACCAGCATCATCAGGCCGGTTTTGAAGTAGCCGTGTAAAGCAATCTGGTGCATGCGGTACAGTGAGATGTATACAAAGCGCGCAATACGCCCTTCCACCATCATCGAACCACGGGTCAGGTTGCCCATCAGGCTACCCACGGTAGAAAAGTTAGAGAGCGAGACCAGAGAGCCGTGATCTTTGTACTGATACGCTTTCAGTGGCTTGCCGTTCATCTGTGCCAGAATATTGTTCATCGCACAGGTCGCCATCTGGTGTGCTGCCTGAGCGCGCGGAGGCACAAAACCCCCTTCCGGGCGCGCGCAGGAAGCGCAGTCGCCAATCGCGTACACGTCAGGATCGCGCGTGCTCTGCAGAGTTGGCTCAACCACCAGTTGGTTAATACGGTTCGTTTCCAGACCGCCAATGTCTTTCATAAAGTCTGGCGCTTTGATACCCGCCGCCCACACCATCAGGTCGGCTTTAATGTATTCGCCATCTTTGGTGTGCAGTCCGCCTTCGTCAGCGCTGGTGACCATCGTCTGGGTCAGTACGCGTACGCCCAGTTTGGTTAACTCATTATGCGCAGCACCGGAAATACGCGGCGGCAACGCAGGCAGAATGCGCTCGCCAGCTTCCACCAGCGTAACGTTCAGCGCATCGTTGGTCAGCCCTTTGTAACCATAGCTGTGCAGCTGTTTTACCGCATTGTGCAGCTCAGCGGAGAGCTCAACCCCCGTCGCACCACCGCCCACAATGGCGATATTCACTTTTCCGTTAGCGCCCAGATTCGCGGAATACTTCAGGAACAGATTCAGCATCTCCTGGTGGAAACGACGCGCCTGATGCGGGTTATCGAGGAAAATGCAGTTTTCTTTCACGCCAGGAGTGTTGAAATCGTTGGAGGTACTGCCCAACGCCATCACCAGCGTGTCATACGGCACTTTACGCTCAGGAACCAGCAGATCTCCCTTCTCATCGCGCAGCTCAGCGAGAGTAATGGTCTTCGCTTCACGATCGATATCTATCACCGAACCTAACTGAAACTGGAAACCATGGTTACGGGCATGTGCCAGATAGCTCAGCGCATCCACGCCTTCATCCAGTGAACCCGTCGCCACTTCATGCAGTAACGGTTTCCACAAATGACTGTGGTTTCTGTCTACCAGTGTGATTTTGGCCTTTTTCTTACGCCCGAGTTTTTTACCCAACTGCGTCGCCATTTCCAGTCCGCCAGCACCGCCGCCGACAATCACGATCCTTTTCAATGGTGTAGTCAACGTGACCCCCTCAAATTTATTAACCAATTGTTAATTAAAAGTTATTAATATAGCTCTTAATTAACAACAAGTTACAGTAATGAAAATGTTCTTCGAGAGTGAGAATAACACGAACGGTGCATTGGTCATACCAAAATTGATGTGTATCAAGTTTTGATGCTGAAAAGATAGACAACCGGAACTTTAAGAACAAAAAAACCAGCCCGATGGCTGGTTTTTTACGCACTCAATAAGGATTAACCTAACGTCTTGAACGCTTTGATGCGCTGCAAATGCGGAGAGATATTCTTAAACTTATGCGTCTGCTCTTCGTCCCAGACTATCTCGTAAAAGTGATGCAGCTCTTCCGACGAACGCTGGCTATTGAGCGCTTCATCATGACGCGACAGGATAACCAGACAGCGATCGCGATTCTTTTCGCGGAAATTGGTCACGCATTTTGTTGCGATGTCTGCATACTCCTCAGGTCTGTCAATTTTGCCTTCCATGTTCTCATACGGAAACAGGTTAGGATTAAACACGACCTGACGAATATCACACAGAAAACCAATCCGTTCAGCCCAATATCCCCCGAGCCCCACACCACAAATCAGCGGACGGTCATCCACATTCAGCTGTAGCATTTTGTCCACTTCTTTTAGCAGATGCTGCATATCATGTTTGGGATGCCGCGTACTGTAGCTAATCAGCCTGACATCCGGGTCGATGAATTGCAGCTGCAACACCTTCTCATGGTTGCCCGGGCTGTTAGAGTCAAAACCGTGTAAATAGATAATCATCGCATCCTCGCCAAACTTGCGTTAATGACCTGCTTTCTCTTCCTGCCAGCGCTCATGAAGCTGGTTTAGCTGAGCGCTTACCGTCTTCCAGCGTGCCGAATCCATCAGTTCCTGACGTGAAAATGAACCTTTATGATACAAACGTGTAACACGTTCTGCATTGATCAGCGACAGATTATCTAACACACTGACCGCTCCCTTACGATTATTGCAGACCAGGATCATATCGCAACCTGCATCCAGCGATGCCTGTCCACGCTGGGCATAGCTTCCCATAATCGCCGCCCCTTCCATCGACAAATCGTCGGAGAAAATGACACCATCGAAGCCAAGCTCCTGGCGCAGCACCGTTTTCAGCCAGTGAGATGAGCCACTCGCCGGACGCGGATCTACATCACTGTAGATGACGTGCGCAGGCATAATGGCATCCAGTTTGTTCTCCGTAATCAACGTCTGGAACACGGACATATCTTTCGCACGAATCTCGGCTTCTGAGCGAGGATCGGTTGGGGTTTCTTTGTGTGAATCCGCCGTCACGGCCCCATGACCAGGGAAATGTTTACCGGTCGTTTTCATGCCTGCGGCATGCATACCGTCAATGAAGCGGGTCGCCATCGCCAATGCTTTTAGCGGATCGGCGTGGTAAGAACGCTCGCCGATTGCGGCGCTGATATGGCCCACATCCAGTACCGGTGCAAAGCTGATATCAATGTCCATCGCGATCATTTCGCTGGCCATCAACCATCCGGCGTCCTGAGCCAGTTTGCCGCCCTCTTCCAGACCGTGCAGCGCAGCAAACGATTGAGCCGCAGGCAGGCGAGTAAAGCCTTCTCGAAAACGCTGTACACGTCCGCCTTCCTGATCTACCGCCACCACCAGATGGTTACGTGACGCAGTCCGGATTTGTCGCACTAATTCACGCAGCTGTTCCGGGTCATGATAATTTCGGGTAAAGAGGATCAACCCACCTACCAGCGGATGCGCCAGAATCTCACGCTCTTCTGCGTCCAGCTCATACCCTTCGACATCCAACATTACTGGGCCCACACTGCTCTCCTTATCCTTTCATTGTTAGCTGCCGCCAGGTTTCATCGGCCAGCCTGATAAATTGTCTATCGCCGGTTTGCCGCCAGCGATACTCAAACCACCCCGCCTTCAGCATCATTATCCAGGGTTGCCATTGTCTGACTTGTCGCCACAAAACGTCTGGCTCAATGTGCGCTCGTTGAGCGTAGGTGCTAACCAGCTGTTGGTGCTGGGATTCATCGCTGACCCATACCGCCGCCAGCTCCAGGGCAATATCACCGTCTCCGGCGTATTCCCAGTCAATCAGCCGCAGCCCTGAGGCTGTGCGTACGATGTTGTCACCGTGAACATCCATATGCAGCGGCCCCAGACGCAAAGGTCGAGGCTCACCTCGTTTCCTTAGCCGCTTCAGCGCGCGCAGCCAGCATGGTGTACGACGCGCCAGATCGCCACACTGCCAGTACTGTTCAAGTAGCGGCAGCAAGCTGATTCGCCAGCCCAATCTGGGTTGCTGGTGCAGATGATACAGTAAGCCTGCGAGTTCGTCGGCGTCCGGTAATCTGGATTCTACCTTACCGTGAAAAAACTCGACGGCCATCCACCCACGCGTATAAAAATGAGGACGTGGTGCAAGGTTTTCTGGCAGGTGTTTTAACGCATGATATTGGCGTAAGAAATGCGATTCCGGCGCATCAGGGTCGTGATGACAACGCAGTACCAGCCGGTGAGAATGATGCTCAATGATGCAGCTCCCGCCGCTCAGGCCAGTTTGGCTGGCTGCGACGGGATGATACTGCGGGAAATAGCGCGACAACACTTCGCCGCGTGTGAGTCTGTTATTGTTGCTGAACGGCACCTTTACCTGACCAGATTATCTCGCCAGTTTGTACCAGCATTAATTGCATTTGCAGCGCAGGCGAATTGACGTTGCCGGATGCGCTGGAATAAAGCACATACTGCGCGCCAACGTTACGGGCGATACCAATCGCTTTACTGCGCGTTCCGAGGCTATCGTTCGGCGACAGACCTAACTGCTGCTTGGCGACTGCCAGTTGCTGAGCGGAAACCAGAGTAAACTTACCGTTATTCGCAAGAGCATTACGTAAGGTTTCGGTGGCTTCACCCGCGTTCAGCGAGCCGTTGGTGCGGTTATTCACGCTATCAACCAGCAGAACGCCGCCCGCTTTGACGCCGTCGGCCTGCAGCATTTTTCCGACCATCGGCTGCATAGCCCCATTCCAGTCATAATGACGTTGACGTGGCGTCGGCTGCGCCGTTTGGTCCTCGTGCTCAATCGGACCCGGCTGCTGCGGTATGGTTGGCACCGTTGGCACTACCGGCACCGGCTGTTGCGGCTGCACAGGCTGTTCCGGCACCGGCTTGACTTCCTCTACCGGTGCGGGCTCTCGTTGCACCACACAGCCAGAGAGAAACATCGCCAGCGCGGCAATCAGTGCGTAGCGATTCATTTTGATCATCAAGATTCACCCCTTACAAATAAAGATAAAGTCTAACCTTGTGCGCCCCCAGAAAATTGGCGCTGCCGTACAGCGTCACCGACGAATGAGCCGGAATAGTCACACTGCGTGGCGCTTCTAGAGGATGCATTTCCAGTCCTCTGGCGTCATACCAGTAAAACCGATAATGAACGGTGACGGGTTCTTGTCTTTCGTTATAGAGTCGCGAGGATGCCGAGGCCTGAATATCAGACGTGGTTAACGTGGGCTGTTCTGCTGTTATACCTGCCGCCAGAATCGTTGACTCCATCACCAGCGACTGTTCATCACTTACCGGAATTTCTGGGTGTGTTCGACAACCCGCCAGTAGCAGCAAGCCCAGTGAAAGTGCAATGCATCCTCTGATCATGCCTACAGACCTTTATGCGCGAGCATTGGGCCAAGCGCACGGCCACCCAGCAGGTGCATATGAATGTGATACACCTCCTGACCCCCGTGGCGGTTGGTGTTCATGATTAAGCGGTACCCATCTGCAGCAATGCCTTCCTGCTCAGCAATTTTCGCTGCAACGGTGATCATGCGGCCCAATGCCTGTTCATGTTCAGCCGTCACATCGTTGACGGTTGGGATCAGGATGTTAGGAATGATCAGAATATGCGTAGGTGCCTGAGGGGAAATATCACGAAACGCAGTGACCAGTTCATCCTGGTATACGATATCCGACGGAATTTCACGACGAATAATTTTGCTGAATATAGTTTCTTCTGCCACGACGTTTTCCTTTTTTCATTAACAGCCCAAGCGTTTTGCCATGCTACGCCGGGTAACTCTGCGAGTATAGAGTATGAGCGAGTTACTCACGCTCTTTCAACTTTAACCCTCGATTTTTTAAGCGAAAACCCCAGTCAGTGCTGCTCTTATAACCATTTCCCTGCGCTATTGCTTAAGCATAGTACTGAAATCCTATTTCATTTATGCCCAAAGCGGTTTACACGTCAGGCATCAATGCGTGGCCGTTACCTTCTCGTCAGGGCGTATAACGGCTACATGACGATATCGGCCTCCCCGGCCATCACCAGGCGCAAGAAATCGTCCCGCCGATGGTTTTTAATTTTGGGATTCCATGCCACACCAATGTTCCAGCGAATTTGTTTTTCAGCGAGCATCAATAGTCTCGCTTCGGCAGGCAAAAAATGCCGGACACTTGTGGGTAAAAAGGCGACTCCGTTCCCCCCGGCAACCAATGCCAATAGCGTAGTCATGTCATTTGTTACAGAGACCGGTTCAGCGCTAAGTTGGATGCTTTGTAGAAAGAGTGAGGTTTGTTCCGCAAGACATGGGCTGGTTGATGGATCCAACTGGAGTAAGGGATATGCCGATAGCGCACTCTGAATAGTCATGCTTTCCATATAACCCTCCATCGGAACAGCAAGAGCCAGCGTTTCCTCATAAAAAATATATGAAGCCAGGCCTTTACTGACCGGCATCCGGACAAAACCGATATGCAAGCGTCCTTCCAACAACATTTTCATCTGAGCGCTGGAGGGAAGATGATTAATAACCACTTCACACTCGGAAAATTGCTGATGGAATTGATTTATCCACTTAGGTACTTGCTGAAAAGAGGAAAGACCAAATCCCATAAATAACTTTTCACGATTTCTGGTATTTATTTCTTTCGCATAGTTTAGAAATTCAATATGGGATTGTAAAAGTTCATTGGCTTTTGAAAAAATCTGTTGACCAAATACTGTCAAACTCGCGCCATGGCGTCCGCGCAAAAAAAGCTCACCACCGGTCAAATGCTCTAGCGTTTGTATCTGCTTTGACAGTGCTGGCTGAGTCAGGAAAAGTTCCTTTGCAGCATTGCTATAACTTCCTTTTATCGCCAACGTAACAAAGGCACGCAGCAATTTCATATCTATTCCTTTCATTTATCGAACCTTGAAAAAAATGGAATTATACAAATACCTATAATAAGCACATGATAGCAAAGCATGGCAATAAATAAACATAACTCTCCATAGAGAAATCGCAAAAAAAATTACGCCCATTATTTTAATGATAAAAGAATATAAATATGCCAAATGTAGCTGTGTTAACAAATGATCTGCAATATGAATTTACATATAAAATAACCCATTCGACTCAGGAATTAGAACAAAAATTGACTGCATTTAATCAGTTTCTTGACGGCATCAGAAATCAAAACCAGGCAGTCATCCATTTGCAGTTAATAAATGATCCTGCCGATCCCGCAGTACAACGGCGCTATAAAAATCGCGATGCAGGTATTCCCGCCCTCGCAGGACGACCTGAAAACCGAATAATCGACAGTATTTGCGCCCCCTCCGATCTCATCGTAGTAAAAGGCAGAGATAGCGGTTTCTTTAATAATAATCTTGATGAAACACTGCAAAAACTGGGTGTAAAAACGGTCATCGTGACCGGCTTACAAACGCATGTTTGCGTACAAACCACGGCCGCAGATGCATTTTTCCGCGGATACAATGTTTGGGTGCCGGAAGATTGCGTATTTGCCCCTTCTGCCGATGATACCACTCGCGCCTTAGAGTGGCTTGCCAGCTATTGCGCAACCGTTGCCCCCTCGGCTGAGATTTTATCGCTGCTAGCAAAACATGACGATCTTCCTGAGCGCAACGAAAGGAAAACCGCATGAAAAGTCCATTAACACAAGCAATGAAACCAACAGATACCGTCGTTCTGGACCATGGCACGGGCGCTCGCCTGAGCAGGGAACTGGTCGAATTAATTGCGGAAATTTTGGGCGATACTTATCTGGGAACCATGGAAGACAGCGCGTTACTGGAGTTACCGTCCCGACAAATTGCATTTACTACAGATTCTTTTGTTGTCACTCCGCTGATCTTTGGCAATGGGGATATCGGTAAAATTGCCGTATGCGGTACCGTTAACGATCTTGCGGTAAGTGGCGCACGTCCGCTGTATCTGACGCTGAGTCTCATTATTGAAGACGGTATGCCCATATCTGAACTGAGCGCCATTATTGAGTCAGTTCGCGATACAGCCATTGCTGCGGACGTCAAAATTGTTGCCGGAGACACGAAAGTTGTCGGCAAGGGTGAGGCAGATCGCTTGTTCATCAATACAGCAGGCGTCGGCGTTATTGAGCGCGCCCCCGTCTCAATCAAAAACGTGCGCCCAGGACAAAAAATCATCCTCAGTGGTTTTATTGGGAATCACTCCATTCATTTGTTATCTCTGCGTGAAGGTCTGGGGTTTGAACGAAATATTCTCAGCGACTGCGCCCCTCTCAACGCGATGATTCACCAGCTTATCGATGCCGTTCCTGCCGGGAAAATTGCCTCGATGAGAGATGTCACTCGCGGTGGACTTTCCGCGGTACTCCATGAACATGCCCGTGCAGCAAAGCATGAAATGCGCTGCGAACGGCAATCTTTACCCATCCAGCCTGAAACGGCGATGGCGGCAAATATGCTGGGCGTCGATGTCATCAATCTTGCAAACGAGGGATGCCTTTGCCTGTTTGTCGAACCAGACAGCGCAGAAGACGTGCTCAGACTATTAAAGACGCACCCACTTGGCCAAAAAGCCGCCATTATTGGCGAGGTATTAGCAACGCCAGAAGTGAGAGTCAGCATGCTTGAGCAGGATGGAACCGTATCGACAATAGAGGAGCTCTATGGTGCAGAATTGCCACGACTCTGCTGAGCAAGGCGGCGCTCTGGAAACCCGACGTTACCGCATTTGCGGAATTGTCCAGGGAGTCGGGTTTCGTCCTTTTGTCCATCGACTGGCTCGCACCTTTGCCGCGACCGGCTGGGTTCTCAATGATTCCGAAGGCGTGTTACTGGAACTACAGGCTACATCAGACAATATCGCGCAGCTTATTGATGAGCTGGCATCTAACCCGCCGCCAATGGCCCGCATAAATGGTATTGTGGAGGTACCGCGAGAAAATTCGGATCAACGTTACGCAGAGTTTAGTATCCGTAAAAGCCGTCAGCTTGCGAAGATGGATACCATTATCCCGCCAGACTCAAACGTCTGTCAGGATTGTCTGAACGAAATGTTTGATCCGCAGAACCCGCGCTATCGGTACGCTTTTATTAATTGCACAAACTGCGGGCCGCGATATTCAATTATCCAGGCAATGCCCTATGACCGTTCACAAACAACAATGCAAGCCTTTGCAATGTGCCCGGCCTGTCAGCATGAGTATGACGATCTCGATAATCGTCGTTATCACGCGCAACCCAATGCCTGCCCCGCATGCGGACCAAAACTGGATCTGAGGTCGCGTAATGGCGAGACCGTAATAACAGATGATATCGTCAAATTTGCCATAGCAAGGCTACACGAAGGGGCGATTATTGCGATTAAAAGCCTTGGCGGTTTTCATCTGGTTGTTGATGCGAGTAATGAAGATGCGGTTTCGCAACTGAGGCAACGCAAACGTAGAGATGCAAAACCTTTTGCCATTATGGTAAGGGACGCGGACAACGCGGCACAAATAGTCCACGTCAACGCTCAGGAAAGAAAACACCTGGAAAGTGTAGAGCGCCCCATCGTACTGCTGCGTAAACGCCGCAGTACGATGCCGGAAATCATCGCACCGCATAATCCGAATATTGGCGTCATGCTGCCATCAACGCCGCTTCAGTATTTAATGCTAGAAGATGCCACAATGCCAGCGCTGGTGATGACCAGCGGCAATCTTTCAGGCCACCCTATCGTATTTGATAATGTGAGTGCAATTGCGCAGTTGGGCGAAATCGCGGACTATTTTATTCTTAACGATCGTGATATTCACACGCGTATCGATGATTCAGTGGTCCGCGTTATGGCTCATCGTAACCACCTTTCATTCCTGCGACGTTCACGAGGTTATGCCCCCTATCCTGTCCACCTTCCTTTCAACGTTGATCCGATCATCGCTCTCGGGGCGGAACTGAAAACCACCGTTAGCATTGCTAAAGGTAATAAGGTGTTTATGAGTCAACACATTGGCGATCTCAAAAATGACCTTACGTTTAAATCACACCTTGCGTGCGTCAATCACCTGCAAAAGCTCCTCGATATTGAGCCAACGATTGTGGCCTGTGACCTTCATCCGGCATTTCGCTCAACGCGCAATGCGCTGGAGCAATCGCAGCTGCGGGTTATTCAGGTACAGCATCATCATGCGCATATGGCTGCGTGTATGGCCGAGAACGGACTCAGAGGAAAAACAATTGGCGTAGTATTCGACGGTACGGGTTACGGCACTGATGGCACAATCTGGGGTGGCGAATTTCTTGTGGGGGATACCAGAAGCGTTGAACGTGCAGCACATCTGCGCCACATCGCTTTACCAGGCGGTGACAGCGCGGGTAAAGAACCCATCCGGATCGCTATTTCGCTATTAACAGAAATTTTCGGCGAGCATATTCCTGAATCCTCAATTCCAGGTCTAAGCACGTTGCCGGCTCAACAGCGTGACGTCTTCGCCAAAATGGCTATGCGCAGGATCAACACGCCTGTAACCAGCAGCATCGGTCGACTTTTCGATGGCATCTCCGCATTAATGGGTATTTGTACGCATATTGAATACGAAGCGCAGGCCGCCATTGAATTAGAAGCGTTGTTGCAATGCGATCTTCATATGGCACAACCTTTTGCCTTCTCGATTGTGGAATCAGAAGGCCATCTCGAAGTGGATTATCGCCCGTTGGTCCACGAACTGATTTCAGCACTGACAACACGGCCTCTCGATTTACCTGAGTTAAGCCGACGCTTTCATTCGACCATCGTAGAGATTATTACCGCGGTCTGTATCCGTTTGTCTGTGCACGCAAAAACACGGCAAGTGGTATTAAGCGGCGGGGTTTTTTGTAATGAGTTTCTTCTCATCAATGCTCTTGACCGATTACACGCGGCAGGATTTGAAGCTTACTGCCATCAACTTGTACCCACTAATGATGGAGGGATCTCTTTAGGACAAATTGCCGTCGCGTCCAGACTAAGTCAAACGAGTCAAACTAATAATAAGGAAACCGAGTATGCATAATATCACCAACAGAGCTGCCGCCGTGTTATTTGACATGGATGGTGTGCTTATTGATTCAAATGAGGTTATAGAAAGAGCCTGGCGCGAAGCAGCAGATATGTATGGTAAGACAATATCTGAAGACGAGATTATCAAACATATCCACGGGCAACCTGGTCCACATACTATTAGGGCACTGTTCAGTGACCTACCGCTCGTGGATCAGCAAAAAGTTCAGGCTCATATTATTCATGTCGAAAACACGGCTTCCTACAACCCTATTCCCGGTGTCTCTGAGCTTATCACTGCGCTGGATGCAGCAGGCGTCCGGGTTGGTATTGTAACCAGTGGCTGGCGTGAGAAAATCGACCGTGTGACGGCGATGCTTCAGGTTCAGTCTTGCATTTCCGTTATTGTTGAACGCGATGACGTCTCCCGGGGAAAACCCTTCCCTGACCCGTATCTTCTCGCAGCCGAACGTCTTGATCTTCCTGCGGAGAAAACAATCGTCTTTGAAGATTCTAAAAGTGGCGTAACGTCCGCAGTTGCCGCTGGCGCGTTTTGCGTTGGCATCGGTGGCGTTGAATTGATTCCATGTGGTGCCAGACTTGCTATTCCAGACTTTACCGGTGTTGAGGTCATATCACGACTGGACGGAAACACCGCGATTTCATTTTGTCCGGACCACATTTTGATCATCGATAAAAAAGATATGTCTCAGGCATCAGAGTAGAATTAAAAGGATCACTAATGGAAGTCGCGCAAAAAGGGCGCTGGGCTGTTACAACATTATTTTCAGTGAATGGGTTTGTAACCGGTGCCTGGGCAGTACAAATTGCCCAACTGGTTTCACGCTTTCACATTACTGATAAAGTAATTGGCCACCTGATATTGATTTTCGGGCTTGGCGCATTATTTATGATGCCGATGTCCGGCATGGCCATGGAAAAATACGGCTCACAGCGTGTCGTGCGCATTTTTTCCATTGCGGCATCCGTCGCCCTTATTCCTGTTGGATTCGCACCTGATATCTACTGGTTAGCACCAGTGCTATTTTTGCTGGGTGCTATGATTGGAGCAATGAACGTCGCAATGAACTCGAATGCCGTGGCAGTCGAAAAAGCACTGTCACGCACGGTGTTATCTTCATGCCACTGTTTCTGGAGCATTGGGCTTTTCATTTCAGGTCTTATTGGGGGGTATCTGGTTAAGCAATTCGGCTTTCTCATGCACCTGTTTTTAATTAGTGCTATTTCCTTAGCGATCACGCTGTCGGTATATCCACATATCATCAAAGATAAATCGATAAAAATAAAACGGTTAATCAAAGGAAAGCAGCCACATCGCTCATGCACGATCTACTTTATAGGCGTTATTGCCCTGCTCGCCATGATCCCGGAATGTGCTGTTGTGGACTGGTCGTCACGTTATTTATTGAAAAATCTCAATGCGACTACAGAAACGGCAAGCCTTTCCTTTGCCTGCTTTGCGGGAACAATGGCAATCTTTCGCTTCATGGGAGACTTCATTCGTAACCGCTTTAATGCCATTCTCGTGATGCGCTCATCCAGTCTGTTAGCTGGGATTGGGCTGCTGGCAGCCGCAATGGCTAGTCATCCCTGGCAAGCCACAGTTGCCTTCGCTATTGCCGGTATTGGCATAGCCAATCTGGTACCGATTGCTTTTTCCGCTGCGGGAAACCAGCCTGATATCTCGACCAACACGGGAATGAGCATCGTCACCACGATCGGTTATCTGGGTACGCTACTGGCCCCTGCACCTATAGGCCTGGTGGCTGAAATCACAGGTTTTCCTGCTGTATATACCGGGATGGCCGCCATGTTGGGCATGATTATGCTGCTTGCTCCCCTGATTAGGGTAAAGGCCAGCGTCAAATTTGATGCCAATTTGATGCGTTGAAAACAAAAAGCCTGCTTAGTTTCCTAAGCAGGCTTCTTAAATATGGCTCCTCTGACTGGACTCGAACCAGTGACATACGGATTAACAGTCCGCCGTTCTACCGACTGAACTACAGAGGAATCGTTGTGGAGGCTTATCTTAGCGGCGAAAAAATTTTTGTCAAACCTCATTTCTTCGAATGCGAATCAATTGATGCTTCTCTCGACAGTTTGTTGCATTTACAGACATTTTAAATAGAAAAAACTTTGCAGCTTTTTTGATTCTCCCTCATCATTTGAAATGAGGTTTCAACTTTCTTCGTTAAGGTCCACTTTGAACGTCTCCGCTGCCTTACGCCAGGTCGCTTCCCGCACGCCCTGGTATGCCAAACGCAAGAGTTATAAGGTTCTCTTTTGGCGCGAAATCACTCCGCTGGCTGTCCCCATTTTCCTGGAAAACACCTGTGTGCTATTGATGGGTGTTCTGAGTACCTTCCTGGTAAGTTGGTTGGGAAAAGAAGCAATGGCCGGTGTCGGACTCGCCGACAGTTTTAATATGGTCATCATGGCATTTTTCGCCGCCATCGATCTGGGTACCACCGTAGTTGTAGCATTTAGCCTCGGGAAACGAGATCGTCGACGGGCCAGAGCCGCAGCCAGACAATCGCTGGTGATCATGACAATTTTTGCTACCGTGCTGGCAGCGGTCATTCACTATTTTGGTCAACAGATTATTGACGTTGTTGCAGGTGAAGCAACGCCAGACGTTAAAGCTTTGGCACTTACCTATCTGGGGCTGACGGTGCTCAGCTACCCGGCGGCAGCCATTGCGCTGATCGGCAGTGGCGCACTACGTGGAGCCGGAAATACTAAAATACCGTTGTTGATAAACGGCGGTATGAACATCCTGAATATCATCATCAGTAGCATCCTGATTTACGGGATCTTTTCCTGGCAAGGTCTGGGATTTGTGGGAGCAGGCCTGGGACTGACCATTTCGCGCTACATCGGGGCGATTGCCATCATCTGGGTACTGATGATTGGTTTTAACCCCGCGCTGCGAATTCCCTTCAAAAGCTATTTTAAGCCACTCAATCTCGCCATTATATGGGAAGTGATGGGGATCGGCATTCCGGCAAGTATCGAGTCGGTGCTGTTCAACGGCGGTAAACTTTTGACGCAGATGTTTGTTTCAGGCATGGGAACCAGCGTTATCGCCGGGAACTTTATTGCATTTTCTATCGCCGCGCTTATCAATTTACCGGGGAATGCTTTAGGTTCCGCGTCGACAATCATTACCGGCAGGCGTCTGGGAAATGGCCAGATTGCCCAGGCTGAAATCCAGCTACGGCATGTGTTCTGGCTGTCGACGATTGGGCTAACGGCAATTGCCTGGCTAACCGCACCTTTCGCCGGGGTGATGGCCTCATTTTATACCCACGATCAGGATGTAAAAGAGGTCATAGTCATCCTGATTTGGCTCAACGCAGCATTTATGCCGATATGGGCAGCCTCCTGGGTGTTACCAGCGGGCTTTAAAGGTGCGCGAGATGCACGTTTTGCTATGTGGGTATCGATGCTGGGCATGTGGGGCTGCCGCGTAGTCGCGGGCTACACTCTGGGTATCGTATTAGGATGGGGAGTTGTCGGCGTTTGGTTAGGTATGTTCTTCGACTGGGCCGTGCGCGCCGCGTTATTTTACTGGCGTATGGTCACAGGCCGCTGGTTGTGGAAATACCCACGCCCCGAACGCGAAAAGTGCATAAAACAACCGGTTGCGTCTGAATAATCGGCGAAATGAGGAATATTTCAGCAAACGATCGCATTTATCCATTCAGGCTTTGACAACGCTGAGCGGCATCGCTAATATTCGCCTCGTTCAAACGATTCCTCTGTAGTTCAGTCGGTAGAACGGCGGACTGTTAATCCGTATGTCACTGGTTCGAGTCCAGTCAGAGGAGCCATATTTAAGAAGCCTGCTTAGGAAACTAAGCAGGCTTTTTGCTTTTCTGCGATCCCATTAGCCAGGTAGAGCGCTTCACTTCACACCCAGGCTTTTCCATACTGGCGACGATAGAAGCCCGTTTCTCACGGGCTTTTATTGTTAAATCTGATAATCAATCACCGCTTCATCTGGCTCCATCGCCTGACGCTTAATTTCATCGACGGATAACCCTGCGTTGCATAGCTCGATGAATCGCCAGACGTAGTTGCGCTGCAGTTGTCCGCGTTTAAGCCCTAGCCAAACGGTATTTGCATCAAACAAATGCCGGGTATCCAGACGGGTTAACGTCCCCTCTTCCTGCTCGCCGCTGGATTGCTCTGCCACCAGCCCAATCCCCAATCCCAGTGACACGTAAGTTTTAATCACATCCGAGTCCTGGGCACTGAGAATAATATCAGGTATCAGCCCCTTGCGAGCAAACGCCTCATCGATGCGGGAACGCCCTGTAATCCCCTGACGATAGGTAATTAACGGCCAGTGAGCGATGGACTCCAGCGTTAGCGGAGAAGCCTTCACTAATGGATGGTCCTGAGGAACAAGCAGGCTGTGGTGCCAACGAAACCAGGGAAAAGCCACCAACAATGGATCGCTGCTCAGCCGCTCACTGGCAATTCCGATATCTGCCCCGCCATTTTGTAGCAGGACATCAATCTCCTGTGGTGTGCCCTGAATAAGTTCCAGACGCACCTCAGGGAACAGCTCACGAAAGGCTTTTATCACCGCAGGCAAGCTATAGCGTGCCTGCGTATGCGTGGTGGCAATCGTCAAAACGCCGGACGTATCATTGGTAAACAGATCCGCCAGTCGACGAACATTGCTGGCCTCATTCAGAATACGTTCGGCAATGATCAGCAAGGCTTTACCCGGTTCAGTCATGCCCAACAGGCGTTTACCGCGACGGATAAAAATTTCGATGCCAAGTTCATCTTCAAGTTCACGAATGTGTCGGCTGACGCCCGACTGCGAGGTGTACAGTATATTCGCGACCTCCGTCAGGTTGTAATCCTGACGGGCCGCCTCGCGGATTATTTTGAGTTGCTGGAAATTCACGTTTCACTCCGGGCACATCAGACATTACGCTATTGTTAAAGTCTGATGCCCGGCATAACAAATAATAAAAACCTGCATCTTATTCCTCGCGGGAATAAGGTTTAGCTGACCAGCTGCAGTTCGCGATTTTCCAGCGCCGGACGGCTAACCAGCGATAGCAGGATCTCCTTCACTGCCTGCGCCTGGGGCGACAAGCTCCCTCTGGCTGATACGTTCAACGATAATGGCAGATTCATCGATGGGGTTGTGATGCGCGCCATCCAGCCGTTCGCTGCATTGCATAATGAACGGGCGGCCGACTCGGGCAACACTGTGACGCCCATACCACTGGCAATGGCGGCCGTCAGGGTGGAGATAGATTCAATTTCGCCAATCACTTTAGCCGTTAAGCGACGTAGCGAAAAAGCTTCATCCACGCGCAGGCGAACCGCGCTGTAATCCCGTGGCAAGAACAAATTCATCTGCGCCACCGCGGCTAAATCGACGCTTTGCCCCGGGCACTCACGCGTGCCGACCAGATACAGATCCTCTTTAAGCAACGGTTGACTGCTGATGCCCGCCACGGGTGAACGCTCATAGAGCACTGCCATATCTAATTGCCCGCTGAGCAGCTTGTCATTCAGCACTGCCCCACTATTTTCATGCAGATAAACCTGCACATCGGGCAGTTCGGCACGTAGCGTCTGTAATAACGGCATGGTAATGGATGACGCTGCTGTCCCCGGCGCAAGGCCGATAGAGACCTGGCCTGTCAAGGTCTGTCCCACGTTATTAACCGCAAGTTGCGCCTGTTCACACTGACGTAAAATCGTCCGGGCGTGGGTATATAACACTTTTCCTGCTTCCGTCGGCGTGACGCCACGCTTGGTACGAATCAGCAATTGCTGATCAAGCTCACCTTCCAGCGTGGCGACCTGCTGGCTCAGCGCGGGTTGCGCAATGTGCAATACTTCCGCTGCCTGGGTCAGGCTACCAATATCGACGATTTTCACGAAATATTTCAGTCGTCTAAAGTTCATTTTGCCTCCTGTCGGAATACCAGAACCCGTGCTGGCAGTCATTGAATTCAGGATTGCAAGATACTTGCCACTTTCGTCTAAAACGGTGTTTTATGGTTAAAGCCGCACAAAGTCAGGAGTAAAAGCGAAGGAAGATCATTCTGCACACCTAAATATCTCATTCAGGCTGCCCTGGAAGAGGTAGACACGCACCAGAATGGGGCAAAAGCATAAAAAGACGGAAAGATCGCCGCTTTGCTGATTTTGTCAGCAAACGAACACACAAATGTATTTACCCCTTTGACAAGCCTCACCACCCTCGCTAATATGCGCCTCGTTCAAACGATTCCTCTGTAGTTCAGTCGGTAGAACGGCGGACTGTTAATCCGTATGTCACTGGTTCGAGTCCAGTCAGAGGAGCCATATTTAAGAAGCCTGCTTAGGAAACTAAGCAGGCTTTTTGCTTTTATGCTATTGCTCATTGCGCATATCAAAGCCCCAGCTCAGTCTGGCCAACACTTCATTCATAATGACCGCAGGTATTTGTTCCAGGCGCTTGCCGTTCCGAGGTTCCATATCAATAGTTCTGGGCTGATCACGACGAATAACGCCCGTCGTTTTAGTGCCCGCATCATCCAGATAAACGCTAACACCAGCAGCATGAGCAAGGTTTCCGCCACTGGTGACAGGAAGTGAGGTGTCCGATTCTCACTCACAACAGGCATGGTCAGATGTCATTCCAACCATCACATGCCAAATCAGACGCCTCTTTCCCATCCAATATCCACATCATAAGATTTTTATAAAAAACAATGCGTTAATACGTTCAACGTAATACAATTATATTTCCAATTGTAATGATAACCATTCTCATATTACTATAATCGCGTGATAATTAACTTTTGATACATTCCGCATGTCTGACCACGCCACTACCACTGCTTCCTTTACGCTCGAGTCGCTTTATGGCGCACATCACGGCTGGCTGAAAAGCTGGCTGACGCGCAAACTCCAGTCCGCCTTTGATGCAGATGACATTGCCCAGGACACTTTTCTACGGGTAATGGGCAGCGGCTCGCTCTCGACGATCCGCGATCCGCGCTCCTTTCTGTGCACTCTCGCTAAACGGGTGATGGTCGACCTGTTTCGTCGAAACGCGCTGGAAAAAGCCTATCTGGAGATGCTGGCGCTTATGCCAGAGGCGCTCGCGCCTTCGCCCGAGGAACGCGAGAGCCAGCTCGAAACCCTGCAACTCATCGACAGCATGCTTGACGGGCTGAACGGAAAAACACGCGAAGCGTTTCTGCTTTCGCAACTGGATGGTCTGACATACAGCGAGATCGCGCTGAAGCTCGGTATCTCCGTCAGCTCGGTGAAAAAATATATGGCAAAGGCTATCGAGCATTGTCTGCTGTTTCGTCTGGAGCACGGCCTGTGAATGCCTCTATCACCGATTCTCGCCGCCAGGCATTGCGCTCGGCATCACACTGGTATGCTGTATTGAGCGGCGAACGAGTCAGCCCACAGCAGGAGGCGCGCTGGCAACAATGGTACGAAGAGGACAAAGATCATCAGTGGGCCTGGCAACAGGTTGAAAACCTGCGTAGCCAGCTCAGCCGCGTACCGGGTGATATCGCCAGCCGGGCGCTGCACGATACGCGCCTTACCCGTCGTCATGTTATGAAAGGGCTACTGCTGCTGCTCGGCGTGGGCGGCGGCTGGCAGCTCTGGCAATCTGATGCCGGTGAAGGTCTGCGCGCGGATTACCGCACCGCCAAAGGCGCTGTCAGTCATCAGCGGCTGGAAGATGGCTCGCTGCTGACGCTCAACACACAAAGCGCCGCGGACGTTCGTTTTGATACACGTCAACGCGCTGTCCATCTCTGGTACGGCGAAATTGCTATTACCACTGCAAAAGACGCGCAGCAGAGACCTTTTCGCGTTGTGACCCGCCAGGGCCAGCTCACCGCATTAGGCACAAAATTTACCGTCTACCAGCAGGACAACGTCACACGCGTTGTCGTTCAACAACACGCTGTTGAAGTTTTACTCGCAAACCGTCCGCAGGAAAAACGCATCGTCAGCGCTGGCGAGAGCCTGCAGTTTAGCGCGTCTGAATTTGGTGCAATTACCTCTGCGGATGATGAAAGCGCCGCCTGGACGCAGGGCATTCTGAGCTTCAGCGATAAACCTTTGGATGAAGTGATTGCCACGCTGAGCCGTTATCGTAACGGCGTGCTGCGCTGCGATCCGGCTGTGGCCGGGTTACGCCTGAGTGGCACTTTTCCGCTGAAAAATACCGATGCGATTCTGGATATTATTGCCAAGACTCTTCCAGTGAAAATTCAGTCAGTTACGCGATACTGGGTAAATATTTCTGCATTGTAAGAAAAATAATTCTCATTTCGATTGTCCTTTTCCCCCTTCTCATTCGACTCATAGATGAACACAACAAAAATGATGATGGAGAAGGTATGACGCCTTTACGCGTTTTTCGCAAAACAACACCTTTGGTTAACGCCGTTCGCCTGAGCCTGCTGCCGCTGGCTGGGCTCTCGTTATCCGCTTTCGCCGCGCAGATTGATATTGCACCAGGCTCACTCGATAAAGCGCTAAACCAATATGCCGCACGCAGCGGAATTACCCTGTCTGTTGATGCCAGCCTGACGCGCGGCAAACAGAGTAACGGTCTTCACGGTGACTACGATGTTGAGAGTGGTTTGCAGCAGCTGCTCCTGGGCAGTGGCCTGCAGGTGAAGCCGTTAGGGAATAACAGCTGGACGCTCGAACAGGTTCCTGCGCCGCAGGAAGATGCGCTCACGGTTGTGGGCGACTGGCTGGGCGATGCGCGCGAAAACGACGTATTCGAACATGCCGGCGCGCGTGACGTTATCCGCCGTGAAGATTTCGCCAAAACCGGCGCGACGACCATGCGCGAGGTGCTGAACCGCATTCCTGGCGTTACCGCCCCAGAAAACAACGGTACCGGTAGCCACGATCTGGCGATGAACTTTGGTATTCGCGGCCTGAACCCGCGCCTGGCCAGCCGTTCAACGGTACTGATGGACGGTATTCCGGTGCCGTTTGCCCCTTACGGCCAGCCGCAGCTTTCCCTGGCACCTGTTTCGCTCGGAAATATGGACGCCATCGATGTGGTACGCGGCGGCGGTGCTGTACGTTACGGGCCGCAGAGCGTGGGCGGCGTGGTGAACTTTGTCACCCGCGCCATTCCGCAAGACTTCGGTATCGAAGCCGGCATGGAAGGCCAGCTCAGCCCAACGTCCTCACAAAATAATCCAAAAGAGACGCACAACCTGATGGTGGGCGGCACGGCGGATAACGGTTTTGGTACCGCCCTGCTTTACTCCGGCACGCGCGGCAGCGACTGGCGCGAGCACAGCGCGACGCGCATCGACGACCTGATGCTGAAAAGCAAATATGCGCCGAATGACGTGCATACTTTCAACAGCCTGCTGCAATACTACGACGGAGAAGCCGACATGCCCGGCGGCCTGTCGCGCGCGGATTACAACGCCGACCGCTGGCAGTCCACGCGCCCTTACGATCGCTTCTGGGGGCGCCGCAAGCTGGCAAGCCTCGGCTATCAGTTCCAGCCGGACAGCCAGCATAAATTCAATATTCAGGGCTTCTACACCGAAACCCTGCGTAGCGGCTACCTGGAACAGGGCAAACGCATCACCCTTTCACCGCGTAACTACTGGGTACGCGGCATTGAACCGCGCTACAGCCAGAGCTTTATGCTTGGCTCTTCCGCGCACGAAGTCGGAGTGGGATATCGCTATGTGAGCGAGTCGACGCATGAAATGCGTTACTACACCGCCACCAGCAGCGGACAACTCCCGTCCAGCGCTAGCCCATACGATCGCGACACCCGTTCCGGCACCGAAGCGCACGCCTGGTATCTGGATGACAAAATCGACATTGGCAACTGGACTATCACACCGGGTATGCGCTTTGAACATATCGAGTCATACCAGAACAACGCCATCAAAGGCACACATGAAGAAGTGAGTTACAACGCCCCACTTCCGGCGCTAAACGTGCTTTATCACCTGACTGATAGCTGGAATCTTTATGCAAACACTGAAGGCTCATTCGGCACCGTACAGTACAGCCAAATTGGCAAGGCTGTGCAAAGCGGCAATGTGGAACCGGAAAAAGCGCGAACCTGGGAGCTCGGAACCCGATACGACGATGGCGCGCTGACCGCGGAAATGGGGCTGTTCCTGATTAACTTTAATAATCAGTACGACTCCAACCAGACCAACGACACCGTAACCGCACGGGGTAAAACGCGCCATACCGGGCTGGAAACCCAGGCCCGCTATGACCTCGGCACGCTGACGCCAACGCTCGACAACGTTTCGGTCTACGCAAGCTATGCGTATGTGAACGCCGAGATCCGCGAGAAAGGCGACACCTACGGCAACCAGGTGCCGTTCTCGCCGAAACACAAAGGCACATTGGGCGTGGACTATAAACCGGGTAGCTGGACGTTCAACCTGAACAGTGATTTCCAGTCCAGCCAGTTTGCGGATAACGCCAACACCGTTAAAGAGAGTGCCGACGGCAGCACCGGCCGCATCCCGGGCTTCATGCTCTGGGGCGCACGCGTCGCCTATGACTTTGGTCCGCAGATGGCAGACCTGAACCTTGCGTTCGGCGTGAAAAATATCTTCGACCAGGCGTACTTCACCCGCTCTTACGACGACAACAACAAAGGCATCTACGCAGGCCAGCCGCGCACGCTGTATATGCAGGGGTCGTTGAAGTTCTAATTTACACCGATTTCGTAGGCCGGGTAAGCGCAGCGCCACCCGGCTTTCAGGAGCACCGATGTTCACATTTATCCGCACACTTTTCGCCGCTCTGCTGCTGGTCACCAGCCACGCTTTTGCCGCCACGGTTCAGGACGAACATGGCACCTTTACGCTTGATAAAACGCCACAGCGGATAGTGGTACTGGAGCTGTCGTTCGCGGACGCGCTGGCTGCCGTCGATGTTAGTCCGGTCGGCATTGCCGACGATAACGATGCCACGCGCATTCTTCCCGAAGTTCGCGCCCATCTTAAACCCTGGCAGTCTGTCGGCACGCGTGCGCAGCCGAGTTTAGAAGCCATCAGCGCGCTGAAACCGGACCTGATCATTGCCGACAGCAGCCGTCATGCGGGTATTTACAGCGCCTTACAGCAAATAGCACCGGTGCTGCTGCTTAAGTCCCGCAATGAAACCTACGCCGAAAATCTGCAATCTGCAGCCATTATCGGCGAAGTCGTAGGCCAAAAGACACAGATGCAGTCACGTCTGGCGCAACACCAACAACAGATGTCAGCGTGGGCCAGCCAGTTGCCAAAAGGCACGCTGGTGTTATTTGGTACGTCCCGGGAGCAGCAGTTTAACCTTCATACGCAGGGGACCTGGACCGGGGGCGTCCTGACCTCTCTGGGGCTGAAGGTACCTGCGGCGATGGCTGGTGCGTCTATGCCGTCCATCGGCCTGGAACAGCTGCTGGCGCTCAATCCTGCATGGCTGCTGGTCGCCCACTACCGCAAAGAGAGCATCGTCAAACGCTGGCAGCAAGACCCGCTGTGGCAGATGTTAACGGCTGGGCCAAAACAGCAGACGGCGTCGGTCGACAGTAACGCCTGGGCGCGGATGCGCGGTATTTTTGCGGCCGAACGTATTGCCAGCGACACGGTAAAAATCTTCCATCACCAGCCTTTATCCGATGTGAAATGACAGTTCTCAGACATCCGGCGTTGCAATGGGGGCTACCCCTTGCCGCGCTTTTCGCAGTTTTCTGGCTGAGTCTGTTTTGCTACTCGGCCATTCCTGTTTCTGGCGTTGATGCTATTCGCGCCCTGCTGCCGGGCCACGCGCCGACGCTTCCACAAGCGCTGGTGCAAAACCTACGTCTGCCGCGAAGTCTGGTCGCCATTCTGATCGGCGCAAGCCTGGCCCTCGCGGGCACGCTGCTGCAGACCCTGACGCATAATTCAATGGCCTCCCCTTCGCTGCTCGGCATTAACAGCGGCGCGGCGCTGGCTATGGCGCTCACCAGCGCCATCAGCCCTGTGCCCGTTTCGGGTTACTCCATCTCCTTTATCGCCGCCTGTGGCGGCGGCGTAAGCTGGCTGCTGGTGATGACCGCAGGCGGCGGATTTCGCCACACCCAGGACCGAAACAAACTGATCCTCGCGGGTATCGCTTTCTCGGCGTTTTGCATGGCCCTGACCCGCATCACCCTGCTGCTGACGGAAGATCACGCCTACGGCATTTTTTACTGGCTCGCAGGGGGCGTATCTCACGCACGCTGGCAGGAGTTCTGGCAGCTTTTACCGGTGGTGGCGGTCGCTGTACCGGTGGTGTTGCTGCTGGCCAATCAACTGAACCTGCTTAACGTCAGCGACAGCACCGCCCGCACGCTGGGGGTGAATCTGCCGAAGCTGCGTTTGATCATCAACATTCTGGTGCTGCTTCTGGTCGGTACCTGCGTCAGCGTGGCTGGCCCGGTGGCGTTTATCGGTCTGTTGATGCCGCATCTGGCTCGCTTCTGGGTAGGATTCGACCAGCGCAAGGTCCTGCCGATGAGCATACTGATGGGCGCCACACTGATGCTAGTGGCGGATGTTCTGGCCCGCGCGCTGGCCTTCCCTGGCGAATTACCCGCGGGGGCCGTGGTGGCTCTGATTGGTGCGCCCTGCTTTGTCTGGCTGGTCAGGAGGCGTGGATGAAAGTTACGCTAGTCATTTTTATCGCCCTCGCACTGGCAGGATTTTCGCTGCTGTCGCTGCAAATGGGGGTGATCGCCGTTCCCTGGCGCGCCCTGCTGACCGACTGGCAGGCCGGGCGTGAGTATCATTACGTGTTAACGGCGTACCGCCTGCCGCGACTGCTGCTGGCGCTGTTTGTCGGTGCAGCCCTCACGGTGGCAGGCGTTCTGGTACAAGGGATTGTGCGTAACCCTCTGGCATCGCCGGATATTCTCGGCGTAAACCATGCCGCCAGCCTTGCCTCTGTAGGCGCACTGCTTCTCGTACCGTCACTGCCGGTGATTGCTCTGCCGCTGCTGGCCTTTGCCGGTGGCATGGTGGGCCTGATCCTGCTGAGAATGCTGGTGAATACCAGCCAGCCGATGAAGCTCGCGCTCACGGGTGTTGCGCTTTCTGCCTGCTGGGCCAGCCTGACGGACTGGCTGATGCTTTCGCGCCCGCAGGATGTGAACAGCGCCCTGCTGTGGCTGACCGGCAGCTTATGGGGCCGTGACTGGAGCTTTGTGAAGATTGCCGTCCCGCTACTGATGTTGTTTCTGCCGCTGAGCCTGGTTTTTTGCCGCGATCTCGACCTTCTGGCACTGGGCGATGCGCGCGCCACCACGCTCGGGGTGTCGGTGCCGCGTATCCGGCTCCTGGCTTTGCTACTGGCCGTCGCCATGACATCTACCGGTGTGGCCGTCTGCGGCCCGATCAGCTTTATTGGTCTCGTGGTGCCGCATATGGTGCGCAGTATTACCGGTGGGCGTCACCGCTGGCTGCTGCCTGTTTCGGCGCTAGCAGGTGCGTTGCTGTTGGTAGTTGCCGATCTGCTGGCGCGAATTATTCATCCCCCGCTGGAACTTCCGGCTGGCGTACTGACCGCCATTATCGGTGCACCGTGGTTTGTCTGGCTGCTTGTGAGAATGCGATAAATGACATTACGAACTGAAAATCTGACTGTCTGTTACGGTACAAACAAGGTCCTTGATGGCGTTTCACTCGCCCTACCAACGGGGAAGACAACCGCCCTGCTCGGCCCTAACGGCTGCGGGAAATCGACGTTGCTAAACTGTTTTTCACGGCTGTTAACGCCGCAATCCGGTGGCGTATTTCTCGGCGATAATGCCATCAACACGCTCTCATCACGCCAGCTAGCCCGCAGGCTGGCGCTGCTGCCCCAACATCATTTAACTCCCGAGGGGATCACCGTCCAGGAGCTTGTTTCGTACGGTCGCAACCCGTGGTTGTCACTCTGGGGGCGCCTCTCCGTTGAAGACAATGCGCGGGTCCAAGATGCTATGCACCAGACCCGGATCCAACATCTTGCCGACCGACGGTTAACCGAACTTTCCGGCGGTCAGCGCCAGCGCGCCTTTCTGGCGATGGTCCTGGCCCAGAATACACCCGTCGTACTACTCGATGAGCCAACCACCTATCTCGATATCAATCACCAGGTGGAACTGATGCGGTTGATGGGCGAACTCCGGGCTCAGGGGAAAACGGTGGTCGCAGTGCTGCACGACCTTAATCAGGCCAGTCGGTACTGCGATCATCTGGTGGTAATGGAGAACGGGCATATTATGGCGCAAGGCACACCAGAAGCGGTGATGAACCCTGGATTGCTGAGAACCGTATTCAACGTGGATACGGAAATACACCCCGAACCAGTATCTGGCAGGCCGATGTGTGTAGTGAGGTAGATGACACAGTCTGTAATGGTAACATGGTCTCAACAGGTCGCCGTCATATCACTCGCGCGGTGATGACTTCACTCTGCCCAGGTAACATTTCAACTGTTCTGAGCTGAATAATATTGCAGCGTTCTGTCATCAATCATCATGCGTTTAGGACCAGTCAAAACCATGTTAATCATCGGTTCATAAACTGCAGACAGGCGGTGTTCAGGGATTACTCTCAGCACCATAGCAACCCGTGAAATGCAGGTTTCGGTACGCTGATTATCCGTGGCTAATGCAAGTTTTCGTAACTTCGGTAATTTTTGCATTTACCGAGTGATAACACGTCGCTGTATGCACAGCAAGAGAGGCAGGATAAAGGAAAAAGCGAAGAGGATGGAGAAACGGGGAGACGCGTTAATTCATGTTTCCGCTTAATATTAACGGGCGCCGGGTTGCTTCATACCAACGTCCGCTGAGTGCCAAAAGCGGAAGTTAACTACGGATAAAATTCAGCGCCTCACACCCAGAGCCGCTGCATAACGGCAATAAGCTACACTTGTTCATTATTTCCAAAACAGGAAAGCCTTCTGCTGCTTCAACGGTGTGTGTTTGACATCGCGCTGTTGGGGCATTTTGATCAACAACGAGCATGGCCCGCTAACGATGAAATTGATACTTGTTCGACACGCAGAAACAGAGTGGAATTTGGAAGGAATTATTCAGGGGCACAGCGATAGCTCCTTGACCTGTCGGGGTTTGCGTGAAACATCCGTCCTACTAGCAGCCTTTAGTGCAAGTGAGTATCAAATAGAGCGTGTTTACGCTTCTCCGCTTGGACGTGCCTGGCAAATGGGGCAAAGCCTGGCTGAACACTTTCGCTGTTCACTGACGGCTGAACCGGCCCTTAAAGAGCAGGCCTTTGGTCAGTTTGAAGGTATGCCGTTAGAACTACTCAGACAAAAACATCCGAACGATGCAAATGCATTATTCAGGCTTGATGCAGAGTATTGTCCACCTGGGGGGGAGTCACTGGCGCATGCTTCTCAGCGAGTTATGCGTTTTTTACAAAACCTGGAAGATACTTCATCACATCAACAAACAATATGTATTGTGTCTCACGGGCATGTCAGTCAGGGCACTCTGGCAATTCTTAAAGAAGGGACTGTCAATAGTTTCCCTCGCTATGCTCACCCCAATGCAAGTTATTCTGTTATCGACCTGATTAATGGAAAATGTATCGGCCTAAAGTGGGGGATTGCTACACATTTACGTCACCTGAATTAGTGGTCACCTTGCAATCATTGAACACCCATCCAGCCAGAGCCATCATTATTATTTAAGCACAATGTCAGCTCCTCGCTCAAAGTTGCCCCTCAGCTCCACACCAGGTGTTGAGTAAACGCATCCGTGTAAGTGCACAATTTTCATGTGCCACTAAAGCAGTGTGTTCCCATCGACATTCAGTCAGCTTTATACGCCTGCCACTCGCGCCAGACATTCTCAGGATCAATATCGCGGTAGCCACGCTCTCTGATTATATCCTCGGCTGCTTCGGCCGGCAGGCGGGTGGCTGTAGCACCATCGCGAATGGACTCAACCTCATCGCGGGTCAATTCCCGTCCTATGTCCTGTTCTTTATCAATCAGGACTACGATCAACGCAGGGATAAAAACAATCTTCATACTGACAAGCCTCTGAAATATTCGCATCCCACTGTATCACTGACAGTTTTGATATAATTTAGTAATCGTCAATTTATTACCAGGACGGGAATCATTCATGACATTACAAATCCGTGACGCCACATCGGCCGACGCGATGTTGCTTAATGCGCTGGGCTACCGCATCTACCGCGCACATTTTGAACAAAAGGTACTGGAGCTTCGCTTATATGTCCACGGAGATAACGGGCGTGCGATTCGTGCTTATGTGCGATGTGGTTTCACTGAATCTCCGTATACCATTATGAAAGTGGGTTTATAGCTTCCCCAAATACAGTACTCCTAATGCTCCGCCTGAAATCAGAACACTCCTGACAGGCCACGATTCCACCTGATTCAGATTTTTCATTCATCTTATTTTTCATGTTGCCATCAGATGAGGGAGATAATCGTTTTCACTTCCCGTCTGTCGCGGTAATCTCATAACGGTCGTTAATATTGCGACTGCAATGTGTGTAACCCAACTCAAATACTAATAACTAAAAAACAGTACAGACAGGATAACTATGGATTCCACCCTCACCTCCACGGGTCCCCAACAGGACGCCTCTTCGCTTAACCGCGCCCGACGCGCTGCGCTTGGCAGCTTCGCGGGTGCCGTGGTCGACTGGTATGATTTTCTGCTTTATGGCATTACTGCCGCACTGGTCTTTAACCGCGAGTTCTTCCCGCAAGTCAGCCCAGCGATGGGGACACTTGCCGCATTTGCTACCTTTGGCGTCGGATTTTTGTTCCGTCCGTTAGGCGGGGTGATCTTCGGCCACTTCGGCGATCGTCTGGGCCGTAAACGTATGCTGATGCTCACCGTCTGGATGATGGGTATTGCCACTGCGCTGATCGGGATTATTCCCTCTTTTGACACCATTGGCTGGTGGGCTCCCGTTCTGCTGGTGACGCTGCGTGCTATTCAGGGATTCGCCGTTGGCGGTGAATGGGGCGGCGCAGCGTTGCTCTCGGTCGAAAGCGCGCCGAAAAATAAAAAAGCCTTCTACAGCAGCGGCGTTCAGGTTGGTTACGGCGTCGGACTGTTACTTTCTACCGGCCTGGTCTCGCTGATTAGCTCGCAAACCACCGATGAGCAGTTCCTGAGTTGGGGCTGGCGTATTCCATTCCTGTTCAGCATCGTGCTGGTATTGGGCGCGTTGTGGATGCGTAACCGAATGGATGAATCGGCCGAATTCGAACAGCAGCAGCAGGCACCGCAACCAGAGAAAAAGAGACTACCGGTAGTCGAGGCATTAATCCGTCATCCAGGGGCGTTTTTGAAAATTATCGCTCTGCGCCTGTGTGAACTGCTGACGATGTATATCGTCACCGCGTTTGCCCTTAATTACTCCACGCAGAATCTGGGCTTACCTCGCGAACTGTTTCTGAATATCGGGTTGTTAGTTGGTGGACTGAGCTGTCTGACCATCCCCTGCTTTGCCTGGCTCGCCGACCGCTTTGGTCGCCGGCGCGTTTACATTACTGGCGCACTGGTCGGGACGCTTAGCGCATTCCCGTTCTTTATGGCGTTAGAAGCGCAATCCATTTTCTGGATCGTGTTCTTCGCGATTATGTTGGCCAACATTGCACACGATATGGTGGTCTGCGTACAGCAGCCTATGTTTACCGGTTTGTTTGGCGCAAGCTATCGCTACAGCGGCGCAGGCGTTGGTTATCAGGTAGCAAGCGTAGTTGGCGGCGGTTTTACCCCCTTCATTGCTGCTGCACTGGTAACATTCTCCGGCGGAGACTGGCACAGTGTAGCCATTTATCTGATGGCGGGTTGTCTTATTTCCGCGACTACAGCATTGCTGATGCGGGATAAGCAGCACGGTTAAGCCAGGGTGCGGAGGCCGTCCGGTCTTCGCGCAATCTTCCTCAACGTCTGACTTTTGTTTCACATTCCTGTGACATACTATCGGGAGAGCAGTACATCTGTGGAACAAGGAGACAGACATGAACAATAAGGGCTCCAGCCTGACCCCAACTCAGGCACTGGATAAACTGGACGCGCTGTACGAGCAGTCGGTTAAAGCACTGCGTAGCGCCATTGGTAAGTATATTGAAACAGGGACGCTCCCTGATGTAATCGCCCGCCATAACGGTCTTTTTGTTTACCCATCACTGTGTGTCACCTGGGATGGCATCGCCACCAATCCCCCGAAAACCCGAGCCTATGGTCGTTTTACCCATGCGGGCAGCTACACCACTACGATTACCCGTCCGTCGCTTTTTCGTCCGTATCTTGAAGAACAGCTCACGCTGCTGTATCAGGATTATGATGCGCATATCTCGGTCGAGCCGTCGCAGCATGAAATCCCCTATCCCTATGTGATTGACGGTTCAGAACTGACGCTGGATCGCTCGATGAGCGCCGGATTAACGCGCCATTTCCCCACCACTGAATTGTCGCAGATTGGTGACGAAACGGCAGACGGGATTTTTCATCCGGCGGAATTTTCTCCGCTGTCTCACTTCGATGCCCGACGCGTAGATTTTTCGCTGGCGCGACTACGTCATTACACGGGAACGCCGGTTGAACATTTTCAACCTTTTGTGCTGTTCACCAACTACACCCGCTACGTCGATGAGTTTGTGCGTTGGGGTTGCAGCCAGATCCTCGACCCGGACAGCCCATATATCGCGCTTTCTTGTGCGGGCGGGATCTGGATCACCGCCGAAACCGAAGCGCCAGAAGAAGCCATCTCCGATCTCGCCTGGAAGAAACACCAGATGCCCGCCTGGCATTTAATCACGGCTGACGGTCAGGGGATCACGCTGGTCAATATCGGCGTTGGCCCGTCTAACGCCAAAACCATTTGCGATCATCTGGCCGTACTGCGTCCTGACGTCTGGCTGATGATTGGTCACTGCGGTGGTCTGCGTGAAAGCCAGGCAATTGGCGACTATGTTCTGGCCCACGCTTATCTGCGTGACGATCACGTTCTGGATGCCGTACTACCGCCGGATATTCCGATTCCGAGCATTGCGGAAGTACAACGCGCCCTGTATGACGCCACCAAAGAAGTCAGCGGTATGCCCGGTGAAGAAGTTAAACAGCGCTTGCGTACCGGTACTGTCGTCACCACCGACGATCGTAACTGGGAGCTACGCTATTCCGCTTCTGCGCTGCGTTTCAACCTCAGTCGCGCGGTGGCTATCGATATGGAAAGCGCCACCATCGCCGCTCAGGGATACCGTTTCCGCGTTCCGTACGGCACGCTGCTGTGCGTTTCCGACAAGCCGCTGCACGGTGAGATCAAACTACCTGGTCAGGCCAACCGTTTTTATGAAGGTGCTATTTCTGAGCATCTGCAAATAGGTATCCGGGCTATCGATCGTCTGCGTGCTGAAGGCGACCGACTGCACTCCCGTAAATTACGTACATTCAACGAACCGCCGTTCCGTTAAGACCTGAAGGTTAACTATGCACAACTCAACTCCTCTTTCCGCCCTGCGCAACCTGCTGATAGCGCAGGGGCTGGATGGCATGATTGTTCCACGCGCCGACGCTCATCAAAGCGAAGATTGTACGCCGCATGACAATAAACTGGCCTGGCTGACCGGATTTAGCGGCTCAGCCGGCCTCGCGTTGGTCCTTCAGGACCGTGCGTTAATGTTTGTCGATGGACGCTATCAGGTCCAGGTACGCAATGAAGTCTCTCTGGATGATTTTGAAATTCATCATTTACACGATGAACCGCTGGCCGACTATTTGCAGTCTCACGTTGCAGCGGGTACACGTATCGGCTTTGAACCGCTGCTGATGGTCAACAGCCAGTTTGAAGCCTTGTCGGCAACTCATTGCGAGCTGGTACCTCTTGAGCAAGATCCTTTTGACCAGGTGTGGCTTGACCGACCGGCAGCCCCCTGCGGCATCATTCGTGAAATGCCCATTGAAATCAGCGGGGAAAGCAGCACGCAAAAGCGTGCCCGCGTCGTGGAACAACTCGCTCAACATGAGGCTGACGTACTGGCAATTACCCTGCCGGATAACATTGCCTGGCTGTTGAATGTACGCGGTTCAGATCTGGCTATGGTGCCAGTACCGTTTTCGTTTGCCCTGCTCCATCGCAGCGGTGAGCTGGAATGGTTTGTGGATAGCAACAAAACGCAGCAACTCCCCGTATCACTGCTGAACACGCTCACGCTGGCCCCGCAAGAGAGTTTCCTGGTACGTTGCCAGCAACTGGCCAGTGGGAAACGCTTCCTGGTCGATAAAGACTACGCCCCGGTTGCGTTGCGTTTTGCCATTGAAGAACACGGTGGCAACGTCTTATGGGCCCCTGATCCCATCACCTTGATGAAAGCCCACAAAAATGACGTTGAACTGGCGGGCTATCGGGAATGCCATGAACAAGATGGCGCAGCCTGGGTTAATTTCCTTGCCTGGCTGGCCCATGAAGTCCCTTTGCGCGAAGCGGCTGGCAATCCGGTCACCGAACTGGAAGCCCAGGCAAAGCAACTGGAATTTCGCCAGCAGCAGCCGGGATTTATTGAGCAAAGCTTCAGCACGATATCGGCCTCTGCCAGCAATGCGGCGATGTGTCATTACCACTCCAGTGAAAAAACCAATACGCCAATTACCTCGCAGGCCATGTATCTGAATGATTCCGGCGGCCAGTACCACAATGGTACGACGGATACGACGCGTACCTTCGCGTTTGGTCCACAGGATCCGCAACGTCGTCTGCATTACACCGCCGTGCTGAAAGGCTTTTTGTCGCTTATTTCACTGCAGTTTCCCAGCGGCACTCAGGGCCATCAACTGGATGCCTTTAGCCGTCGGGCGTTGTGGGATTTAGGCCTGGATTTTGATCATGGAACAGGACACGGCGTAGGCCACCAGTTGCTTATCCATGAACAACCCCATCGCATTGCCAAGAAAGTAAACCCCTGGCCTCTGGTCGCGGGCAATATCATCACTATCGAACCGGGTTACTATCTGGCCGGGCAATATGGGATCCGTATTGAGAACCAGGTGGAAATAATCAACAGCCGCCCTGGCTTCTGTCGTTTCTCAACGCTGACGCTGGTGCCGATTGATTTGAATCTGGTTGAACTGCATCTGTTGAGTGAAGCTGAAAAGCAATGGATTGATGATTACCACCAGCAGGTCAGAGAGACGTTATCCCCGCGCGTGAACGCAGAGGCACGTCCCTGGCTGTTCGCTGCCACCGCACCAATTCGCGTTCAGGCTAATTAATGCAATAAAAAAGGCAGCCCGCAGGCTGCCTTAGTTCTCCCCAACTTCTTACTGCTTAGCTGTTACGGATGTACTCATCCATTTCAGTTTTCAGGTTATCGGACTTAGTCCCGAAGATAGCCTGAACACCGGAACCAGCTACCACAACGCCTGCCGCACCCAGTTTCTTCAGGCCAGCCTGATCCACTTTAGCAACGTCAGCCACGCTGACACGCAGACGAGTGATGCACGCATCGAGGTTAGTGATGTTTTCTTTACCGCCGAATGCAGCAACCAGAGCCGGAGCCATTTCGCCTGACGCACCTGCTTTGCTGTCTTCGGTGGCATCTTCACGACCCGGAGTTTTCAGGTCCAGCGCTTTAATCAGCACACGGAAGATGGTGTAGTAAACGATCGCATAACCGATACCAACAATCGGGAACAGCCACAGCTTGCTGCTGTTACCGGACAGAACGATAAAGTCGATCAGACCGTGGGAGAACGACGTACCGTCACGCATACCCAGCAGGATACAGATCGGGAATGCCAGACCAGCCAGAATCGCGTGGATGATGTACAGGATCGGCGCCACGAACATGAAGGAGAACTCGATCGGCTCGGTAATACCGGTCAGGAACGAGGTCAGCGCAGCGGAGATCATGATACCGCCCACTTTCGCGCGGTTTTCTGGTTTAGCAGAGTGCCAGATAGCGATAGCGGCAGCCGGCAGACCGTACATTTTGAACAGGAAGCCACCGGACAGTTTGCCCGCAGTCGGGTCACCCGCCATATAGCGAGGAATGTCGCCGTGGAACACCTGACCTGCAGCGTTGGTGTATTCACCGATCTGCATCTGGAATGGAACGTTCCAGATATGGTGCAGACCAAACGGCACCAGGCAGCGTTCAATGAAGCCATAGATACCGAACGCCACGACCGGGTTCTGGTATGCAGCCCACTGGGAGAACGTCTGAATAGCAGTACCGATTGGTGGCCAAATGAAGGACAGAACCACACCTGTGAAGATAGCAGCCAGACCAGAAATGATAGGAACGAAGCGCTTACCCGCAAAGAAGCCAAGATACTCAGGCAATTTAATACGGTAGAAGCGGTTGAACATATACGCTGCAATCGCACCGGAGATAATCCCCCCGAGAACACCCGTATCAGCAAGGTGTTTAGCTGCGATCTCTTCAGCAGGTAAATGCAGAACCAACGGCGCAACAACAGCCATGGTCTTAACCATGATGCCGTAAGCAACAACGGATGCCAGTGCAGATACACCGTCATTATTAGTGAAGCCTAACGCAACACCGATAGCAAAAATCAGCGGCATGTTCGCAAAAACAGAACCGCCCGCTTCTGCCATTACGTGCGATACAACGGCTGGCAGCCAGCTGAAGTTAGCGGAACCGACGCCCAGCAGGATACCTGCAATTGGGAGTACGGATACCGGCAGCATCAGCGATTTACCGACCTTTTGCAGGTTAGCAAATGCATTCTTAAACATAATTAGGAGTGCTCCTGAGTATTTGTGCTTTTCTACGTTCTCACGCATTAGCGAGGGGGGAGAACCTCGCCGTGTACAGGGCATCTAAGTACCCTTTATTTATTACACAGAGTAAAATAATTCAGTTTGTTTTTGTTTGACGGCTATCACAGTTCAGTCGTGAATGGCCGCAAAATCCGCACATTCCGATAAAATGCGTTTCTGAATGTGTCAAGCTGGTTATTCACCGCCCATTTTGTGGCGGTGAACTTTACTCGCATTAGTGATTAATTACGAGCTTTAAAAAAAGTCAGTTAACGAACAGATTGCAGGCGAGAAGCGTCGATGTGAAACAGGCGGGCAAAGTTATCAGTGGTTGCCTGCGCCAGTTCTTCAACGGCAACACCTTTCACTACGGCCACGTACTCTGCAACGTCACGAGTCATGGCGGGCTGGTTCTCTTTTCCACGATGCGGTACAGGCGCAAGGTAGGGAGAATCCGTCTCGACCAATAACCGGTCCAGAGGAACATAGCGGGCGGCATCACGGAGCTGCTCTGCATTTCGGAACGTGACGATGCCGGAAAACGAGATATAGAATCCAAGGTCCAGTAGTTTGCCCGCCGTTTCTCTGTCCTCTGTAAAACAGTGTAGTACGCCGCCACAATCCGTCACTTTTTCTTCGCGCAGAATAGACAGCGTGTCGGCTCGCGCATCGCGGGTATGCACGATAACTGGCTTCTGTAACTCACGGCCAATCTGAATATGGTGGATAAAAGATTCCTGCTGGCGCACCTTTGTTTCCGGCGTGTAAAAATAGTCCAGCCCGGTTTCTCCCATCGCCACAACCCCCTCTTCGGCGGCAAAACGACGCAGCTCCTCAACATCATAGGTTTCATCCTGATTTAACGGATGCACTCCGCAGGAAAAAACCACATTGTCACGCTCACCAACCAGTTCACGCATACTGCGGTATCCTGGCAAGGTGGTTGCAACGGCAAGACAGAATTTCACATCGCGTGCGGCCGCTTTCGCCAGCACGTCGTCCACGTCCTTATGCAGAGATTGATAATCCAGGCCATCAAGATGGCAGTGTGAGTCGACTAAAAACATAATGTCTCTCTCAAAGATGGGGAACAGGCAGTACGGTGCCTGGTTGCAGGTAATGCTCAATACGAAGAATAAGATCGGTTAATACCAGCTCGCGGTTTACGCCCGTCACGTTCAGCAACTGCTGACGGCAATGACAAACGTCACCGAGTATCGCCTGTATCTGGGCAACGGATAACCGTTCTGCGATGGAAGATATCAGGTCCAGGGCATCGGGATTGGTTAAATGGGCAATCCCATACGGACGTTTCAACGCATCCGTAAACAACGTTGCCAGCCAGTGTAAACGGGCGGCAGACTGATCGTGGTTTAACGCCGCGAGCAAGATATACCAATCACCGGCGTTTAATGTATTCACCAGTGCCGCACAAAAATCTGTACGGTGTGCCCAGCTTTCAGCCTGTAACAGCGTGAGTGCCGCGCCTGGCGAACCGGCACTTAGACGTAACGCGCTAAGCAGCGCTTCTGACGACGCAGTCACTTCACGAGCAAGCCAGGAGATAGCATACGACTCCGGAGGTGGCGCAAGATGATGTAACCGACAACGGCTGCGTAATGTCGCCAGCAAACGAGCTGGCTCTGTGCTGGCGAGGAAAAACCAGGTCTGTGCCGGGGGCTCTTCCAGCGTTTTCAACAGGGCATTGGCGGCAGCATCGGTTAACTGGGCGGCATCAGGGATCCACACGACCTTCGCACCGCCGAGACGCGAATGCTCGTACAGCTTTTCACTGACTTCGCGTACAGCATCAACCCCCAGCGTGCTTTTGCCTTTTTCTGGCAGCAGCGAATAGTAGTCAGGGTGCGTCCCCGCCTGCATCAGCTGACAGCCACGGCACTGTCCGCAGCTTTTATGTCCTTCCGGCTGCTGGCACATTAAATAGCGGCTGAGAGCGTAAATAAGCGCCTCGTCGCCCATTCCGGGTAACGCCTGAATCAGTAACGCATGGTGACCACGACCCGCCTGGTAGCTGGCCACCAGTTTTTCAAAATCCGGTCGTAACCATGGGTACCATTTCATGCGCCCTGCTCCTTCACCCATTGGGTGATGGTATTGCGAATATCAGCCATCACAGCCTCCAGCGGCTGCGTAGCGTCTATAGTGCGAATGCTGGCGTCTTTGGCAGCCAGCTCAAGATAGCGCGCGCGGGTACGATTAAAGAAATCGAAAGATTCCTGCTCAATACGATCCAGCTCGCCGCGTGCACGGGCACGCTTCAACCCGACTTCTGGCGTCACATCCAGATAGATAGTCAGATCCGGGCGAAAATCGCCGAGTACTGCATCGCGCAGGGTTGCCAGCATGTTTTGATCGATACCACGTCCACCGCCCTGATACGCCTGAGTAGACAGATCGTGACGATCGCCAATTACCCACGCGCCTTTCGCCAGCGCAGGTTTAATAACGGTTTCGACCAGCTGTACGCGCGCAGCGTAAAACATCAGAACTTCGGCTTTGTCGGTGATAACCTCGTCACCCACCGACTTAATGTCCAGCACCAGGCTTCTTAGTTTCTCAGCCAGTTGCGTGCCGCCAGGTTCGCGGGTGAAAACCATGTCACGAATACCGAGTTGCTCAAGTGTCTCTACCACTACGTTACGCGCGGTGGTTTTTCCGGCGCCTTCCAGGCCCTCGATGACGATATAGTTACTGCCCATTTTTTTCCTTAAGCACTTTCAGGTAATCCTGCACGGACCGGTTGTGGCTGGCAAGATTGGTGTTAAACGTGTGGCCACCTTTACCGTCAGCCACAAAATAAAGATACGGCGTTTTTGCCGGATGTGCCGCGGCCTGCAACGATGCCTCTCCCGGCATGGCAATCGGGCCAGGTGGCAGTCCTGTAATGGTATAGGTGTTATAAGCGGTCGGGGTGTCTAAATCCACGCGCGACAATTTGCCATTATACCGTGACCCCATACCGTAAATCACCGTCGGATCGGTTTGTAAACGCATACCGATACGTAAACGGTTAATAAACACCGAAGCCACCTGGTCACGCTCGCTGGCAACCGCAGTCTCTTTTTCAATAATAGAAGCCATGGTTACCAGCTGATTTTTGTCCTGATAAGGCAGGCCATCAGCGCGCCCTTCCCAGACAGTATCCACCGCTTTAACCATTTTCTGATGCGCGCGTTTTAGCAACGCTACGTCAGTCGTATTGGCGGTATACATCCAGGTATCTGGCCAGAACCAACCTTCCACCCATTGCGGGTTTTCCAGTTTCAGCGCCTGGGCCACGGTCTCATAGCTATCGTCGCTTAACGTATGTTTGATATACGGGGCATCGCGCAGCTGTTTCAGGTAATCGCTTAGGCGCATCCCTTCAACCAGACGTAAAGGGAACTGCGCCTCTTTTCCGCTTTCCAGCAGGTGCAGCATATCCCGAACCGTCATGTCGGGTGTAAAACGGTAGGTTCCGGCCTTAAAATGCGACAGTTCGGGTTCCACACGCAGCAGCCATTGGAACACGCGCGGACGGTTAATAACCTTGTCCGCATACAGCTGTTCGCCCAGGGCCAGGCGGCCCGTCCCCGCTTTCAGCGTAAAAATCGTCTCTTCTTTAATCAATAATTTACTGTCCGCCAGATGGCGAACCTTCCACATTCCCACTCCCGCGGCAATGCCCAGCACAACCAGCAATAACAGGACAACGAGTAACAGTTTTTTCATGACTAATTCGGGTGCTCACAAAGTGGGGCTAAAAAATCGAATAACAAACGTGAAGACAGCAATGTGTCGCCACAGGCACGCACGGGAATAATGGGCATTAACGCGTTACAGACGACGATTTCATCAGCCTGCATAACCTCCTCCAACCCGGCATACACTTCGACAATACTGAATGGCGATTGTGCCAGCATCCGGATACAGAATTGTCGCATAATGCCGTTTACTCCGGCCTGATCCAGGCGGGGCGTGTAAACCACATCACCTTTACGCCAGAACAAATTAGCCGCACAGCATTCCGTAACCCATCCCTCGCTGTCAAGAACCAGTGCTTCATCTGCGTCCGTCTGTTCAAGATGAGAGCGAATCAACACCTGCTCCAGTCGATTCAGATGCTTAAGTCCGGCAAGCAGTGGATTACGTCCCAGACGTACTGGGCTTAGCGCCAGCACAATGCCATCTTGCCGCCAACGATCGTAATGAACGGGCCAGGCTGAAACGGAGAGGATGCGTGTGGCGCTGTGACAACTTTTGCCACTGTAGCCCCGGCCTCCAGTGCCACGGCTGATAATCACTTTCAACACCCCGCGTACGTGCCCTTTCGCCAGCATTTTCATTTCATTTTGCAGCTCGGGCCAATTTTCAAAAGAGATCAGCAGTTTTTGGCAAGCGTCTTGTAAACGCTCAAGATGCGCTGCAAAGAGAGGGATTTCGCCGTCGATAATACAGGCAGTGGTAAAACAGCCATCACCAAATTGGGTCGCTCGATCGCTTGCTGCCAGCATATTCTGCTCGCAGCCATTAATTAAGAACATGGTGGCTCCTTATTTCTGGTCCGCTAGTTTGGCAGGATGAGTAACACAGGACAAGGGCGGAAAACCGAATAAAAAAAGGCCCGACAAGCGGACCTTTTCAATTTGCTATCGATGCTAGCGCATCACCTAACAGGCTTAAATCTTTTTAAAGATCAAAGAGCCGTTGGTACCACCGAAGCCAAAGGAGTTACACAGTGCATACTCCAGACCACTAACCTGACGCGCTTCGTGAGGTACGAAGTCCAGATCACAACCTTCATCCGGGTTATCCAGGTTGATGGTTGGCGGAATAGCCTGATCGCGCAGCGCCAGGATAGAGAAAATAGACTCTACCGCGCCCGCCGCACCCAACAGGTGTCCGGTCATAGATTTGGTGGAGCTTACCATTACACGGCTTGCCGCATCACCAAAGACAGATTTCACTGCCTGGGTTTCTGCTTTATCGCCTGCAGGCGTAGACGTACCATGCGCGTTGACATAGCCAATCTGACCCGCTTCGATAGCCGCATCACGCAGCGCGTTGACCATTGCCAGCGCAGCACCTGCACCGTTTTCCGGTGGTGACGTCATGTGGTAAGCATCACTGCTCATACCGAAGCCAACGACTTCAGCATAGATTTTTGCACCGCGCGCTTTCGCATGTTCGTACTCTTCCAGTACAACCATGCCTGCGCCGTCGCCCAGCACAAAGCCATCACGTTCTTTGTCCCACGGACGGCTTGCCGCTTGCGGGTTATCATTACGCGTAGACAGCGCACGTGCCGCGCCAAAACCACCCACGCCCAGCGGCGTACTGGCTTTTTCTGCACCACCCGCAACCATCGCGTCCGCATCGCCGTATGCAATGATACGTGCAGCATGACCGATGTTATGCACGCCTGAAGTACAGGCGGTCGCGATGGAGATGCTTGGCCCTTGCAGGCCGTACATGATGGTCAGGTGACCTGCCACCATGTTAACAATCGTCGACGGAACGAAGAACGGGCTGATCTTACGCGGTCCACCATTTACCAGAGAGGTATGGTTTTCTTCGATAAGACCGAGACCGCCAATACCAGAGCCGATAGCGGCGCCAATACGGTGGGCGTTCTCTTCCGTTATTTCGAGGCCAGAATCCTGCATGGCCTGAACGCCAGCGACAATTCCATATTGAATGAAAGCATCCATCTTGCGCTGTTCTTTGCGCGAGATAATGTCTTCACAGTTAAAATCCTTTACTAAGCCAGCAAATTTCGTTGCATAGGCGCTAGTAT
>OBVD01000092.1_pt1 | contig 104589 bp, 100 predicted proteins | sample 1495031 | NCBI WGS metagenome assembly OBVD01 (sample SAMEA2579967, study PRJEB22360) | human gut metagenome
AATTCAGAGACAGGCAAGTAAATCAGTATTTTGATAATTTATGAGGTCAACAACAGATGTGGATACAATTAAAATTTTCATTTATATTCTCCTCTCACATTCTTGTACTAAATACTCTGCTATTTTATGCGGAAATTCAACAAAATCACATGTTATATCTGGTTCTGGATTTACTTCTAGCAAATAAAGCTGACCAGTTTCATCTACTAGAATATCAATTCCAAGAACTTTTAATCCCATAAGTTCGTATACCTGGCTTGCCATTTTGGAAATAAGGACTGGTATTTTTTCTGGATTCCATACTTTTATTTCACCTCCTTGAGTTCCATTACAAATTGGAAATTCTTCACTTTCATTAAATGAATATCTTTGATTCGCCTGAATAATATGCCCATTTACAATATCAATCCTCCAAATATACTTATGAGGATTATATATGAATTCTTGCACGATAATCATCCCATCGCATTTCAATATGTTTCTTGCTTCCTCTGGAATACTATCAACGAAAAAAGGAATAACTCCCTCTGCACAAGCTCCCAAATATGGTTTGCATATCAGCTTTTTGTGTCCAATTGCGTATATCTGTTCTATTTCTGTAACAATATAGGTTTTAGGAATATTAATGCGATTGTTTTCTAAATATAATGCTGTAAGAATTTTGTTTCTAGCATTAATATATTTTTGCGGATCATTTATTATCTTAATGCCCTCTCTTTTCGCTATCTCACTGATGTAGAAAATTTGCGTTTCGTAGGTAGGATACGTCTCACCCATTCTGTCCATATAAATAAGTTTCACACCACTAAAATTAAAATTTACGACCCCCTTCCAGTGCAATATTGTTGCTGTATGACCAAGTTGAAGTATCCGCTCTTCAATTTTTTCCAATAATGGATGCAAATCGTCTCTTATAATAACTATCTCACTCACATTATACCCTCCTCACGACATATGATTTTTTATTACTTTTTCTTAATATTTGATCACTTTTTACAAACTCTATATTTTCACCCAGAAAAATACCACGAAGTTCTGCCCTCAATTCACATTTTATAATCTCTTCTTCCTTTAAATCCATTGATCCTGCCTTTCCCACACAGTAATAAAAAAACAATTTATTATCTTTCTCTTGTACAAGTTGATAATCAGTAACCCATTCTCTTTTCAACAAGATTTTATCAATAATCTTCATAATTACTATGGGTGAAATTTTTTTCCCTTTTATTATCAAACAATTTTCTTTGCCAATTAGATTTTCAAAATACGTTTTTCCATTCTTACAATAGCTTTTTTCAACACAATCCCCTTGTATGTATCTGATACGTGGCATTGTCAAATCCCACATATTAGTTCCCACCACAGTTAATAACTCTTCTTGATCCATATTAACAAATTCTACATATGTAAAGTCTTGGGGCGCATAATATTTACCGCATTCCTTCTCCCAGCCCATAATTAGTAATTCTTCCGATGAGTATTCATCTAAAATTGGTACTCCTAGCTTATTAGATATGATATACCTTTCATATGACGAAGAGTATTCGCTATTTGTTGTGAAAAGTTTAATTCCAATCTCTTTTGCATCCGGTAAGTACGATGTAAGCTCTATAATCCTGCTTGCATATCCCGATACAACTTTAGGCCGTAACTTTCGAATATGTTGTGCCGCAATTTCCAAAGGAACATCTATTCCAATTGTAAAAATACGATAATTTCCTAAAATACTGGTTAATAACTGTGGTTCATCATATATTGAATATATCCAGTCTTCAGGGTTGAGTTTTTCTCCCATCATATTTTCGTACATTTGAAAAATATGAATCAAGCTTCGATTATGTGAATCGATATCGTTAATAAGCTTCAATGCGGCTTCTTGAGTCCCCGTAGTAGATGATTCATGGTGAATATTTATTAGTTGATTTGCTGTCGCTTCTTGATACACGTCAACCAAATCTTTTTTTGTTATATATGGAATTAGTTTGATGTCATCGAAAGTGTTTATCTGATTTGGGTGGAATCCGTTTTGATCGTAAATTTTTCTATATGTGCTATAGTTCTCATATGCAATTCTCGTCAACAGTTTAATTCTATCACACCAGAATTTCTTTGGTTCCAAGATATTTTGGTATTCCAAATCTAACATCATTCTTGCTACACTTGCATGTCGTTCCAGTTCTTCATCCTCGTAAACCTGCTCCGGAAGATACATAAAAAGTTCCTCTGGAACATCTATCTCTTTGAACAAATTATAATAATATAAATTACTTTTCATAATACCCTCTCTTCGAATCAAATAATTCTCGAAAATTATAATAATAAATTGAATACTTCATAAGAATAAAGTTTCTAAATATTATACGATAAATTCTGTCGAGCTACACCTAAAACAGCTCTTCTGGTGCAACATATTCTGGGCAAGACATTAAGCTCATCGGCGGCCAGTAGGATATCTTCATCCGTGTAGTCCTGAACCGATTTGCCATTCGGGGATGAATCGTCTCAAGCGGTTGCCACACCGCTCACAGTTTTATCAACGATTTTGAGTGAGAGATAGTTGGCTGTCAGCCGTTTCACAATCGTAAACATTGCGAGCTCACCCTTGCGTTTTCGACCAAGAACAGTATCGGATTCCCAATGAGCAAATGTGTTCCTGTCTAAAACCTACTGAAGTGCTGACTTGCCGTAAACAGGGCATTTCTCGGATTTTCAAGCAAAAAAACGACAAAGGGATTGAGTTCCATTCGCAAAAAGTTCAAACAAGGCCAAGGGAAATTCTCCATTCCAAAGTAGGTGACACAGAGTCTTTGTTTGTGCAGGAAATCTCGCACTCTGGAAACAACTTCATCCGTCTTGCTCTGTCCACGCAAGTGTCGAAGAATCACTTGTGAAGGCTCACCATCTCAACCATCATTGAATGAACTCTGAGCCTTTCGGTACCGTTTTGAGACGTCTGCAACGGCTCCTGTTTTGATGATAGATGTATGGCACCTCGCTTTGATGAATAATCAAGTCTGCGACCTCGACTGAGGTGCTCTGGAGTCTCTCACTTTAGCTAATAGCCTACCGTGGAAGGGTTGTAGCCTAACTTCCTCAACACCTAAATAATGATATCCGCTCTTCAGAAATTGTGATAGAGATTTGTTCTTTCTGTCAGGGTGTTGTGTGGTAACTTTATTCTAACGATGCCAGTCGCTATGGCTTCTTCTATTTTCTAAGACAATTACTCATAATTAAGCAACAGCGATTTTCATAAAACGCTGCAGATGACATTGTGCGGTGTTGCCCTAGGTGTTCAATTTGATTTTACAATTAACCATCAAACAAGTATTCTTTTAACATGACTTTTAATTGCTGCAAGTATATCATAGTTTGTAATTCCAGCCCATCTTGCTAAGTCATCAACAGTGATTTCCTCTTTGCCCGATTTCCCGATTAGTATCACACTAATTTCATCTTCATCACTAATTTCAACATCAGATATGTCAATTACCATACTATTCATCATTACGTTACCAACAATAGGGCACCGTTTTCCATTTACCAAAACCCATGCATTTGTATCAAAAAGGCACGGATAGCCATCATAGTAACCTACATTTATTGTTGCAATTTTTGTATCTTTCTGGCAAAAGTATGCACTATCATAGCCGATATAATCATTGGCAGGAATTATCTTTACACTAGCAGTCCGTGCCTTCCATGATAAAGCGGGTTTTACATCAGGAAATTTATCCCTATACATATATGTACTTACTATTTTACTTTCAATAGATGTCCAATACCCATACATCATTATTCCTAATCTTGTAAGGTCGCATCTTGCTTCTGGATATAGCATGGAAGGAACGCTAGCCGCAGTATGACATTCTACACTAAACCCCTTATTTTTAATATATTGCAGTGTTGTGCAGTATCTTTTAAACTGATTTACCGCATATTCTGGTGGGCCAGCATGTTCGGCATTATTGAAGTGTGTCATTAATCCGACAATATTAAAACCAAATTTTAGAACTTCATCAATTGCGCTATAGGCATCCCATCTAATGCCTTCTCTTCCTAGTCCAGTATCTATAAATATATGTACTTGTCCTACTTTACCCTCTATAATTTTATCCCACCGTTTAAATGATTGATCTACGATCGCAAACTCTATTCCTTTTCTCACTAACTTACAATATTCATTTTCCCCGATAGCACCTACACAGATTATCCTTTTTCTAATATTATTTTCATAAAAATAGTCAAACAAACGAATCGCATCTTCAGCATCACTCACATAAAATGCATCTACTTCTTGATAAGTGCATTGGGCTACCTCTAACATACCATGTCCATACGCATTTGCTTTTATCATTGCCCCAACTCTTTGACCATCTCCATAAGCTGCCTTTATTTTTTGAATGTTTTCAACTAGTATAGTCCTATCTATTTCAATCCAATTAGAACTCACCGTATTCCGCCTCCTTTTCATTCAAATAACTTGCAACTCTAACCACAATATCTCTTTTGTCGACCTCATTAAAGTCCTTTAGCCATTTTTCTTTACACTCACACTTTATATCATCAAACACCCTACTGTCTTGAAGCTTATTGTACTGTAAAATTCTATCGGCAAAGTCTTGAAAACATTTATCACATGAAAATGATTTATCATAAGCATCTACTGAATATTCCATAGGACTAACATACAATGGTGTATTGAGTTTTAAGCGTTCTTTTTCATGGAGAATATAAACTAGAGTCCATAAACTGGCTGGTTTATATCTTCCACTTTCCCAAAGTTCAAACGATAATGTATCAATCTCAACGGTAGGTAGTTCAATATCAACTCTTCTTAAATGAAATTTTTCCAAATATCTTAAACTATTAATAAAATCCTCAGCTGCTTCCTTCTCCGTTAAAAAGGGAGGTTTTAACATCGTTAGCGGGATAATATCAACCGTATATTTTTGTGCAATTTTACAAACTTTCTCAAACACCGCATTTTCAAAAGACTTATTAATGCAGAGATCACGTACTACAAAATTTGCTGACTCAAATCCAACTGCTATCTCCAAATTTTTTTTAGTAATTTTTCTAATCTCTTGGAGTTTTATTTCACTAATATCTTCAATTTTTGATTCAATCGTAATACTCGTTATGTTCTCGTCTCCGTCTATTAATTTTAGTATTTCAATTAATGTTAGGAAACTCATCTCTTTGTCACATAGCAGGCTTCCATCATTGTATAGGCAAATCTTCGTTGTGTCAGAATCCCACTTGTCAATAATGGATTTTATCTGCAATATGTAGTCTTCGTCTTTAATTTTTTCTCCTTTATTAGTTGCGTTATAGAATCCACAAAAAGTGCATCCTCCAACGCTTTCAACTCTACTGCATCCACTTCCTCGCAAGAACACAACAATTCGCTTCTTTTTTTCATTATTTTCATAATAATCCCTATACTCGCTTTTTATGATTTCGCAATTTAATAAAATCTCTTTTCTTTCTCTGGCTTGCTTTCTCAGAACTTTCATGTACCTTTGAAGTCTGGCTTGTGTTAGATTAAGTGCATGAACACATTTCATTGATCAGACACCTCCTTATATTTTCTTTTGTATATTTCAGCTATTACATCCTCGATTGGAACTTTATGTATTCTAATATCTTCGATTCCGTCTATATGGCTTATTTGCTCTAAAAATGATTTTGTATTTCCACTTTCTCCCACATATTTATGATGATATCCATCACTTTCTTTTATTTTTATTCCTTCTAATAATGGTGCATTACCCAAATATGTGAATTCATAAATTACAAAAGACTGCTCTATTTCCCTCAATTCGTTAAAACAACCATCAAAGGCAATAGTTCCATTTGACAAAAGAATAATTCTATCTGCTAGTTCTTCCAGTTCATCCATATCGTGGCTAGTGACTACAATAGTTGTTCCTTGTTCTTTATTAATCTGTTTTAAAAAAGAAATGACCTTTTTCTTGCCAAGCACATCCAAGCCGAGCGTCGGTTCATCCAAAAAAATAACTTCAGGATTGTGAAGTAGCAGCATCCCAATATCTGCTCTCAATCGTTGTCCAAGACTCAATTCTCTTGCAAAAGTGTTAATTATATCGTGTAAATCTAACAATTCAATTACAAGATTTAAGTTTTTATTGAAGATTTCATCCGGTATCCTCCAAACATCTTTCTTCCACAAATAACTGGTAATTACGGGATGATCCCACCAAAGTTCCGTTCTCTGCCCAAAAAGGATTCCAATTTTTTTCATAAGTTGAACTCTGTCCCTTTTTGGTTCAAAGCCCAGCACACTAACGCTCCCTGCTGTCGGAGAAAGTATTCCAGTTAAAATCTTTATTGTTGTACTTTTACCCGCACCATTTTCACCTGCATATGCAAGTATTTCTCCTTTTTTCACCTGAAAACTTAAATGGTCCAGTGCTTTAACCGTCTTCTTTTCCGGTTTGAAAATATTTCGAATTGCGTTTTTTAATGTTCCTTCTCTAACCCACTGATAATATTCTTTGGTAACATTATCTATGTCCAAAGCCAGAATATCTTCCTGCTCCTTTTTTTGCATAATAGTTTAAACCCTTTCTAAAAAATATATTAGCCAGCGTCAATGATACACATGGAATTATCACAAAAAAGATTATAGAAATATTGTTTTCTTCTATTAATATTTTTGTGGGCAACCAAGCTATAGAACCTACCGGAACGATAAATGTATACAGTACTCTACATATCATGTTCATCTGTAAGATAGGAAAATAACTCAAATTAAAGAACAATTCCACTATAGGTTCTGAAATTCCCTCCGCTGCCGCTGGCACATAGAAAGCCACAGTCGAGACTATGTAAACAAAACTTGTCATTGTTACTGTGGAAAGTATTGATATAAGCAACACCTTTGTTATCATAACTAATGAAAGCATTTGCAGCTTACATAATGAGAAGATTATAAGCATAAAAGAGAGTATGAATTGAGCATTGCCAGAAAAAGGTGCAAAACCTCTTGTTAGAATCTGTATCCATATAGGAACTGGTTGAACCATATAATGATCAATTTGCCCTCTTCCTATAATCCTACTAATCATTCCATTATTGTAGTTAGCAAAAAAAAGGTTGTAAATCCCCTGCACGTTAGCAGCAATTCCAAACATTAACATTGCCTGATAATGAGTTAACCCACCAAATCCATCAAACTCATTTAATAGAAGTATCATACTTACCAGTGTCGCACTTACGCTTATAACATCTGCAACAATCTGCAACAAACAGTACCTTGTGTCTCTTAGCAGCCACAAGGCATCCATCTTTGCATGCACTTTTAATAACCTACATAGCAATTTAAAATTATCCACCAAATGAAACCATCTCCTCTTCAGCTTTAGTGAACATGATATACGAAACAAATCCTAATACTATTGCCCAAAAGCACTGCAATAATATTCTAACAGTGTAGTCTCCGCCAACGTAAATCGACAGCGGTGCATTTGCAATGGACGCAAAAGGAAGCAACATTAAAAAACCTGCCAACTTATCTGGTAAGACTTGAAATGGCACTAGCTGTCCTGATAAAACGATAATGATTGCATTGCGTATTTGAACAGCCGCCCAACACCCATTTTTTAACCTAATTGCAATCGATGAGAAAGCAATATCTATTTCAAATCCTATAATTATAGCCATCAACATACTTATTAAAAAAAATATGAAATGAATAAAATCATATGGTAAAAACTCAAAACCGCATATTGCAATTATCAAAACTGTAGGAATTGAAAACATTAGCCATTTGGGTATCCAGAGTTTCCCAATCATTTCGTATACAAGTTGCTGTATAATAGACACTGGTCTTGTATAGTAGCGTATAATAGAGCCTTCCCATAGTGCAGCTGTAGCAGGCGTGTACACATTGAACTGTTGTTGAAATAAATTCGCCAGTAAGATATATTTAACTAGGTCACTGCTTCTAATCCCCATATAATAAACACCATTTTCTGTAATAGCACCCCAAAACAATAATTCAAACAATGTTACCAAAAACGGAATTATAAAACTCACAAAAACAACTAGGGCATTAGTGTCTCCTATTGTTTTCAGATACATCGTAATCATGTTATATGTCATGGACATTGTACGTCTAATTTTTCCTCTCATTCTTCTTCACCTTTCGACATGTTTGCACAATATATACTATTTTGTGTATCTGCTATAAATATTCCTGAATTATTCATGAGCAAATAAAAATGCCCTGAATTACTAAATCTTGTTCCAATTCTTCTCACAAACAATCGAATGCTCTTAAAAAAGGGTAAACTATCCCTGTAAAATTCAAGTGAGTCATTTTGAACTGTCAAGGTACGTTAGTAGTTGCTATTCTACTTTTTGATACCTATCGTTGAATGGAACTAAGGTTATGGAGTGATCTTTACCTCATACAGGGCAGATATATAGTAATAATGGGTACACCAAATAAAACGTCATCACTATCCGTTCTAAATGGCCTCGATGTATACCCATCCCTATATGGCAGCTCACCTCTCATGTCCAACAGGATCATCCTCCTTGCGGCGGGTCCCCACTTCCTTCGTTCTGCCTATCCATAACCAGGGTGCCAGCTTAGCTATTCATCAGGGTCATGCCCTCTGGAGAAAATTCCTGCCGGCTACCAGCTCATTCTTTGTACTTTCATTACTGATCCAAACACTCCGATTACAGCACCTTTCGGTGGACGCTTCCTGTAATCATTATGGTTGTTTCTTGGTTATTGAATTACGCAGCCTTTAACTGCACTCCTGGATGCCGTATATCTTCCAGCATCTTTGATGCATCATAGCTGACTCCCTTTGTAAGGATCACATGGAATATTCTTATCAGCTTACAAGCTACAGCTATCAGTGACTGCATCTTTTTTAATGGATTCTTTTCCCTGGTAGTGTAATACCTGTGGATTTCTTTGAATTCTTCATTCTTTCCAACTACCGATATAGCAGCCTCGAAGAGAAGATATCTGAGTCGCTTGCGCCCTCTTTTGCTTATCTTGGTCTTTCCGTTGTGCTTACCGGAACTATCTGCCACCAGTTCTAATCCTGCCAGTTCCTGAAGTTCTTTCGTGTTATCGAAGCGCGTGATATCTCCAACTTCTGCTATGAAACCAGCTACCGTTGTTATTCCTATGCCTTTTATTTCAAGCAACTTATTCGCATACTTGATCTGCTGGCACAGTTCTTTGATCAGGTCATTGATCCTCTCAAGACGTTTTGTCTGGAGTTCATAATCCTCTATCAGATCCTGAATCTCCATTCGGGCTTCTCTAAGACCTATTTTTAATCCGATGCTTCTCATTGCTGCATTCAAGATCTGCATTGCCTTCTTATGCCCATTCCCGCGGAGTTTGGCATCTTTCCATATCTTTATAATACCTTCCACTCCAAGCTTTACTATCTCCTCAGGAGTTGGTGCCTGTTTTAATACCAGCAGTCCTCCCTTGGCATCTATGTGTGTATAAATCCCCTTATATTCCGGGAAATACACTGCAATCCATTTCTGCAGACGGTTCTTTACCCTGGTCAGTTCTTCTACAAGCACAAACCGGCGGTTTGAAGCATTCCGCAGTTCTGCATACACACCTGTCGGCATATATGAATAAAAATACCGTCCATCCTTTACAAGTCCCGCAATAACCCGCGGATCTTTTCTGTCATTTTTAGATGGACTGTTGTCATCTAACTCTTTGGTCTTATGCACATGGTGCGGATTTACCATTACAAAATATCTCCTTTTAGAGTGCCAGCAATGGCACTCCATTTGTCATGCAGTTTTCAAGGTTCAAATATATCTGAAATGCATTTCTGCAATTCATTCAAAAAACTTTTAAACTTGGCTTTTAATAGTTAGTCTCTCTAAAACTTTTTCTATTTGATTTAACTTTATTGCTTTCTTTTCTATTTTTCAATATTGTGTCCCTTATATGCACTTTTTTGTCCCTGAACTATAAAACATCCAATTCATTCTATATGACTCCCAGGAACACTTATATCCTGCAAACATTGATAAAGTATCCCTCCATACCCGTTCATAAATCCAAAATTTATTTGTTCTTGCGGTAATAAATGAACAATTTCTTTCTCTAGCTCACCTTTCAGTAACTCAACATCCCACTCTATTTCAACTGATATCCCATATTCTTTCATTTTTTCCTGGGCGATTTTCAAAATCAACAAATTCCCGCAATTACCATGGCACAGAGAATCACTATCTCTTTTCCAATACTCCTTCAATTTTTTATAAGCTCTTTTGATATCCAGTTTCAATCTATTTTTCCATTTTTTATCCTCTACAAACTCATAACACAGAATTCTGGAATACAAAACTCCAGCCGCTCCATGGCACCATGCTACTGATCCAATAGGATTAGAAGATACTACTTTCCCCTGTTCTCTGGTGTCTTTCCAATTATTTATTGCCGGATCATACAACGAATTTTCATAGTTCCAGATCTTATCTGCAATTTCTTCATACATAGTTCGTCCTGTATACTTACTCAATGCAAGAATCGGAATTAAAATCCCACTATTCCCATGAGCTAAGCCGGACATTGGCGGAATTTCTTTTTGTATTCTCCATCCAATCCCCTGTACTTGTTCCTCTGCTGATTTTAATAAGATTTGAATTGCTTCTTCTCCGGCTTGCAAAAACATCGCATTTCCCGTACTACCATAAAGCAGTAAAAAACTCCACGCTGCTCCTGCATTCCCAGATAATAGATCATATCTCTGATCTTGCTTCAGTAATTTTCTAACAATTTCGGAATGCTTTTCAGCATATCGTAGATAAATCTGTTCGCTACTTCTTTTATACAAACACAAATAGGCATAAACAATGGATCCCTCTCCTTCATAAAGTCCTGTCTTACTGGAATCTAAATTTTTGAAAGAGCATCTCCCATTTTCAGTGTATGTAAACATTTCATTTTTTAATGTATCATACACTTTCATTGCCTGTGGCCTCTTCGCCGTTTTTAGTTCATAGAATAAAAGTAACATTCCTGCAAGACCACTATATAAATAATGATTCATTGGCAAAAGTCTCCAACTCTCACCATTTTTATCTGATAACTGTGTGGTTAACCAATTTACCTGTGTTTTCTCTTGATTCCATATTGCATGCCGTAATATTCTATTTTCTAATTGTTTTATCGTAATCTTCTCAAGTTGATTTCTTCTTTCCTTCCACTTTTTATCATCCATAGAATATACATGATTTTCATAATTACATCGATTTCCAGAGAAAAGTTCAATTGACATTCGAATATATTCTTTTTGTACGTTCATATCTGAAACACTCATTTTTTTGATTTTCTCGATGAACCCTTCCCATGCTGTCTTGGAAAAATGCTTATTATCAATTTCTTTTCCATCATGTATCAAATATTTCCCACACACTGAACAGGAAAAATAAGGAATATTTCCATTTAATAAATCTTGAATCTCGCTGTCCAAAACATCCTGTTCCGTTTCATTTCGCCCCTTCCATAATGAATAGAATAACGTTTCTCTTTCCGCCCCGTCTCTCATCACACTTGGATGATAAGAGGCAGACAGCAGCATACTATATTGCTGCGTATTCATTGTCACATATCGACTATTTAAGTTCTGCAGAAAAAGTGACCTTTGTAATAATTCTTCCTTATTTTCCAAAATTTTTACATACGCTTTTTTAAATCCATCCAATAGATCCTGTACATGTTGAACCGGATTACAATCCTTTTCTTTTACTTTTACTAAATTTTGAACCGCCTTCGTCTCAGGATATCGATATTCGATTCTCATATTTGCTGTTCTTCTATTAACGATTACCGGAACTTTAAAGCCATATTTCTGCCCACCTTTTCCTGAAATCCCACTACTATCGATGTTCAAATTTTGCCAGGCATAAGGAAGAAGCCCCGAACATAATACCGAATCTGCCAAATGCTGATTGATAGCATCTTTTATTCCATCTGTGTTATGTTCCCTTTTTCCATAAGTCAGAGCTTCCAAATCGACCAACACCGGATATTCCCCTGATGCAATCACATTTTCAAAATGCAGATCTCTTGTTCCCAAACAATATACTAAAACAAGTTGTATCCCGAAACGCTGATAATATCTTTTTACTTGTTCTTCCGTATCGCAGCTATCGTGTTTGACTATACTGCACCAGCTATGATTATCATAAGATAGGATAGAATATTTATAACAATCTAATCCCACCTTATCAGATATCCATTCTAACAAATTCAAAAATCCCAGTTCATTTTCCATACTTCTTGGCTTATATAATAAATCCAAAGAATCATCCAACGTAATCACTACCACACTTTTTCCTTGATTATGCACATCAGACAATCCCGATTTTATATTCGTAATCCTTTTCACAGAATTCCCTTTGCATAATTCATTCTGAATCTCACTCTTGTTATCTACAAAATTTTCTACTATTTCAGAATAATATCCAACAGCTTGATAAATTTTTTCTTCAATACATCTCCATAAAATTGGGTATTTTTCAAACAGTTCTTTTTTGAAACCACTGGTTCCAACTATCTCTGAATGAAAGAACTCATATTCCTCTCTTTCATCTTGTCCATGAAGTTTTTTCTGCTGTTTATACAGATGCATTTCTGCAATTAATGTTCTAATACACACTTCTTGCAATATATTTATCAAATACGTCTGAAAGCACTCGTATACGTACTCTGAAATCGCATCAGAATTTTTTCCTATTTTTTTAACAAATAACTCTTTTCCATATTGTAAAAAAGGACCATAAAATCGTGAGAACTCAATACTTTTATCTAATTTCTTTTCTATTTGTAAGTTCTGTTCCAGGCAAATAATATTATTATAGAATTCTATAAAGTGTTTCTTCGATTTCACATTATTTCTAACTGCATACTCTTTTCCATTCACATATCCATAAAATTGTATGTTCTCTCTATACATCTGATTGAACATTGTTTCTCCCAACAGATTTCTCCAATATTCCTTTCTTGCCTCTGCCGATTCTTCTCCACATTTAATTGGTTCATATATCCGTTCTGACAAATAATACAATTTTTTTAAATTCAAACTTCTCTTCCTCCACCAATCTATAAACGTACATATAAAATGAGCAGAATGCTTTTTCACCACACTCTGCTCATAAAAATTTTTTCTATATCTTAACAACAATAAATTGTTAAAAATACACCGCATCCTACGGTGTGTGAAGATACTATTTCATTCTCTCGATCTCCTGGTATAATTTTTTCGATCTCCTGCATTTCTTCCAATAAATTTCCCGCATACATTTCTAACACTCTACTATCTGTCATTTCCCATTTCTCCTTTGAAATTCGATACTTACAATTACACATTAAAAAATGTTATTTTAGTAGTAAATATTTTTTCTTTTTCCTCATATGTAATAATCCCCTGATATTTATCTACTATTCTCCGCATACTTTTTATCCCATATCCATGGACGCTCCTTTCTTCTTTTATCGTTTCAAAAACACCTTGTTTTCTTATGCAAGGTATTTCAAACGTGTTAAGCAACTCTATTGAAAGTAACTGATTGATTTGTTGGATTTGAATCTTAATCCATTTTTCTTCCGTTTTTACCAAACAACAGGCTTCTATTGCATTGTCTAATAAATTTCCAAATAGGGCACACGTCTCCTGCTCTGTTGTTGGAATTCCGGTCAATAACATGGTATCTATTTCATATCGAATACCTGATTTTTGTGCCACCACTCTTTTTTGTTCCAAGATAAAGTCTAAGATTTTAATTCCTGTATAGACCTTAGGTACTGTTCTTTGGAATTCGTCACTTATTTGCTTTACATACTTCTGCAGATTCTCATATTCCTCATTTTTAAGATATTCCTGAACAATCAGAAAATGATGTTTTGTATCATGAATTAATTCTTGATTTTGTTCCATAACCTCTATCATTTCACAATATTTTTGATGCTGTAATTGTTCCTCCATCACAAGAGTATTGTTTTCCTCTTGAAGAATTCTATTTTTCACCCATAAGATCATCACAAAAATAAGTATCGCAATTACCACTGACATAGAAACTAGCGATTTGCTTCCTTGCAATTCTCGTCTTCCCATCGCCATATCTGAAATAATCACTTGATAGACTCTCACCAAAATAGAAAAAGATATCCCCATCAGTAAAAAAATATATTTAAATCTGTCAATACTTTTTTCTACTCCATATTTTTTAATACCATTTAAAATACACGCAACACAACTTCTACTGCAAAAATAGATTACTATTTTCTCCATCTGATATCCTGAAAAATAAATATTTTCAGCAAACAAATCTTCTATCATGCACATTCCTAAAAAAGCAAAGAAAAAATCTAACAATGCAACACTAGAGAAATAAATGATTGTTATACTTGCAAAAAAAATAAAATCTTTCTTTTCTATTATCCAAAGAATCAGTATGAAACAAATAATGCCAAAAAGAAACATAACATGTGAAAAAAATATTAGATTCCGATTGGTTGTAAATAATATTCCTATACTCCAAATGCTCATTTGTATCACCACTCGTTGCCACTTTAATAGCTGGGTCTTTTCAATACATGTAGCATATAAAAACTGATAGTACATCCATACTTCCCACAAGGACAAAAACAAAACTAACACTTTTCCTGTAAATGCTTGTAGCATCTATCTACCTCCCCAATATTTCGCAATATCTAATTTCACCTCTTTTAATCGATATCGACTAATGGGAAGTTGACTCTGATTACTTAAGAATAATTTATTTCCTTCCAATTTCAAAATATGTTTGGCATTCACTAGGTACGCACGCTCTATCTTTAGGAACCCATTTTCTTCTAAAAGTTCCCAAACCTGATTTAAAGAAATACGCTCCTTATATTCTCCTTCTGTCGTCACATAATACACATATTTTGTTTCTTTCCCTTTATACACATATATAATATCTCTAAAATATATTTTCTTTTGTATCCCACTTGTTCCTACAACACGAAATTGTGCATACTCCTGTTGTATTTGGTTTAATAATTTACGTGTAATCTGCGGCAAGCGTATTTCCATATCCTCTTTTAATATATATTGATACGCACTAATCTTATAGCTTTCCACTGCATATTCCATATAAGCAGTAATATAGATGATATAAAGATTCGGCACATCTTTTTGCAATCTTTTTCCCAACTCTAATCCATTCATTTCCAGCATCTGAATATCTGAAAACAGAATATCAAAACGTGTCTTTTTCTGGACCTCCTCTAAAAAATCTTCTGCACAATCATAGCTTCTGATTTCTACTGCCTCCTGCTCTTTTAAAATTTCCTTTATACATTGATGAATCTTCAATTGCATCATTTCTTCATCATCGACAATTCCTATTCTTATCATGTCTATTCCCCTCAAAATATGTAGTATTCTTTCTTATTCACGTCATAAAGAATTGCTTCTTCTTGAATGTATAATTTAAATGTTTTTTCCCATAAATTTTCATTGTCACTTTTGCTAATGATTTTTCCAGAATGATATATGTATGTCCCTGTATTCTTATTTTTTATATTCCATAAGATATCATTCACTGCTTCTGACACTTTCATGGAATGTAACTTTGGATTCCACTTCCCTAAAATCTTCCGTATTGCACTTTTATTTAAGGTAACCTTTTTTCCAAAATATTGAATGGGAAACACTTCTTCACGAGTTAAACATAAAAAGTCAAGGACTGTTTGAAAAATTTCTTCTCCGTCTGCATATGAAAATCCCAATTCTAAATATGCATAAATATGCCAAACAGCTTTTTCTAAATAAGAAAATTTCTGACTTTTTCTGTATGTCTCCGTCAGATAAACAATACAATTCAATAGAACCTGTTTACTAGATATGCCTGTACTCTCTGTTCCTGAAAGAACCAATTTAATGGTCTGAACCTCAACACCGTTATATAGCATTTTACTACAACCTCCTTTATTTCCATAGTATCTCGATATTTCGTATTTGTAAATATATTTCAAATACGTAAATTTATTTCTACCAATACTATTGCTAAAATAAAAGAAGAGAGCAAAGGAGGTTTCAAAATGCAAATTGGTGAACGTATTAGATGCTTACGCACTTCCAAAGGATTAACACAGCATGATCTTGCCCAAGCTATTCACATTTCATCCAGTTTTATGAATCGAATCGAAAAAGGTTCCTCTACCGTTTCAATAGAATATGTTTGTAGTATTGCCAAAGTTTTAAATGTGACACCACAAGATATTCTTTGCGATATTTTCGTCACCCCAGAAACAGCTTCTATTTCTGAACAAATAAAGCTACTTTCTGAAAAGCTTCCGCCTGACAAACAACTCCTTCTATTAAATACTTTAGAATTTATGATGACTCAATCAAACTTATTATAGCAACATCTTTTTATTTTTTAAGTTTTTGTCCTTTAATAGTATGTTTTTAGACCTTTAACAGAATATTGTACGCGATATTTAATTGCAAAAACGTGAATATTAAGTACGATATTCTCTTACATAAAGCATAAATTAAAACCCACTTATATTGTTCCACAATAAATACGCCCGCTGATAATTCCTCATTTCATCCACAGGCCGGAACATCAATCTTTTGATCTGCTCTTCTGTCAGCCCCTTTTCCAAGCACTCGACAATCATTTCTTTCTGCTCTATACTCAACTGCTCTGCATACCGCTCCATACATTCCAAAATGCTGCCTGACAGATCATATTGTTGTGCATCTGAAAATTTTTGCTTTTCCTCCAAATCCTGAAAGAATGTTACATCTTCTGGAACCTGTGATTGCCCCGCTCCTACTGTTTGTCTGACGGATTCTGCCCGCTCTTTTCTTGCCTGCATAAACTGTGCTTTAATCTCCTGTTCCGTTGGCTTTGGATACTTTCGGAAATTCAAATACAAAAAGGCTTCCCGATCAATCTCCCGATAATAAATCCCATCCTCTTTTTTTGCCATCTCCTGATAGGCATCCCGTTCTTCCCGATTCAAAAACTGAATCTGCTTTTTCGGTTCCAGGGTGAAATATGCTCGCTGTTCTTCATCAAAAATTACTTTCACCGGGTGATGATATCCCATCTTCCCTGCCAATTGTTCCATTTGCTTCCACTCCGGGGTGTGAAATGGGATTGCTTTTTCATCAAAAATAGGATACTGACCTTCGATAAAGATCAGACAATTCTTTCGGTTCATTCGTTTGACCGCCGCAGGAGTCATCAGACTTCTCCCCAGTTTCTGGTTTTGAATATTGGAGTTTCCGTGTGCCCCAAATGTCCGCCCATCATTCCGGACATCAATGGTCATCTCCCCCAACAGCTCCGAAATATATTTGTGGGTACTCTTGGCTCCTGGTCCGGATCCCATATAGATTGTGACTGCACAGTTCTCCACAAAAATCTCCCACTTATCCTGTTGAAACAAGGCTTTGATCTGCGCAATGGATTGCAAAATAGGGACAATAGAAATATTCCTTCCCCGGATCGTTCCCATCAAAGATTCCGTTTTACTTGGTTTTGGTCCTGCATAAAATTCATCGGCCCACAGTCTGACATGAATGGGCAATGCCCCTCCACATTCATGATCTGCCGTATGGATCAGCACATCAAACATGGTGGTATAAAACATGGAAATCAAAAAATTAAAAGACGGATCATTGTCTGGCATGACCAGAAACAACGCCGTCTTTTTTCCCGGAATATTTTCTGCCCCGGTTCCCAGACTTCGAATCTCCATATCATCAGCTTCTAAAATTCTTTTGATTGCAGGTGTTTCGCACAATCGCAACATAGCGTTTACCATTAAGATTACGCAACTGACTGTTTCTTGGGCTTCCATATTTCCCTTTAGTTTCCGGTAATCCCGTACCGGTGGATATTCCGGGCCATATCTTCTTGCAAGATCGTCCATTTTTTCCTGTAACCGGGTACTGTTTTCTTCCGATCCTGGCTGCATCTCTAAATTTGCCAATGCTAAAACCCGTGGCAATGTAGCGGCCTGGTACTGTTCCGGATGCTCTTTTTTCTCCCGCTCTTGCCGCAGCCACTCATAGGAAAATAAAGACATGAGATACAGACTGACGGCCTGATCCCAAAACGGCTCCCCTTTCATTGCATCCGGTGGCTTTACGGACTCCTGCAGGTTAGTAATCAACTTTACCAGTCCCACTTCATCCCGAATATACACAAAAGGATTCCATCGGTCAGACTCTTCCGGATTGATGAGGTTTAGCACCTTTACTGCGATATGCTTCTCTTTTAAATAATTTCCTGTTTTTCGCAGCAATTCCCCCTTAATATCCAACACAACATTGGTCATAGAAGCTAACAGGATATTGGGAATAACTAATGATGTGGATTTATAACTTCCCGACCCTCCCAGGATCAAAAGATTCATATTTGACAGTTTTCCATTATCTACAGCCACATTTTTGCTTAACAGTGTATTCTTCGTTTGATCTTTATTCATTAAATTTCGCTGAATCTGTTTTAAATCTGCCCACTGCTCGGAGCCATACTCCACTCCCATCTGTCGGTTCCGGTAATAATCCATCAGATAGGTAACAATCCCAATCCACACAATCAGCGCAATTCCAAGAAACGTAAATGTCAGATCATTCCACCAATTCTGCAATGGATGCAACAAGATGTAGACAAACTGATTCTGCCAATTTTCCAATGTTACCCCTTCCAGTTTTGCCAGACCACTCAGATAATACGCAGTAACCATCAGCAATACAAATAAACTGAGTAAAAGTCCCCATGGTAATTTTCGTCTCTCTACCATATCTTAGATTCCTTTCTTTGGAATGGTCGGAACCTTGGATGGAGCCTGTTTTATTACATTTTGAATCATTTCTTTTTCTGCAGTATTTTTCTGCAGGGATTCTTTCTTACCAAATTTTCTGGACACAGGTTCATACCGTTCTGCATACAACCGTTCTCCTGTACTTCTTTTTTCAGATGGAACCATACTTCCATCTGCATTTAAGATTAGCTGCTTCTCTTTTCGTTCCACAAATCCGATGTATGTTTTTCCATCATCTGTTCGAAATACCTGCTCTGTAGGTAACACCAACGTCTGCTCTCCATCTCCCCAGGTTCCTGGAATTCTGCTTGCAAACATTCCACGCCTTTCCATATCCCAGCTACTTGCCAATTGAGACTCCTGGACCAGTGTCTCATGATTGATTGTGATTTCAATAAACTCTGGATTATTATGAAACTCCTGATACTGCTCATTATTCATTGATCTGATCGATTGTTCCTGTTTCAATACCTTTTGTTCTAATTCTCCCGGTTCTTGCCCCTCGTATTTACGAACCGCTTTCTGGATTGCTTCTGATGATGTATCCACATAAGCTTCTTCCTTCATCACACCAGTTTCCCGATACTTTCCCATATCCATGGTTTGAAAGTCCGGAATCTCTTTTCCCTCTGACAGACACTGCTCCTGATACATTCGGTACCAATGTTCCACTTTTGCCAGATCTGCATTGGCTACCACAACCTGGATTTCCCCATCCCCCACCTGTAAATCTGGCAGAATAGAATAGTTCACCTGCAGTACTGCAAAATCATCTGTTAACAAGTCTATCTTCTGTTCCACCGGAATACTGACAATGCTGGTTCTTCCACTGGTCAGATGGTTTAAGTTCTGCAGTTCATGTTCTCCCCCTTTCATCTCTGCCATTAAAAACCGGTCATACCAAGCCTGAAATTTTAGTTGATCCTCTCCATAAATTGCCACCTGAACCAGCCCATCTGTCTGATTCAGATCTGGCAGTTCCACATACCGCACTCCCCGCTCTTCCATCTGATGGACAAATCCCGTCTTTTCTAATTCCTTCCAACTTCCAACCGGAATATTTATGATCTGGTAATTTCCTTCGGTCAATTTGGCAAATTCCTGAAAGTTCTGAAACTCCCTTCGGTTTAATAGTCCTTCTTTATACATTCTCGCAAAGTGCTGAATCAGCAGGATTGTTCCTGCCGCTGTTAGTTTAAATACCGGATCCATCATAATTCCCAGTCTGCCTACTCCTTGTAGTGCCATCAAAACTTCCTGTCTTCCTCTTTCGTTCTCCATATCTACTCCTTTTGTCGTTCCTGATAAGTTTCCAATACGGCTTGAAAAATCGCATCCCGTAGCCGTTTGGAAGGACTGTATATCACATCTTGGTATCCCTTTTTCTCACTGTAATATTGGGGCATCTGGCAAAACACCCCATATTTCCCTTGTTTTAATAGAATCCCTTTCACCGTAACTCCAAGGACACGGATCGTTACTTCTCCTACAAGGAATTTCTTCTTTCCTTTCGGAAATACCTGCAGATGCACAACTTCAATTGGGGGAAGATACAAATCTTTTGTGATTTCCATCTGGATTGCTTCCCGGACTGCCTCTGTGATCTGGTTTCGTAGTGAATCCTCCACGATTACCAAGTCCTCCCATCGTTCTCCCTGCTTTCTTCTGGGAAAGCTGACAAAGGCCTCCTTGATTCCTGCTCCTTTTTCGCATGTCAAAATCCGTATCTGAAATGTCAGCAGCTGATCCAAGGTAATGGTTCCATACCCCCAGACTGTTCCCTGATTCTGATCTGGAAGGTAGAGCTGTACCTGTATCTTCATCACGCTATTCCTCCTTTTCCTTTTTCTTTTGATTCCATGGCTTTCTCCGACTGCCCCAAAACATTTGTGGATGCTCAGAAAGCAGCTGCTTGATTCGCTCCATTTGTTCCACGGAAAGACAGGATTTTGCCAGATATAACACTTCTTCCATTTCCTCGCCTTGTTCCAGACAATCCAGTAAATAACTCTTTTGCTCCTGGCTAAACTTCTCTTCTTCTAACACCTGTTTGACAAATTGATCCATTTGCGCCTGTTTCCTATGTAGCTGTGTTTTCCGCCGTTTTTTCTTCCACAGTCGGTTCCAAGTAACCGTCTGGAGCTTCACTCTCAACGATACGGAATTTTCCATAAGGTAAAAGGTCTGCGAAAGTAGAAGCGACACCCTCAATGTCTGCATGGATTGTTTTTACCACTTCATTTTTCTTGTATAGCTTGCCCTCAACCAATACCGCATTATCATTTAAGGAAATGATGTCAAAGGCAGTATCTTTCAAAGTAGCACTTCCTTGTGGCTTTGTATCGCCAGTTTCTAAATCTCGTTTCTGAATTTTCACACCGCCACGGATAACCTTGTCTGATACGGAAAACTGGTTACTTCCAGTTAATACGGCAAGGTCGCCGTCCTCGGTAATCTGTGTAAGGTATAAGCCTTTTATCTGTTCGGACTTATCGCCAGCCTGCATATATGCACCGTCTAACAAGTAGCCGTTTGGAGCTTTCGTTTCCTCTACGGTTAGCGTTCCAAGTGGAAGAACTGCTTTGCCGTCCTGCATATAGAAGCTGTCGCCAGATACCTTGTATGCGTCCGCTAATTTTGTGATGTAGTGGGTTATCCCGTCACTGTCAGTTTCAGCGATTGTCTTTGTAACCCATGTACGAGTAGCTTCGGCAGGGAGATTGTCTTTATTGTAGAAGCCAGCATAATACTTCCATGTAAATTCCGCACCTGCTAAAGAAGCGTTCCCTTGCGGATTGTCTTTCTGTGTTTCCATATCAATCTTGAAAAGCTCAATCAAAGTGTCCGTTACTTTTGGCGTATCTGATACTTTTAAGGTTGCTGTTTCGCCAGCTTTGATTGTCAATGGATAGACTGTTTTATCCACTTTATATCCTGCTGGTGCGGATAATTCCTTGATATAGACTGTGCCAGCCGTTACCTCTGCAACGTCTGTATTTCCGTTTTCATCAGTCGTAAGGGTGGCAAGCTGTTTCGTGCAGTCCTTATCAGAAAAGACACCGTAAGTTGCACCAGCGACAGAGTAATTCCCGTTGCCGTCTGTAATGCTGGTATTACTGGAAGTCTTTTGCAGTTTCGCATTTCCGACATTCAGCTTCGCCCAGAATTGTCCCAATTCCTGCCCCTCGCCAGAGTAGATATAACCGCCACATTCATAGCGTCCTTTATTTTCTTTGACAAAGGCTTTCGCACCAGAGAAAACTTCGTCCTGCGTAGCCTTTGGAATTTCATCATAAGAAGCTCGCACGTTATCACATTGCCAGCCAAGATGTACGCTCAATCTCTGCCAGACTACAAGCTGTCTTAAAAGATAAGCGTGATTTTTGCTTATTCCGCTGTGGCTGTCTGTGTACTGTTTTACATATTCGATAGATAAGGCAACGTCGCTTATCTGGTCGGCACTCATACGGGTGCTTGCGTCAGCTCTGGTCTTGTAACCATTCTTAAAGTCTGTGTTAATGTCGATACAGTAAGCGTCCTCGCCCTCAACGGTCAAATGTCCCTCATTAAAGGTAGAACTAATCGAACCATCATTCATTACTTTTTCAACAATACCGACACGCTCTGCACTTTCCGTCCAGTATTGCTTACTTTCTGCATGAACGGGTGTAGTCGGTAAAGCAGTAACGACAGTCGCAAGAGCTAAGAAGCCCGTACACAATCGTTTTAACATCTTTTTCATAAGTCTAATGCTCCTTTCATTTTTGGTAAAAAAATAGACGCTCATTTTTGAACGCCTTACATTGAAAAGGGATACTTCTTTACAAGTACCCCTAAAGTTTAGTATTTAATTGTTTGTGTTCCCACACTCTATATCAACTACTACTGAAACATTGATATAGTTTTTTATCTCTTTATTTCTGATTTTATCGCCCTCGCTTGTAAAGACGATATGCTTGAAAAAGTGCCTAAAATTAAGGATTTCTACATAGTTCGTCTTTGTAGCAACACACAAGTCTCCACATGCACCGTCTGACAAAACTGATCCACCGCCACACTCTTCACAACCTCATATCCTCTTGCCTGTATCATCTCCAGATCCCGTGCCAGACTGGTCACTTTACAGGAAATGTAGACAATCTTGTCCACTCCGTAATCCAGGATTTTCGGCAAAGCCTTTGGATGAATCCCGTCTCTTGGCGGATCCAGGACGATCACATCCGGTTTTTCCTCAATCTCATCCAACACTTTAAATACGTCCCCGGCAATAAATTTACAGTTGGAAAGTCCGTTGTGTGCAGCATTTTCTTTGGCTGCCTCCACAGCTTCCTCGATAATCTCCACACCGATCACCTGTTTTGCCACCGGCGCCAGCACCTGCGCGATCGTCCCAGTTCCGCTGAACAAATCGAACACTGTCATATCGTTGATATCTCCGATATAATCACGAACTGTACTGTAAAGCACTTCCGCCCCTCTTGAATTTGGTTGAAAGAAAGAAAACGGCGTGATCTTGAATTCCAAATTCAACAGCTTCTCATAAAAATAGTCCTGCCCGTAAATGATTCTGGTCTCATCACTCTGAACCACATCAGAAAGAGAATCATTTAAAATATGAAGAAATCCCACGATTTTCCCTTCCAGTTCCAAATTAAGGAGTGCCTCTTTTAATGGAGACATATCGTGTTCTTCCTGTGTAGTTGTAACCAGATTGACCAGGATTTCTCCTGTGCGGTCACCTCTCCGAAGCAGCAAATGACGCAGATAGCCTGTATGCTGCATTTTCTTATAATAGCTGACATTTCGCTCCTTAAAATATTCCAGCACACAATTTAAGATTTTTGTCATGTCATCATGTACCAGCTTGCAGTCTGACGCTGTCAGCACATCATACGTGCTGCCTTTTTTATGCAGTCCCAATGTCAGAGGCCCGTCCTTATACTCGTCGCCGAACGAGAACTCCATCTTATTGCGGTATGCAAATTCTTTCGGACTTGCCTTCACTCCTTCAAAAAGATATTCACCGTTCACTGCTTCATTCAGAATGTTTTTCACCTGTTCTGCCTTCATGTCCATCTGTGCTTCATAAGACATGGTCTGGTACATACACCCTCCGCATACCGGGAAAATGCTGCACACCGGTTTTCTTGTTTCCAGCGGAGATTTCTCCAGCACTTCCAACAGGCGCCCCTCTGCATTTCCTCGCTTAAACTTATTCACACAGAATTTTACCTTCTGTCCCGGAATCCCGTTCTTTACGATCACAGATTTGCCTTCTTCTGCAACTGTGACAACTCCTTTATTGGGAAACTCCACTTTTTCTATCGTTCCTTCTAATACTTGTCCTTTTTTCATTCTCTTTTATCCTTATCTTTTCTTTGTTTTTGTAATACTTCCTGACGAAAAAAGAGACAGGGTGCAGTGTATTCCGACCACATCCTGTCTTCTGTTCTCTTTTCGTTCTGATTAAACCTGATCTTCCTCACTGAAATAATCATCGAAATCATCATCAAAATCTTCTTCGAAATCTTCCAGATAATCCGGTGTAAAGAAGCAATATACCGCATATGCGATCGCTGCCACTGCTGCAACAGCACCTACAATCGCCAATACCCAGATGACTGTCTTTTTCACTTTTTCATCATCTTTCTTTTTCAGTAATTCATTCAGTTTTGACTCTGCGATCAATTCCTCAACTTTACTCATATATTCACGTCCTTTCTCCTTGCCGCCGTACAGGTTTGCTTTTCATTATTATAACACTATCATTTTCAGATTACTACTGATTTATGCCAAATTCACATAATTTCTATAATTTTACCAAACGGGCAAATCCGGCAAACATTTTTTTCACTCCGGCGGTGTCAAACTCTACGGTTACCTCAAAATCTCTGCCGCCTTCCGTAATCTGTGTCACGGTTCCTTCTCCAAATTTCATGTGCCGGACACGGTCACCCACACCATAATCCAGCCCCTTTTCTTTGCTGACTGCAAACTGTTTTGGCGCAGCCGCAGAAAATGCCTTTGCCTTAAAGGTCTGTTTTGCCTGCGTATACGCAGTCTGTTTCGGAATCTCCTGTCTTTCTTCAAACATTTTCGAAGAACGGTTGCCATTGTCAAGCAGTTCCAATGGAATTTCTTTCATAAACCGGGACACTTTATTGTACTGTGTCTCTCCCCGCACCATCCGCCGCATAGCACTGGTCATGGTCAACTTCTGCTCTGCTCTTGTGATTCCCACATAGCAGAGGCGCCGCTCTTCTTCCATATCCTCCCTGTCATCTGATGTAACTGTCATATAACTTGGAAACAGTCCGTCTTCCATTCCTGCCAGATACACATGTGGAAATTCCAGACCTTTTGCACTGTGCAGTGTCATTAAAACTACATAATCCTGTTCCTCATCCAGACTGTCAATGTCTGCCACCAATGCGACTTCTTCCAAAAATCCGCTAAGTGTCGGTTTTTCATCCTGATCCAGACAGGATTCTTCATAAACCGCAACCTTGCTTCGAAGCTCGTCGATATTTTCAATTCTTGTCTCTGACTCTTCTTTTCCTTCTGCTTCCAGACTCTCTATGTATCCCGTCTTATCGATTACTTCCTGCAAAAGATCCGACAGACTTAAGGTTTCTGCCACTCCCTTAAAGTACTCGATCAATGCCACAAATCCTTCCAGCTTTGCAGCACCTCTTGCCACCCCCGGTATCAGATCCAGCCCTAAAAGAGCATCATAGAATCCGATTCCTCTGGACGCCGCTGACTCCTGAATTCGATTGATCGTAGTCAGGCCAATGCCTCGCTTCGGTACATTGATGATCCTTCTGACTGCCAGATCATCTTTTCCATTGTCGATGGTCTTCAGATATGCAAGCACATCCTTGATTTCTCTTCTCGCATAGAAATTCACACCGCCGACAATCTTATATGGAATATTCTGTGCCACAAACCGTTCCTCAAACAGACGGGACTGCGCGTTAGTCCGGTATAAAATCGCATGATCATTGTAAGATGCCCCGTTTCTGACTTCCCTTTCAATGTCATCTGCAATATATTCTGCTTCATCATATCCGGTATCAAACTGGCAGAACTTAATCTTCTCTCCTTCTCCATTATCTGTCCAAAGCTGCTTGTCCTTTCTACCCACATTGTTGCTGATCACTGCATTTGCAGCATCCAGGATATTGCCTGTAGAACGATAATTCTGCTCCAGTTTGATGACTGTCGCATCGGGAAATTCCTGTTCAAAATTCAAAATATTTTTAATATTGGCTCCCCGGAATTTATAAATGGACTGATCATCATCACCGACCACACAGAGATCTCTGTATTTGCCCGCCAGCAGACTCACCAGCTGGAACTGCACGGTATTTGTATCCTGATACTCATCCACCATAATATAACGAAACCGCTCCTGATAATTCTCCAGCACATCCGGCTGAGTCTCAAACAGTTGCACCGTCTTCACGAGCAGGTCGTCAAAATCCAGTGCATTATTGGCATGCATCTGCTTTTCATACTCCTGATATACCTTGGCGATCTTCTCTTTTCCAAAGTCCCCCTGCGCATTCAGCGCATACTCCTGTGCGGAAATCATCTCATTTTTTGCTGAGGAAATCGCCGCTAAAAGATTTCTCTCCTTATATACTTTCGTATCGATCTCCACCAGCTTACAGACATCTTTCATCAATGTCTTCTGATCATCCGTATCGTAGATTGTAAAATTCGTATCATACCCCAGGCGGTCAATATGTCTTCTCAAAATCCGTACACAAGTCGAGTGAAACGTGCTCACCCAGATACTCTCTGATCCAAATCCCACCAGATTATCCACACGCTCCCGCATCTCCCCGGCCGCCTTGTTCGTAAACGTGATCGCCAGGATATTCCATGGATTCACCCCCTTTTCTTCTATTAAATATGCAATCCTGTGCGTCAGCACTCTCGTCTTTCCCGATCCCGCTCCCGCAAGGATCAGAAGCGGACCATCCGTGCAGTAGACCGCCTCCCTCTGCTGTTCGTTCAGTGTATCATAAATGCTCATAATTGATCTCCTTTAATTGTCATGATTCTATTATCGAACATAGTTTCGTTCAAGTCAACTATATTATGGAAACAGATAAAAAATCTCCGCCATTTCCTTACAAAACAGCGGGATTTTAATGACTGTATTCACTTCATAACATCTCTGATCTTATTTGGGATCATCACTACTTCTGCCGGAATATCATTATCTTTATAATCATCATCGATACATTCATCCCAATATTCCAGATGCCTGATATCGATATAGCTTTCTGAATCGTACACCTCTGTACCGCCTTCTCCCTGTACAGAGTACCAATACAGAAATTCTGTTCCGTTGACCACTTCCCGGTGAATCGATTCTACAAACATTTTTTCATTCTCTAATGTAAGAAGTGTATCTTCCATATGGTCATTCAGAAAGGCCATCCATTCATCTACTTTCCCGGATTTTCCTTCTTTTACCTTAAATCGACTGAGTTCTGCTTTCAACATCTGAAATCCTCCCGTTTTTCTTTTAGTTTACTCTCGTTATGATCATATATCAATAATAAATACTGCTTGACTATCTAGTTTTCATTACTATATAATAAGTACATCGAGGTGATTATATGACAATTGATACAAATGATATTTTAAACAGCATACTGGAAAGTCTGTCCCGGATCGACTACATTCATCCCGAGGATATTCCGAATATCGACTTATATATGGATCAGGTGACCACATTTATGGATACTCAGCTTTCTTCAACCAAGCGCTACGCAGATGACAAGATTCTGACCAAGACCATGATCAACAATTACGCGAAGAACAATCTGCTTCCGCCGCCTGTTAAGAAGAAATATTCCAAGGATCATCTGCTCCTTCTGATTTTTATTTACTATTTTAAAAGTATTCTTTCCATCAAGGATATCGAGACACTGTTAAAGCCGATGACAGATGCCGGCTTTGGTCAGGATTCTGACAAGGATACTTCCAGCCTTGCAGATATGTACCAGCAGATCTGCACCATGTGCAAAGGCCAGCTTGAACCGCTCAAAGAAAATATTTCTTCTGCCTGGGAGACTGCCGGAGAGACATTTTCCGAGATTCCTGATACCAGCAAAGATACTTTTCAGATTCTGGCATTTATCTGCAGCCTGAGTTTTGACGTATACGTAAAAAAAATGATGATTGAAAAACTAATCGATACGTTTTCCAGCGAAGATTCTTCCCATAAGAAATAAAAATACCCGGCTATACTGGCCGGGCATTTTTATTTCTTCACATCTTTTATTTTTCCATCCGCTCAAACACCATATCGTATCCGTCATTTCCATAATTCAATGACCGGTTCACACGACTGATCGTTGCTGTGGATGCGCCTGTCTTCTCTGCAATCTCCAGATATGTCTTCTGCTCTCTTAACATCTTTGCCACTTCAAATCTCTGGGAAAGTGAGAGCAATTCATTGATGGTACAAATATCTTCAAAGAATGTATAACACTCCTCTTTGTCCTTCAGACTCAAGATTGCATCAAACAGGTAATCTACTGCTTCTGTTCTGATTTTTTTACTCATCTCTTACCTCTCCTTTGTCAGTCAGGTCACTACTTTTACATTTTATCACACTAAATTTTTAAAGTCCACTTTTTTATAGAGATTTTAGAGATTCAGACAATTTTCAATTTTTTAAAGAAATATTACGATTCTTTATAATTATTCAAAAATTCCTTTAATTTATTAAAATCTGTTGTCACCACCAGCTCTTCCGGGAACTTGCAAAATTCCAAAACTTCCTTTATATAGCTGAAATTTCCAGCATCCACGTCAATGTGAGCATCACTTCCCGTTGTCACACAAACTTCATATTGTTTGCATAATTCTAACATTTGCAGCACATTTTCCCTGGTATTTTTTCTGAATCCATCCGGTCTTAAGGAACTGTTATTGATCTCCAAAAGCGTCTTTGTCTCCTTTGCAGTTTGAACCAGCACTTCATAATCTACCGGAAATCTGCCGTCATCCGGATGCCCGATAATATCAACATACGGCTTTTTCATGACTGCCGTATAAGCTTTCGTATTTTCTTCTCTGGTATGATCAAGTCCATAACATGGAGAATGAATCGATGCGATCACAATGTCCAGATTTCTGCAGAGAGATTCTGAAAGATCCAGATCTCCGTCCGGATTCATAATGTTGAGCTCCGTTCCAAGAAGCAGTTTCACACCATGCATTTCGCGCGGGATCACATTAAAATTCCGAAAATAAATCTCCTGACAAGATCCCGGCATTTGAGGTGCATGTTCTGTCAAAGATAATACTTCCAGTCCATTTTTTGATGCTGCATATGCCATTTCTTTCAAAGAACTGTATGCATGTCCGCTTGCAATTGTATGTGCGTGTGTATCTGCGATCAATCTCATAATTTATCCACTCCATTTCTTTTGATTTTTTATTCAGTATACCACATTTTGTTCTGAATACAATTTTTCATCATGGATACACTAAATCCGAGGTGATAATTTTGGATAAAGAAACACAAAAAGAAATGAAAAAAAATCAAGAACTGATTGACCATTATGATTATTTAAAAAATGCCGCTTCCTCCACAGACTGCACCGGACTGATCCCGGCGCTGCCCGAATCCGAGGACGAGCTTGATGCCTACAATGATGTTTATCAATATCAGACTCCACTCGTCAAACCAAAATCATAGAGGGAGCACACCCGGTTACTGTTCAGTAACACACCCACTCTCCAATCACGATAATTTGACAAAAAACGTTGTTCTTCGTCAAACAAAATGCTATAATGTCTTTATCGTAGGTAAAACGAGTCACAACAAGTGATACAAAGGAGAGATATAAATAATGAAATGCCCAAAATGTGGAAAGGATGTCATTTTACAGAAAAAGCAAGTAGGGGTTGATGAAAATGGCAATCCGGTTTTAAACGAATACGCAATCTGCAAAGACTGCAAAAAACAATGGAATCTTGACAAACAACGTGCAAAAAAATCGGCTCCTAAACCGGCTGCTTCTGTAGCAAAACATACAGAAGCAGCTCCAAAGCAGGAGGCGCCAAAAGCACCTGTAGAAAAAACAGAAGAAACAAAAGCAACAGAACAAAAGAAAATCGCTGAGCACACAGACGAGCAAAAACATCCTGTACAGAAAAAGAAGCGTCCAGCTTCCGAAAGACCTGTTTCTGAGCATTCCGAAAGACCGAAAAAGAAACGTCCGGTCTCTGATCATTCTGAAGAAGCGCCTCGGAAAAAACGTCCTGATTCCGAAGCTTCTGATGCTGTACCTAAGAAAAAACGCCCGACTCCTGCAGATTCAAAAACAAGAGTGATTTCTGTTCCGGAAGAATTCAAACAGGAACCTTCCGAAGAAGGGCAGCGTTACGGTAATATTCCTTCTGAAAAAGTACGTGCAAAACGTGAACGTGCAGTGAAAAAAAGTTACGAGGATATGCTTGCATCTGATCCGGACAGAAAGTCTGTACACAAACGCAAGCCGGCTCCGAAGCCAGTAGAAGAACCGGAAGAAATCGAAGACGAGGAAGAATATGAGGATGATTACATCACTCCAAGATTCCGGGTACTCCGTGTGATTTTCGGACTTCTTTCTATCGTAGCGTTTGGTTTCTTTACATACAAAGGAGTGATCAGCGGACTGGACAGCATTACCTCCGGAAGTAATTCCAACATTGGTACTTTCTATGTCATCATGGCACTTTGCATGCTGATCTCCGGACTGCTTCTTCTCATTCTTCAGAAGAGCAATACGATTTTTGCATTCCTGCTCCCGATGCTCTTTTATATCGGATGCAGCGTGATCGGTTTCCTGAAACATGGTGATGACAAGATGCTCTTATACAGTGCGATCGCATGTGTTGTACTTGCAGTGATCTTCCTGATCCTGACGATCTTGTCCAGACGTGACACTGAGGAAGACGAAGACTTTGATGATTATGATGATCCATTCGAAGAGGACCACGATAACTACTAATTTTAAATTATAATTTTATGCCGGTCTGATTTCATTCAGACCGGTTTTTTTCACGCTTCTTTTTTTCCGGCATATACTTTTAGTAACATCTTTAAAAACTATGGAGTGCTTATGAAAAAAAGAATTCTCACATTTCTTCTTGCCGCATCCATGATCCTGCTTACGAGATGCCACTCTTCAAACAACAGTACCCCGACCGGCGGCAATCCGGATTCTTCCAAAGAGGAATTGACAAAACTCACCTTAAATGAAGTTGCACACTCGATTTTCTATGCCCCTATGTATGTTGCCATCGAAAAAGATTATTTCCGGCAAGAGGGCATTGAACTGGAGCTCGTCACAGGATTTGGAGCCGACAAAACGATGACTGCTGTACTTTCTGGTGAAGCAGATATCGGATTTATGGGGTCGGAAGCTTCCATTTACACGTATAACGAAGGCGCTTCTGACTTTGTTGTAAACTTTGCCCAGCTCACCCAGCGCGCAGGCAATTTTCTTGTTGCCAGAGAAGAGAGGCCCGATTTTGAGTGGACAGATTTAAAAGGAAGCACTGTACTTGGCGGACGAAAGGGCGGAATGCCGGAAATGGTTTTTGAATATATCTTAAAGCAACACGGTATGGATCCGAAAACCGATCTGAACATTGTACAAAACATTGATTTTGGTTCCACTGCCGCCGCATTCTCAGAAGGTCAGGCCGACTATACCGTAGAATTTGAACCCGGAGCCACATCCCTGGAAACAGGCCAGAAAGGATATGTGGTCGCTTCTCTCGGAACCGACAGCGGATACATTCCTTATACCGCTTTCAGTGCCCGCAAAAGCTATATCAGTGAACATTCAGATACTATTCAGGGATTTGTAAATGCCCTGCAAAAGGGAATGGACTACGTACAGACACATTCTCCGGAAGAGATTGCCAAAATCATTGAACCGCAATTCCCGGAAACAGACCTTTCCACGATCACAACCATCGTATCCCGCTATTATGAGCAGGATTCCTGGAAAGAAAATCTGATCTTTGAACGTGACAGCTTTGAACTGCTCCAGGATATCCTGGAAAGCGCCGGCGAGCTGAAGGTCCGCGCTCCTTATGAAAAACTGGTCACAACTGATTTTGCAGAAAATGCCGGACAAAATTAGTGCTTCACAATTTCTTTTGGTTTTATTAACATTAGATTCAAATTTATATCACATTTTTTACACAATTTCTTTTTATACTATAATTGTTCAAAAGAACAGAACACTTTTTCATAAACTTTTTCCCCCTTTGAGTCACAGAAATGTGGCTCTTTCCTTTTGTCCTTTTATTCTTGCATCTTCTCTGATGCAGTGTTACTCTATAGTTAATAACTTTTCAGGAGGGAACACCATGATCGATAAGAAACTCATCCCTGTCAAAGGATTAAAAAAAGAACCCTTTTCAGGTTCTCATTTTGGAATGCGCTATTATTTTTGTGCTGACGATACAAAAGAAAACTTTCTCGTATTTGTATATCCGGAGCCATGGTCATTTGAAAAGACACCAGACGAACAAAAAACACAGAATACATTTCCCATGACCGAGGATGGAATGGATGCTGCGATTTCCTGGCTTTTGGAGCAGTACGATGCACGCAGGGATTTCTGGAACTCTGTTTCCAAAAACACGATGCATCTCGTCAATCAGACTTCCTAATTCTAAAAAATCTATAAGCTCCTTTTTATACTTTCATTACATTTAATTAAGATATTTTTTCACTTCTTGTCACATCTCATTCACAATTCACTGGTATTCTATATCTATCAACAAAAACAGAAGACGATGGCTGCACATGCAGCGCATCTGTGGTCATTGGACTTCGCCCAGATATTTATTTTTGACATTACCTAATTTTAGATAAATTTTCCCTTTTCTCAAGGCTGCACAGGATGAAAGTCCTGATGCAGCCCCTTTTCATATTACCGGATATATCCTTCCCGGTATGCCTTCTGTTTATTTGCCTCATACAGCTCTGCAAATACAGTCTCATAATAAGGTCTTACAAAAAATAATCCTGCCAGTCCAAATGAAATCTTTTCTAAAATAAACCAGCCGATAAATGAAAGATCTAATACGAATACATCCATTTTCTGCCCCATCATCATGCGGCGGCTGATCTGAAATGCCTCTTCTCTTGGCATTGTCGGATTCTCTGCCAGAATATATGGAATCATCCGATATTCATAGTGCTTGATAATCCCCGGCACGACAAGCAAAAGTGTCCAAAGTGCAGTATACAGATCTTTCAAAAAGATGGTCAATGCGATGTTTCCGTAATTTCCATTCTGAAATCCGAAAAAGATAGTTCCCGCAGACGGATTCTCTCTCCTGTTCTGAATAAAGAAACGAATGCCGCCTACATAGACCACGTTTCCCACAACAATCTTGATCAGAAGCAGTACCAATGCAATAAACAATGAAAAAACGGACCATAATACTCCAAACCAGTATCCCAACCCATCAAACAGACTTGACAACCAGCCCTGATATCCATAAGCAGGAAGAATATCGGTGTAATCTCTGATCTTCAACATGATCTCTTTTTTCGGTCCATCCGGTTCCATCATCAGCACAAGTGTCAAAATCAATGCCATGCCTACGCACATCCAGTAATTTTTATAAAAATTCATCTTTGCATTGTTTTTCAGCTGTCCTCTTGTCCAGTTCGGCATCTTTTTTCCTCCATTTCCGGCTCACTGTTTTGTTCTGTGGCCTGTTTTTTATTATACTTCTGAATGAAAGGAAAATCTACCGAATCCTTTGATATTCCGGAAAATACTTTTCAAAGCTCTTCTGCAGGCAGTCCCTTGTTTCTTTTTCCATCTGGCGATAGCGCTTCATCAGGGACTTTCCTTTTTCTGTCACCGTACATTTTCCACCGCTTTTTCCGCCGTGCCTGCGCTCCAACAACTCATAGCCCAGTTCTTTTTCTGCCCGGTTGATGATCTTCCAGCCTTTGCTGTAGGACATTCCCATTTCCCCGCAGGCATCCTTCATGGACTCCGTCACCAGAATGTGCTCCATCAAAATGACCAGTCCCGGTCCAAACACCAGATCTTCCTGATATATTTTAATTTTTAATGTCGGATGAAACATCTCTCACATCCTCCTATTCTTCTAAAAGCAAAATTCGTTTCGGGTCCACCTGTACCCACTGCGGGATCTGTGTCTGTTCCCGCTCCATCTTCATCCACATATTTTCTTTCGGATTTTCTCTGTTTCGAAATAAAATCGTCCACTCAAACGGCGCGCGTACCTCGCGGTCCACAGCCACCGGAATTTTATTCTCACTATCATGTGACGAAGTATCCGCCGGATGAAAATCATGCGCCCGAATTCCTACATGGGTGATTTTTTCTGAAACTTTCCGGTCTACCGTCAGTTCCACGCCCCAATCCATTGCATACACTTTATGCATTCCACGCTTTTTCGCTCTCGAAATATTTTTACATCCTGTCAGCCTCGCTGCAATAACACGCTCCGGCTGTTCAAACAGTTCTTTCGTATCTTTTGAAACCAGAATTTCGCCCTGGCCCATCACCATCGTTCTGTCACACAACTTGTATATTTCATCCCGGTCATGACTTACAATGATTGTCGTTTTTCCAAACTCCCGGAGATGTTGTTTCAACTCAAACTGGAGTTCTTCTTTTAAGTAACTGTCCAGTGCAGAAAACGGCTCGTCCAAAAGGAGCAGTTCCGGTTCACAAGCCAGTATCCTCGCCAGGGCCACTCTCTGCTGCTGTCCTCCAGAAAGACGGGCGGGATAGCCGGATGCCAGCTCTGACAGATGAAATTTTTCCATCATTTCCATTGCCCGCTCTCTTTTCGCCGCCTTTTTTCCCTGGATTCCTGCTTCAATATTTTGAAACACTGTCATATTGGGAAATAAGGCATAACTCTGAAACAAATATCCCACACTGCGTTTTCTGGGCGGCAGATTTACTTTATGACCTCTGTGAAACAATTCCCGTTTTCCCAGGCAGATTTTTCCCGAATCGGGTGTCTCGATTCCGGCAATCGCTTTGAATGTCATACTTTTTCCGCAGCCTGAAGCTCCCAGAATCCCGATACATCCGCCTTCTGCCTGAAATTGTATATGCAGGGGAAAGTTCTTGAGTTTTTTCTCAAAATTCACTTCTAATACGTTCATCTGTACTACCTCCGGCTAAATTTCTGAAATCCGTGCGTGACTGCATTCATTCCTGTCACTACCAGGAATGAAATGATCACCAGAATCCACACATACTGATACGCTTCTTCCATATTTCCGGCTGACACCGCGGAATATACTGCAAGCGGAAGCGTTCTGGTCTCTCCTGCAATATTTCCTGCGATCATGGCAGTTGCTCCAAACTCTCCTAATCCTCTTGCAAATGCAAGGATTCCGCCTGACAAAATTCCGGACATAGCGTTTGGAAACCATACTTTCCAGAAAATGCACCATTCGGACATCCCAAGCGTCCTGCCTGCATAAAGGAGGTTTTCATCTACCTGCTGCAGCGCTCCTCTTGCCGAACGGTACATCAAAGGGAACGAAATCGCCACTGCTGCCAATACTGTTGCCTGCCATGAAAATGCAATCTTTGTCCCGAAAAATTCCAGAAAAAATCTCCCCACCGGGCGTTTTACCCCAAAGATGTACAACAGGAAAAATCCTGCCACCGTAGGCGGCAGGACAAGAGGAAGCGTCAGAATACCGTCACAGACCAGCTGCAGCTTTCTGCTGCGGATACGCTCCACGCCATATGCGGCTGCCAGTCCCAGAAAAAAAGTGATCACAATGGACACAGAAGCCGTTTTCATAGAAACAATGATCGGTGAAATCTCCATGTGCTCTCCTTCCCCAGTTACTCTGCATTCTTCTGAAAACCGTAGGATTCAAATACTTTCAGTGCCTCTTCGGACTGTAAAAACTCTACAAATTTTTCCGCTGCATCTTTATGCTTCGATGCGCTTACCACGCCGACCGGATAAATTGCAGGCTCTGCCAGACTGTCTTTCGGTGCTTCTGCCACTACTTTCACCTTATCTGTAGTCGCTGCATCTGTCGCATACACGATTCCGGCGTCTGCACTGCCCTCTTCTACCCATTTTAAAACTTCTGTAACATTGGTTCCGAGACTTGCCTTTGCAGACACTGTATCCCAGATTCCCAGATTGGTCAGCACTTCTTTCGAATACTGTCCTACCGGAACACTTTCCGGATCTCCGATTGCGATCACATTTGCTTTGGTAATATCCTCAAAGTTCTGCAGATCCTGCGTAGAATCTGCTGCTGTGATCAGTACGATCTGATTCTGAAGAAGATCTACCACAGAGTCCTTCTCCACCAATCCCTGCTCCGTCAGCGCATTCATCTGCTTCGTCGCCGCTGACATAAAGACATCTGCCTCAATCCCCTCTTCGATCTGTGTCTGTAATTTTCCCGAACTGTCATAGGTGCCTTTTACGGTAATATTCGGATTTTCCTTTTCAAACATAGGAAGCAGTTCTTCTTCATAAGAATATTCCAGACTCGCTGCAGCAGCCACCAGTAATTCTGCCGGTTTTTCCTCCTGCTTTGTTTCTTTTGTCTGTTCTTCTGTTTTTACTTCTCCGCATCCTGCAAGCAGGGAACCTGTCAATGCTGCCAGTGCCAGAATACTCCAGATTTTTCTTCGTTTCATCTCATACCTCCTCGTTTTGTGTTTTTCTTTTATTATACATCAAGTTATTTTCAAAAACAACTTGATGTGTAAATCGCGCAGGCGTTGAATCTCCTGAGAAATCAGCGCCTGCTCATTTCTTCTTTATTTCTTTTTCTTTTCATACGGTGTTCCATGAAGCGGCAGCTTCGTCTGGAACTCACCAGTCAGTTTATAATAGGCTCCCGTGATCGCCGGAGCTGTCGGGATTGATGTGATCTCTCCAATTCCGATTGCACCGTATCCCGGTTCTACTCCTGTTTTCTCGATGATCATGGACTCAATATGCGGCACCTTATCTGCCCGGAACAATCCCAGTGTTCCAAATCTGGAAACCGGACGCCCTTCCTTGATCTCATACTGTTCTGTCAGTGCATATCCCATTCCCATGACAACACCGCCCTCAATCTGGCCTTCCACACTGATTGGATTTACGGCTTTCCCCACATCATGGGCTGCCACCATTTTCTGAATCGTTCCATCTTCATTCAAAATACAGACCTGTGTTGCATATCCATATGCCACATGAGAAACCGGATTCGGAACATCACTGCCCATTTTATCCGTCTTTGCAAGATATTCTCCGTAGTATTCCTTTCCTTCCAGTTCCTGAAGTGAATGTGTCTTTAAATCTTCACACAATTTTTCACAGGCCCGTTTTGCCGCTTCTCCTGTGATCAATGTCTGTCTGGAACCGGATGTCGTTCCGGAATCCGGAGAATTGGATGTGTTTGCAGGACAGTACCAAATCTGCTCCACCGGAATCTGAGCGGTCTGCGAAACCACCTGTGTCAGGACTGTTCCAAGTCCCTGACCGATACAGGAAGCTCCCGCATGAATCTGTACCATTTTATTCTGCACCAGCAGACGGCATCTTCCCCAGTCCGGCAGCCCCACGCCTACACCGGCATTTTTCATCGCACAGGCGATTCCTGCATACGGCGCCTGTTCATAAATCTCTTTGACAGCCTCCAGTGTCTCTGCAATTCCTGTAGAGGCATCTGCGATCTGTCCGTTTGGAAGCACCTGTCCGGGCCGCACCGCATTCCGATATCGGATCTCCCATGGAGAGATTCCCACCATCTCCGCCAGCAGATCCAAATTCCGTTCTGCTCCAAAACAGGTCTGTGTCACGCCGAATCCGCGAAATGCTCCAGCCGGCGGATTGTTGGTATACACGGCTTTTCCGTCAATGTCAATGGTCTGGAAATTGTAAGGCCCTGCCGCATGGGTACAGGCTCTTTGCAGAACCGGTCCGCCCAGAGATGCATACGCACCTGTATCCGATACAACTACAGCTTTCATTGCAGTCAGATATCCGTTCTCATCACATGCTGTGGTAATATCCATCCACATCGGATGCCGTTTGGGATGCACGGTGATACTTTCCTGTCTGGACAGCTTTACTTTAACCGGACGCTTTGTCAGGTATGCCACCAGTGCGGCATGATGCTGTACACTGACATCCTCTTTTCCACCAAATCCGCCGCCTACCAGCTTGTTTTCCACAATCACTTTTTCCGGCGGAAGTCCAAGCATCATACTGCATTCGTGCTGGGTATCGTAGGTTCCCTGATCCGAAGAATAGATAAATACTCCGTCATCAAACGGCATGGCCACTGCACACTCCAGCTCCAAAAAGGCATGTTCCGTCCACGGAGTTTCATAATGTCTGGTCACTTTATATTTCGAGTTGGCGATCACTTCTTCTGCATTTCCTCTGACCAGATGCTCATGGGCGAGTACATTTCCATCCGGCTGGATTCCCGGATGAATGCGGGGTGCGTCCTCTTTTAATGCTTCAAACGGATCCAGCACCGGTTGCAGCACTTCGTAATCCACCTTTACCAATGCCTTTGCACGTTCCAGAATCTCCGGTGTCTCTGCTGCGATCAGACAAATGGCATCTCCCAGATAATGTGTCACATGTCCGACCGGGATCATTGTATCCCAGTCCGGTTTCAGATGTCCCACCTTCACAGAACCCGGAATATCATCCGCCGTATATACTCCGATCACACCTTCTAATTCCAATACCTTCTCTGTATGGATCGCCAGCACTTTTGCTCTTGGATATTCGGAGCGCACCGCACTGGCATAGATCATATCATCCAGATACACATCATCCGGATACTGCCCGGTTCCAAGAACTTTCTCCTTTGCATCCACACGCAGGATCGGTGCCCCGACAGAGACCACGCCGCTGTTCTCTTTGGCCGGAAGATCTTCCCGAAACATCTTTGCTGAGAGCAGGATCGCCTCGATGATCTTTTGATATCCGGTACAGCGGCAGATATTATTCCGAATGGTTGCCGCCGCCTCAACACGGCTCGGATCCGGATTCTGATCCAGAAGCCCCTTGGCGCACATCACCATGCCCGGAATGCAGAATCCGCACTGCACCGCGCCGACCTTTGCAAATGCATATGCATAAACTTCTTTCTCCCGTTCACTCAGCCCTTCCACTGTGACTACAGATTTTCCCTGCAGCTTGGAAAGCATTGGAATACATGCCTTTGTGGCTTTTCCATCCACCAGCACCGTGCAGGTTCCGCACGCGCCCTGGCTGCATCCGTCCTTTACTGAAGTAAGCCTTAAATCATCCCGAAGAAACCGCATCAGCTTCGTATCCTGCTCCACCTCATAATCTTTTCCATTTACATGAACCATCAGCATATGAAAACCTCCTTTGGGGTACTCCCCGTTTTATTCCGTCATGTCTTCTCTCCTGTCAATGTCTTTTAATTCTTCCGGCGCACACTCCACGATCCGGATCTTCTCTTCATATTGCTTCATCAGCTGTCTGCCGCCCGTATCCCCGGTCAGATGCATAAGCTCCTGAAAATACGTGCTTCCCCACAATACCGGATTTCCGCGCATTCCATCATATCCGGCACAGACAATGCTGTTTTTATGAAGGCATCCCTCGTTTAAAATCTTCTGGATTGTAGCAGCCTGGATTCCCGGCTGATCGCAGACCAGAAACAACACACCCTCCAGGTCTGGATTTTGTGAGAGCAGTTCCTGCAGCGCCAAACTGACAGAATGTGAAATTCCCTGTTCCGGCTGTCTGTTCTCTACAATATGGATCCCCAGGCGCTGCGCTTCTTCTGCCAGTGCTTCTCTTGCGGTCACGACCACCCTGGAAAGTCCCGAAAATGCTTCCAGCTTCTCAAGTGCATGCCGATAAAGAGGGATTCCCTGAAATTTTTCCGACAACTTGTCACTTCCAAACCGTTTTGCTTCCCCTGCTGCCAGAAGTGCCACTCCATAATTTCCATAGATCTGTCCAAACAGAGATACCGCTTCCAGCACACCGCCTCCGACTGCCCTTGCTTTGTCCGAGATTGTAACACAATGCTCTGGTTCACATCTGGCATCAATGTCTCCGATCTTCAATCCTTCTGTGACCTGTACATCCTTCTGGAGCATTCCGCGGACAATTCCGCTCATCTTTGCATAGACCGGCTGCTTCCCGGTCCTGGCAACAAGCTGGCCTTTTTCTACGGTATCTCCGATTTCTGCCACAGGCTCCATGATTCCATCTGCACTGGCACGGATCAGACGCTCGGTTGTAAAGCCGCCTATATTTCCCGGAACTCCGGTATTTGGGATTGCTTCTTTTTCCCAGATCACATTTCCCAGTGTATGTCCTCTTTTTGTCTCGATGACACAGTGACAGTCTTTTCCTGCGTAAAATCCCGGTCCTACACCGATGACAAACGGCGCGTCCGTGATCCGGGTTCCCAGATTCTTCTTTGCCAGGATTGCATCCACTACTACATCTGGATGAAACGACCCGATAATATCTGCTTCTGGATCCACCAGTACCGGAATCTCTCCTCTTTGTAAGATCCTGTCTGCTTCTGCAGCATCCTTTACCAGCACCCCTTTTAAATCTTCCACCTCTGCCTCGTTTTCGTAAACTGCTCTGGAGAGCGCCACGCTTCGCCGCACGGTCAGCGGAACCGCAATCTCTGTCATCACAATCTGATGTCCTGCATGGTATAAGCGAGAGGCAATTCCTGTTGCCAGATCTCCTGCTCCTTTGATTACAATCTTCATTCTTCTTCCTGCCTTCCTTCTGCTGTCACTGTCACATCTGCAAACCCGCGTTTTTCCAATTCCCGGCAGATTTCCTGCGCAAACTGTCTTCTTCGCGTGGTGTCTGCTTTATTTAAAATCACCTGATACCGCATGGTTTCTTTGACATTCTTTTTCCCGCCGCGGCTTTCAAGTGCCAGCCGCGCAATATCCACTGCTGATATCGGGTCTGTTATCTTCTTCTCCAAAATTTCTGCTGCCAGCCCGGGACGAAAACACGCCTCCCGAAAGGACTTTCCCACTGCGTCCAGACCGTAAACTGCCAGCACCCGTGTACTTTTTTGATAGATGACCGGCTCCCACGACTCCGGTACTTTGCAGGGAAGCCTTCTGGCTCCGTCTGCCTCGATCAAAAACAAATCCGGACCATACTTTCTCACCTCATCCAGAAGCGCTTCTGAAACACCTCTGACCTTTTCCGGATTATCATCCTGTTCTCCAAACCACACCTGATGAGTCTGCCCCCATCTTTGTGTAATGCGCTCTGCATCCGCACCGAGTAAAAAATGCGGTTCTTTTTTCATCCGTGTGGTCGTGGTCACTGCCACATTTTTCTGTCTTTTTTCCATTTCATCCGTAAGCCTGCGGATCGTAGTTGTTTTTCCTCCTGCTCCCACTACAGAGATCACTTCTTTTGCTGTCTCTGTAATCTGCAGTCCATCTAAGAGGGACTTCTTGATCTGTAGATTTCCGCTTTCCCATTTCCATATACTTGTCATGTCTGTTTGCTGTCTCTTTCTTTTTTTAGGGCTTCTTCATCAGAAGCCCCTTTCACTTTACCGAAATCCCACAGATCCTGCAACCTTTGATTTTACCGAATCAAATAAGAGTAATCCCTGCACACAGTTTCAATCATGCGTCCCAGTCCATCCGGAAGAGCTGCCGGTTTCTCCGGTTCCCAGATAAAGGTCTTCCCAAAGAAGCGTACCTTACAGCGTCGGGTCTCTTGATCCAGAACTGCAAATCCCTGATTCTTACTGTTTTCCATATCTGCTTCTGTTTCGAAAAGTGTGAATTTATCCAGATATGGAGCGCTGGAATATGGACAGAAACTCTTACAGTTGCCGCACTCATTACACAGATAATCTACATGGATGATCTGGTGTTTTTCCATCCCCGGTACCTGAATGGCAATATTTGCACGGTTTGGACAGACTTCTACGCAGTTTTCACAGATTGTCGAGCATCCCAGGCATCTGCCTGCCTCTTTTGTCTCTTTCTGTTCCTCTTTTAATACCCCTCTCTTGGCATAGACCTTTTCTTCCTCTGCCAGTTTATCAAAATCACACGCCAACACTTCTCCTGCAATTGCCTCAGCCACTTTTCGTCCGTCCCGGATCGCCTCTACAACTGTTGCCGGTCCATACAGACCATCGCCTGCTGCATAGACATTGTCATCACTGGTTTTTAATGTCTTTTCATCGACATATAATCTTCCCTTTTCCGATACTGCCAGACCGTTTGCCTGATACCAGTCTGTCGGCACTTTTTCTCCAACTGCAGCGATCACCGTATCTGCCGGAACCCAAACTGTCTCCCCGGTCTCTGTCACTCCTCTTCTGCCCGATACATCATAATCGGAAAGCTGCATCACTTTGCAGAAAAGCTGGCCGTTTTCCAGTTTTACAGGAGACAATAACTCTTTGAATTCCACTCCATCTTCCAGGGCCATCACCAGTTCTTCTTCATCCGCCGGCATATACCGTCTCGTTCTTCTGTAAATCAGATAAACATGCTCCACGCCTGCGTTTCGTTTTGCCGCTCTTGCAGTATCCATGGCTGTGTTTCCGCCTCCGATAACAACCACATGTTTTCCAAGTGAAACCTTACCGTCTGTCTGTTTAAATTCTGCCAGAAATTCCAGTGCATTTTTCGGCATTCCGCTTTCCAGCTTTAAGCTTCCCTGAACCGGAGCTCCCACTGCCAGTACGATCTTTGTATATCCCTGCTTTTTCAGTTCTTCCAAAGATTCCAACTTTGTATTGCAGTGGATGTCCACCTGCATCTTTCTTAAGATTTCCGCATCTTTTTCAATGGCATCCTCCGAAATACGAAATGGCGGAATCACGTGACGTACTACGCCTCCTAAAGATTCTTTTGCCTCAAATAGCGTAACTTCCATACCACCTTTTCTGAGGAAGTATGCAGCCGCCATTCCTGCCGGGCCGCCTCCGATGACTGCCGCTTTTCCTGCTTTTGTCACTGCCGGCACCGGAAGTTTTTCAAGCAGCGCCTCATATCCATTTTCTGCCGCTTTTAATTTCATCTCCCGGATATGAACAGGTGTCTCATAAAAGTTTCTGGTACATTTGCTCATACAGTTATGTGCACAGATCGTTCCTGTAATAAACGGAAGCGGGTTCTTCTCTGTGATCACTTCCATTGCTTCCTCATACTTTTCTTCTCCCACAAGCTGCAGATACGTTGTGATATCCTGATGGATCGGGCATCCCTCTTTACACGGCGCCACGAAACAATCCATGAGCGGAACTTCTTTTTTCATCTTTCTTGACGGCAAAGGCTTCATTGCCTTCACATGATGCGGGTCTTTCACCGCCTCTTCTGCAAGTTTTCCTGCAGATTCTGCGTCCACTTTTTCAAACGGAGCATTCTCCTTGTCCAGAAGCTTTGCCATCTGCGTCAGTCTCTGATAACCGCCCGGTTTCAAAAGAGTCGTTGCCACAGTAACCGGCCAGATGCCTGCATCCACAATTCTTTCTATATTATAGTAATCCGCTCCTCCGGAATAGGAAATACGAAGCCTTCCGTCAAATTCTTTTGCCAGTTTTGCTGCCAGTGAAATGGACAACGGATACAAGGATTTTCCTGACATATACATCTCTTCGCTTGGAAGCTCATTCTGTTTCACATCCACAGGGAACGTATTGGTGATCTTCACACCAAACTCCAGATTTCTCTCTTTCGCCGTATTCATCAGGCGTGTCAGCATCGGAACTGCATCTTCATACTGCAGGTCATCCTTAAAGTGGAAGTCTCCAAACTGTATGTAATCATATCCCATCTCATCCATGGTCTTTCTCGCAAACTCATATCCAAGCAGTGTCGGATTGCATTTTACAAAGGTATGGAATCCTTTTTCCGTAAGCAGATACATGGCGATCCGTTCAATCTCCTGCGGAGGACATCCATGCAGTGTGGAAAGTGTCACGGAATTGCAGATTTCCGGCGGGATCTGCTCGATATCTTCTGTTGTCACGTGCTCAAACCAATCCGCATGTTCCAGTAAATATGCCTTGCAGTGCTTGAAAATCTCTGTATCTTCTGCGTGTTTCATGGAATTCAGGAAGGTATCCACCTTCGGGGACTGGATGCCTGCCAGATCATATCCCACACTGACATTAAACTGAAATCCATTCATATCTCCAAGTCCAAATTCTTTGGCGATCACTTTCAATAAGAACCAGGCTTTGATATACTCTTCCATTGCCTGCGGTACTGTCAGCTCTGTGGACCACTCGCAGTTATATCCTTCATCATCCGCCTTGATACACGGACGGTTGATGCATGCCGCCAGCTCTTCTCCATCCATGATCTGTACGGTCTTCAATTCAAAGAAACGACTGCCGGCATAGTAGGCTGCCACAATATTCTGTGTCATCTGCGTATGCGGACCGGCTGCCGGTCCAATCGGCGTCTCCAGAGTACGCCCGAACATCGTCCGGTTATGTGTTCCATCTGCCCGGTACGCATGATGCTGTCCGAACACGGTTCCTCTTTTTTTCTTTTCCTGTAATACCCATTCTACCAACTGTTCAAATGACATCGGTGTCATAACTTCACTCATCCTCATGCCCTCCTTATGCGTTGATCCTCTCAGCCAGCTCTTTTGCCGCCTGTCTGCAGTCTGCCATCACTTTTGCTTCATCTATAGATACAAGTTCTCTGTCTTTCATCAATACTTTTCCATTCGCCACTGTGGTTACTACCTGTTTTCCAGTCATACCGAATAAAATGTGGCTGTTTGCATTGTCCCCGTTCATCGGTGTCAGCGGATCATAATCCACAACAATCACATCTGCAGCAGCTCCTTCTTTCAATACACCAAGCTTCTGCGGGAAATAACGCTCTGCAATTTTGACATTTCCGTCAAAAAGCATCTGCGGAACCTCTCCCCATGCGGCATTCGGATCACACAGATGATGCTTGTGCAGTACGTTTGCCACTTTGTAAGACTCTGTCATATCATGAGTATATCCGTCTGTTCCAAGTCCGGTCAGGATCCCTCTGTGCACCAGTTCCATCGTCGGCGGACATCCGCAGGCATTGCCCATGTTGGATTCCGGATTGTGTACCACCATTGTGTTCGTCTCTTTGATCAGATCCATCTCATGGCCGTTGATATAAATGCAATGTCCAAGCAGTGTCTTTTCTCCCAGGATTCCCCAGTCCATCAGACGATCCACGATCCGCTTTCCATAATGTTTCAGACAATGATGCAGATCTTCGATCCCTTCTGCCACATGGATATGATATCCCACGCCGTCTGGCTTGTTCGCTGCCGCCAGCTCCATCGTCTCATCAGAAATTGTAAACTGTGCATGCATTCCCATCATGCCCGCGATCATGCCGGTATCCTCTTTTTGTGCATGACGGATAAACTCTGCATTTTCCATAACGGAATCTCTTGCCTTATCCTTCCCGTCACGATCCGAGATCTCATAGCATAAACAGGAGCGGACTCCGGTTTCTTTCGCAGCCCTTTCAATCTCATATAAAGAACCACGGATGGAACCAAAGCTTGCATGATGGTCAAATACCGTTGTCACACCATTTTTGATCGAATCAATATATGTAGCCATGGCGCTTAAATATGTATCATGCAAGGTCAGATTGCGGTCAATCGTCCACCACATCCCATCCAGAATATCTAAAAATCCTTTTGGGTCATATCCTTTGACGGACAGTCCTCTTGCGAATGCACTGTAAATATGTTCGTGTGCATTGATAAAGGCAGGCATGATCACCTTGCCCTTTGCATCCAAAAACTCCACATCCGGATACGCCGCCTTCACTTCCGAAAGCGTACCAGCCTTCACGATTTTTGTCCCGTCAATCACCACGGCCCCGCATTCCAGATATGGATTGTCCGCATCTCTTGTGATCATCCTGCCGTTTCCTAAAATAAGCATATCAACCTCTCCTTTTCTTTTTGAAAGTCTTCTATTTTTGTGCATATCTTTCAGAACCGCTTTTGCTGTTTATAGAATACCATCAAAACTGCACAAATGCAACACGATTCTAAAACTTTTTTAGGTATTCTAAAACTTTTTTAGAAAAACTATTGATTTTATGGATTTTTATGATATTATGAGTTTAGAAGCAGTTGTTTTTGACAGATTTTACCAATGTTTTTCACAAAGGGAGGGATGACTATGGATCATACACTCAAGCTTCTAAAGCAAATGGCGCATGGCATTGCAAAACAGTTCGGAACTTCCTGTGAAGTTGTCATTCATGATCTGAACAAGGATCTGGAGACCTCCATCGTCCACATTGAAAACGGACAGGTGACAAACCGCAAGTCCGGAGACGGACCTTCCGGGATCGTACTGGAGACCTTGCACAAAAACGCTGCCAAAGTACAAGATAAGCTTTCTTATCTCACACGCACGGAGGACGGCCGGATTTTGAAATCCAGTACCCTTTACATACGGGATGCCCATGAAAAGATTTCTTATATCTTTTCCATCAACTATGACATCACAGCACTTCTTACGATAGACAGTGCACTGGGGTCGCTTCTTCACACCGAACCGGAAACAGATACTTACACAGTCAGCAAGCCGCACTCGCCGCAGACGATCACACGCAATGTAGAAGAGCTGTTAAACGATCTGATGCAGCAGGGCGTGGCACTGGTCGGAAAACCGGTGGCTTTAATGACCAAGGAAGATAAGATCCAGGTGGTCCGCTATCTGAATGATGCGGGTGCGTTTCTGATCACAAAATCAGGAGATAAGGTCGCAAATCTTCTCAATATTTCTAAATTTACACTTTACAGTTATATGGATGCAGGAAAATAGCAGATCATAAGGAGGTTTTACACATGGAGACAATCAAATGGGCAGTCAATCATATGCCGAAGACCGAGGATGCCAACCTTCCGGTCATGGCACTTTCCGAGGTGGAAAAAGCCCGCACGTTCCACGAAAGTTTTCCGCAATACAGTGTCACACCACTCGTAAAACTGAACCACATGGCCGAAAAATTAGGACTTGGTTCACTTTACATCAAGGATGAATCCTATCGATTCGGACTCAATGCTTTTAAAGTCCTTGGCGGATCCTTTGCCATGGCACGTTACATCGCACAGCAGACAGGGAAAGATGTCAGCGAGCTTCCCTACAACATCCTCACTTCTGAAGCGCTCAAAAAAGAGTTCGGTCAGGCCACCTTCTTTACTGCAACCGATGGAAACCATGGACGCGGAGTTGCCTGGGCTGCCAACAAGCTCGGACAAAAGGCAGTTGTCCTGATGCCTAAAGGAAGTACACAGACACGGTTAAACAACATCCGAAAAGAAGGCGCCACTGCTACGATCGAAGAATGCAACTACGATGAATGCGTGCGCATGGCTGCCGATATGGCTGCCAGAACTGAACATGGTATCATCGTGCAGGATACTGCGTGGGACGGCTATGAAGAAATTCCGGCGTGGATCATGCAGGGATATGGAACCATGGCCATGGAAGCCGACGATCAACTTCATGAAGACGGCTGCGAAGCCCCGACTCATGTATTTATCCAGGCTGGTGTCGGATCCCTTGCCGGTGCTGTTCAGGGATATTTTGCGAACCGCTATCCCAAGACCCCGCCGAAAGTGGTCGTTGTGGAAGCCGAATCTGCTGCCTGTCTTTACAAAGGAGCTGTTGCCGGAGACGGTGCGATCCGCATTGTAGACGGTGACATGCCGACGATCATGGCCGGGCTTGCCTGCGGCGAACCGAACACCATCTCCTGGGATATCTTAAAGAATCATGTGGATACCTTTGTTGCTGCACCAGACTGGGTCGCTGCAAAAGGAATGCGGATGCTCGCCGCACCGATCAAGGGAGATACGCCGGTCACTTCCGGAGAATCCGGAGCCGCACCGTTTGGAACGCTCGCCTGCATCATGTGCATGGACGAATATCAGGAATTAAGAGAACACCTGGGTCTGGATGAAACTTCCCGGGTACTGCTTTTCTCCACCGAAGGAGATACCGATCCTACACGTTACGAATCCATCGTATGGGACGGCAATGAACGTTAGATCAGGAAACCATTTCATTATGTTTATCAAGGAGGATTTTAAAATGGATTTCAACAAAATCAAAGAAGCTGCACAGAACTATGAAGCGGATATGACAAAATTTCTCAGAGAGATCGTAAAATTCCCGGGTGAGAGCTGTGGGGAAAAGGATCACATTGAACGGATCGCCGAAGAGATGCGGAAACTGGATTTTGATAAAGTCGAGATCGATCCGCAAGGAAATGTACTCGGATATATGGGAACCGGAGAGACACTCATCGGATTTGATGCACATATTGACACCGTTGGTATCGGAAACCGTGACAACTGGGAATTCGATCCATATGAAGGATTCGAATCTGACACAGAGATCGGAGGACGTGGTACTTCTGATCAGCTCGGAGGTATCGTCTCTGCAGTTTACGGTGCAAGGATCATGAAAGATCTGGGGCTTTTAAGTGACAAATATACAGTCCTTGTCACAGGAACCGTACAGGAAGAAGACTGCGACGGCCTCTGCTGGCAATACATCATCAACGAAGATAAAGTCCGTCCGGAATTTGTGGTATCCACAGAACCGACTGACGGCGGTATCTACCGCGGACAGAGAGGACGTATGGAGATCCGTGTAGACGTCAAAGGCGTATCCTGTCACGGCTCTGCACCGGAGCGTGGAGACAATGCAATCTACAAGATGGCTGATATCCTGCAGGATGTCCGTGCACTGAACGAAAACGATGCCGAAGAGACAACTGAAATCAAAGGACTCGTAAAAATGCTGGATGAAACATATAATCCGGAATGGGAAGAAGCAAGATTCTTAGGACGGGGTACCATCACAACTTCTGAAATTTTCTTCACTTCTCCAAGCCGCTGTGCGGTTGCAGACTCCTGCTCTGTTTCTCTGGATCGCCGTATGACTGCCGGAGAGACATGGGAAAGCTGTCTGGATGAGATCCGTGCACTTCCAAGCGTACAGAAATATGGGGAGGATGTAACGGTTTCCATGTACAACTATGACAGACCATCCTATACCGGACTGGTATATCCGATCGAATGCTACTTCCCGACCTGGGTCATTCCAAAAGACCACAAAGTCACAAAAGCTCTGGAAGAAGCCTACAAGGGACTTTACGGAGAAGAAAGGATTGGAACACCAGAGACTGCTAAGATGAGAAAAGCCCGCCCACTGACTGACAAATGGACGTTCTCTACAAACGGCGTTTCCATCATGGGACGAAACGGCATTCCTTGTATCGGATTTGGTCCTGGAGCAGAAGCACAGGCTCATGCACCAAATGAAAAGACCTGGAAGGCAGACCTGGTAGTATGTGCCGCTGTTTACGCTGCACTGCCGACTTTATATTGTAAGTAAACTTTCAAAATAACAAGAAACACAACAGGCACAGCCTGAGTATATGGAGGAATCACACTATGAAAACATTACAGGATTACATCGATAAACTGAACGCACTCAACTTCAAAGACATGTACAACTCTGACTTTTTCCTGACCTGGGAAAAAACAGACGACGAACTGGAAGCAGTATTTACACTGGCAGACGCACTCCGTTTTATGAGAGAAAACAACATCTCCACAAAAGTATTTGAAAGCGGACTCGGAATCTCTTTATTCCGTGACAATTCCACACGTACCCGCTTCTCATTTGCTTCCGCATGTAACCTGCTCGGACTTGAGGTGCAGGATCTGGATGAAGGAAAATCGCAGATTGCGCATGGTGAGACGGTTCGTGAGACAGCCAACATGATTTCTTTCATGGCAGATGTCATCGGAATCCGTGATGATATGTACATCGGAAAAGGAAATGCTTATATGCACGAAGTCGTAGATGCTGTGACAGAAGGACACAAAGACGGGATTCTTCAGCAGAAACCGACACTTGTCAACCTGCAGTGCGACATCGACCATCCGACACAGGCAATGGCCGATATGCTGCACATCATCCATGAATTCGGCGGTGTCGAGAATCTGAAAGGCAAGAAGATCGCCATGTCCTGGGCATACTCTCCTTCCTACGGAAAACCGCTCTCTGTTCCACAGGGTGTGATCGGACTGATGACACGTTTTGGAATGGACGTTGTACTGGCACATCCGGAAGGATATGAAGTCTTCTCGGAAGTGGAGGCTGTTGCTGCCGAAAATGCGAAAAAATCCGGCGGTTCTTTCACAAAGACCAACAATATGGCAGAAGCTTTCAAAGATGCCGACATCGTTTATCCAAAGAGCTGGGCGCCGTTTGCTGCCATGGAAAAACGTACTGAATTATATGGAAACGGTGACTTTGCGGGAATCGATGCTCTGGAAAAAGAACTTCTGGAACAGAACGCACAGCACAAAGACTGGGCTTGTACAGAAGAACTGATGAAGACGACCAAAGACGGTAACGCGCTCTACCTGCACTGTCTGCCTGCAGATATCACAGGTGTCAGCTGCGAATCCGGTGAAGTCGATGCCAGCGTATTCGACCGCTACAGAACACCACTTTATAAAGAAGCCAGCTACAAACCGTATATCATCGCAGCCATGATCTTTCTTGCAAAATTTGCAGATCCTGCTGATATCTTAAAGAAGCTGGAAGAGAAATCCACACCTAGAGTTTTTGAGTAAAACCTGTTATACTAGAACACGATGCGAAATGGATTATATTCAAGGAGGGACTAAGCTATGCTAAAATATGTAGAAACCAAAAATGCACCGGCAGCAATCGGACCTTATTCTCAGGGAATCATCTGTAACGGAATTGCGTTTTTCTCCGGTCAGATCCCGCTCTCTCCGATAACAGGAGAAGTGGTCGGAACCACGATCGAAGAACAGACAGAACAGGTGATGTTAAACATCAAAGCGCTTCTTGAAAGCCAGAATGCAGATTTTACAGATGTGGTAAAAACAACCTGTTTCCTTGCAGACATGGGTGATTTCGCTGCATTCAATGAAATCTATGCAAAATATTTTACAGGAAAACCGGCGCGCTCCTGCGTTGCTGTAAAAGATCTTCCAAAAGGAGTTTTATGTGAGGTAGAAACAATCGCATCAGTCGGAGAGGAATAAAAATGGCAAGAAAAAAACGAATTGTCATTGCCCTGGGCGGAAACGCCCTGGGCAACACCCTTCCGGAGCAGATGGCCGCTGTCAAGATCACAGCCCGCGCCATCGTTGATCTGATCGAGGAAGGATGTGAAGTTGTTGTTGCACACGGAAACGGCCCTCAGGTCGGTATGGTCAACAACGCAATGCTTGCTCTGACTCACGAAGACGCACAGCAGCCCAATACCCCTCTATCTGTCTGTGTTGCCATGAGCCAGGCTTATATCGGTTATGATCTTCAGAATGCTTTAAGAGAAGAGCTTCTGAATCGCAATATTACAGATATTCCTGTTGCAACCATGATCACACAAGTACGGGTTGATGAACATGATCCTGCTTTTGCCTGTCCGTCCAAACCGATCGGACGTTTTCTTACAAAAGAACAGGCAGAAGAAATGTCGCAGAGATATGACTACATTATGAAAGAAGATGCCGGAAGAGGTTACCGCCGTGTGGTAGCTTCTCCAAAACCACAGGAGATCATTGAAATCGGAACCATCCGGACCATGGTGGATTCCGGTGATCTTGTCATTGCCTGTGGCGGCGGAGGAATTCCGGTCATTCGTCAGGGCAATCATCTAAAAGGTGCCAGTGCAGTCATAGACAAAGATTTTGCCAGTGCGCTTCTCGCAAAAGAACTGGATGCAGATGTTCTGATCATCCTCACTGCTATAGAAAAAGCAGCCATTCATTTCGGGACACCAGAACAGACATGGCTGGATGATATCACAGTAGCTGAAGCAAAACAGTATATTGCAGAAGGTCATTTTGCTCCCGGCTCCATGCTTCCGAAGATGCAGGCGGCCGTAGAATTTGCAGAATCTGCACCCGGAAGGCAATCTTTGATCACATTACTAGAAAAAGCCAGAGAAGGAATTCAGGGGCTTACAGGAACCCGGATCCATCTCGAATAAAGGGGGACACCTTATTTATGAAACATCAGACAACCCGCTCTACCATTTTTGAACTAAGCGGAGTGCCTGCCCTTAATCAGGCATTTCCACTTGCACTGCAGCATGTTGTCGCAATGATCGTCGGCTGTGTAACGCCTGCTATCATTGTATCCGGTGTAGCCGGACTTTCGGAAGCTGACTCTGTTATTTTAATTCAGGCTGCCTTGGTCACTTCCGCACTTGCCACATTGTTACAACTGTTTCCATTTATCAAGACCCGGTATCTTACAATCGGATCCGGCCTTCCGGTCATCATGGGCATCAGCTTTGCCTATGTTCCGAGTATGCAGTCCATTGCCGAAGAGTATGATGTCGCCACCATTTTAGGTGCTATGATCGCAGGTGGTATCGTGGCTGTTTTTGTGGGACTTTTTATCCGGAAGATCCGCAAATTTTTCCCGCCTCTGATCACTGGAACCGTTGTATTTACAATTGGACTTTCTCTGTATCCGACTGCCATTAACTATATGGCCGGAGGGGTAGGCAGCGAAGATTATGGTTCCTGGCAAAATTGGCTGGTCGCTATTTTGACATTGACTATTGTAACGGTATTGAATCATTTTGGAAAAGGAATCTGGAAACTGGCATCCATTCTGATCGGTATCATCGGTGGATATATCATCGCACTGTTCTTCGGAATGGTAGACTTTTCTCCTATCCATGATGCTGCCCTCTTCCAGGTGCCAAGCCCGCTTCATTTCGGAATTCGCTTCGAACCTTCCGCCTGTGTCGCAATCGGTCTTCTGTTTGCAATCAACTCCATTCAGGCAATCGGCGACTTTTCCGCCACAACCAGCGGAGGAATGAATCGTATGCCAACAGATCAGGAACTGCAGGGAGGAATCGTAGGATATGGAATCTCCAATATTCTATTTTCTCTTCTCGGCGGACTCCCGACTGCTACATACAGCCAGAACGTGGGAATCGTTGCAACGACAAAAGTTATCAACCGCTGTGTACTCGGCGGTGCGGCACTGATTCTGTTGATAGCCGGAGTGATCCCGAAATTCTCGTCTCTTTTAACGACAATTCCGTATTGTGTACTCGGCGGTGCCACAGTGTCTGTTTTCGCATCCATCGCCATGACCGGAATGAAACTGATCACATCACAAAATATGACATTTCGCAATACTTCCATCGTGGGACTTGCGGCAGCACTGGGAATGGGAATCTCACAGGCAAGTGATTCTCTTGCCAGCTTCCCGGACTGGTTTGTGATGATCTTCGGCAAATCACCGGTTGTAGTGGCTACATTGCTTGCAGTACTCCTCAACATTGTACTGCCCAAAGACAAAGAAGATGCAAACTGATTTGTACATTTGACAGTCTTTCTTACATAACAAAAATGTTCCCATCAGAAAATCCCGATGGGAACATTTTTGCTTTTACAGCTCCCAGAATGCAATCTTGGCATCCAAAGCTTCTATTTTTATTTCATAATCCTGCGGATAATACCTTGTAGAAAACACAGTCTCTCCATCATTGACAAACACTTCTACAGAAGAAACATCTGCAAGAATCCGGACGTTTCTGACTTCACTTACTTCCCGGAATCTAAGACTTCTTCCCGCGGATACGGACGTCTTATCCTGGCTTGTAAACTTCATCTCAAATCTTCCGTTTACATATTCCAGAACCAGTTCTTTTGCCAGTACTGCGCGGAAGTGATTTCCTGTGATATTCTGCACCTCTGCCTCAAAGACTTTTGTACCTTTCTTCTCCAGAACAGAGACTGCTCTTTCTTCTCCTCTGCGCAGTGCTTCCAGTTCTTTTACCGGCTGCTGAAGCACTTTTTTATCTTTGACATGCACTTCTCTTGGAAATGTAAAGCAGTGCTGCCATCCATCTTCCAGCGTCAGGTTTGTGTATTCCTCACAATCCGGCATTCCCATCCAACTGATGTGGATCCGGCGTCCATCCTCACTTTCAAAACTCTGCGGTGCATAATAATCAAATCCATAGTCCCAGAGTTCATAGTCAGAAAGCACATACTCGGAAAGGATATCCCCCTCTACCAGAAAATATCCAGACTGGTACACATTTCGTGCATCCCACACGCCGCCTTCCAGCCCCTGCACGGAAGTCGATAAAATCTTTCTGCCTTCTGTTTCAAAATAGTCTGGGCACTCCCACATATATCCAAATCGCTCTGCTGTCTTTACATCGCTTTTGTAGATCCAGTGCAGCTGATCCTCTGACTCAAATATCAGCACTTTTCCTTCATCTTTCTGCATTCTGGCTCCCTGCACCATGTAATACATGCCGTTTTCTTTCCAGACTTTCGGATCACGTACATGGCAGGTCAGATCCTGCGGATAATCACTGTTTCTCATCAGTTCTCTTTTTCTGCCAAAATGCTCTCCGTCCTCGCTGACCACCAGAACTGTGTTTGCCTCCCGGCCGGTTCGGATATAGTCAAATTCTCCGTCCTCAAGCTTCACATTTCCGGTATAATACAGGTACATCTTTCCGTCTTCAATAAACGCTGATCCCGAATACACGCCATGGCAGTCAAACGGCTGATCCGGATACAGGCTGACACCCTCGTATTTCCATTCGATCATATCCCGGCTTGTATAGTGTCCCCACATCTTCAGACCGCCCGTTGCATTAAATGGCGAATATTGAAAAAATGCGTGGTAAATTCCTTTGAACTGACACAGTCCGTTGGGATCATTGAGCCATCCTGTCGGCGGCATCAGATGCAGCTTCTGGCGGAAACGGTCTTTGCCGTCTGTCTGTGATTCCGCCACCCTCGTCAGATCAGCAAGATCTCTTGTCAATGCATTCATATTTCCATCTCCTGTTTTTTACGAAGTACCATCATTTTTTCTCCACAGCTGACATGATCTGCCGAAACCTTTTCCACATCATAGTCATCTGCATTAGTAAGAATCATCATCGTTGTTGTCTCGTATCCCTCTTTTCGGATCGCATCCAGATCCATCTTAAGAAGTACATCTCCCGCATGAACATAATCTCCGTCTGCCACACACTTTGTAAATCCTCTGCCTTCCATCTTTACGGTATCAATTCCTGCATGGATCAAAAGCTCTCCACCGGATGGTGTGGTCATACACACTGCATGTCCGGTATCATAAATACTCAGGATCGTACCGTCACAAGGGGCTACAAGCTCCGCTGCTTCCGGCTCTACAGCAACAGTTGTTCCCAGGATTTCCTCCGCAAATGTGGCATCGGAAATCTCAGCTGTCGGAACAACTTTTCCGGAAACGGGACTTCCCAGCGTCTCTTCTGTGACAGTCTCTGCCTGTGAAACCGGAATTTCTTCTGCCGGAATCACTGCTTCTGCCTGCTCTTTTATGTCTTCCTTTTTATCTTTATAAAGGATAAAGGATACCGCAAAGGCAACTCCGACTGCGATCGCCATCTCGATCAGATACTGTACCGGCTGGTTCAGGCACAGAAGGATACCAAAAATACCTGTCACTCCGGTTCCTTTTGCTCCAAGGTGTACGATTGATGCATAGAGTGCACTGCATCCTCCACCGATACATCCTGCGATGAACGGTTTGAAAAATCTTAAGTTCACTCCAAAGATTGCCGGCTCTGTAATTCCCATAAATGCACTTAAAGATGATGGAAGTGCCAGCGCTTTGATCTTCTTATCTTTTGATTTTACTGCAACTGCAAGCGCTGCTGCTCCCTGTGCCACGTTTGCCGCACTTGCCAGCGGAAGCCAGTAAGTCACTCCATACTGTGCAAGCTGTCCCAGGTCAATCGCTGCATACATCTGATGGATTCCTGTCACTACGGTCGGTGCATACAGCCCTCCCATTACGAGACTTCCCAATCCCAGAGGAAGTGTCAGAAGCCACTGGATACAGTTCAGGATCGCATTCTCCGCCCATACAAAGACCGGACCGATAGCTGCCAGTGTCAGATACCCTGTCACAAATACACTTACCAGAGGTGTTACGAACAGATCCAGTACCTCCGGAACAACCTTGTGCAGCTTTTTCTCAATCACAGACATCAGCCATACGGCAATGATAATCGGAATGATATGCCCCTGATACCCAACCATATCAATCTGATAGAGTCCAAAGAATACCGACTGCGTTGCTTTCACACCTTCTGTCGCCACAGTATACGCATTCTGCAGCGCCGGGTTAATTGTGATCATTCCGATTACAGCTCCCAGGTATGGATTCGCACCAAACGCTTTTGCAGCTGAAAAAGCAATCAGAATCTGTAAAAAGGTATACGCTGTATTACTGAACAGATTTGCAAATACATACAGTGAACTGGTCGTGTCAATATGAATAAAATTATTCGTATTCATAAAATCAAGAGAGTTCATGATTCCCATCAAAAATCCACTTGCCACAATGGCAGGAATGATCGGAACAAAAATATCTCCCAGAAGCTTGATTGCCCGCATAAACCAGTTCTGCTTCTGTACCGCTGCCTCTTTTGCTTCTGCCTTGGAGCTTGCTGTCACTCCTGCAATCTCAATAAACTGATCAAACACCTTGTTGACCGTACCTGTCCCCAGAATAATCTGAAGCTGTCCTGATGCCTCAAACACTCCTTTGACTCCATCTACATTCTCCAGCGCACCTTTGTCTGCCTTCTTGTTGTCTGCAATAACCAGGCGCAGTCTGGTCGCACAATGTGCCGCTGAAATGATGTTCTTGCTCCCACCAACATGATTCAAAATTTCCTGTGCGGTTTTTTTGTAATCCATACCTTCATCCCTTTCTTTTTTCTTTGCAAGACTCATGTTTCATGTAATCGATTTCATATCTTGTAAGATTATAATAGTGAAAAAAATGCCATTTGTAAAGATGGCATTTTTACTAATTTATATTTTATTTTTTTGTATATTTTGCCAGATTTCTGTTTTACAGCAGTTCATATCCAAGCTTAATCTCTGTCGTGAGTGTCTTTCCTGATTCTACCATATCCAACAGCAATCTGGCGCCTTTTACACCACTTGTCTGATATCCGAAATGCACGGTTCTGATTCCACCCGTAACCGCTTTCAAAAACTGGTTGTCCCCAAATCCCGTCACCTGAATACTCCTTTGGGGCGAAAGCTGTGCAATTGCTTCGATCACTCCTGCAGCAATGGTATCTGTGGCACAAGATATGATATCGATATCACTCTCTAATCTCAAAAGATCACATGCCTGCTCATATCCGGACTCCATTGTGAAGCTTGCCCGGCGCAGACATCCTTCCTCCAGTTCTCTGCCAACTGCTCTCAGACCATCCCGGAAGCCGTCTTCTCTGGCTGCACCTGCCGCCTTATCCGCTCTTGTCACACCGATATAAGCAATACGTCCGGACATTTCTTTTCCGATCTGTTCTGCCAGTTCTTTTGCAGCCCCATAATCATCATGGTAAATACAGCTGACCTCGTTTGTCTGCTGTCCGATCACGACGATCGGCACTCTGCACTTTTTCAGTTTTTCCTTGTGCGCACCGGAAAGGACTGTTCCTACCAGAATGATTCCGTCCACCGGATAAGATTCAAACAAATCCATGTATTCCAGCTCTTTGGACGGATCGTTATCTGTGATGGTCAGAAGCATCTGATAGGCTCTTTCTGAAAGTACCTGACCGATTCCCTCTGTAATCCTACTGATCGACTCTGAATTGATCTTTGGAACAATCACTCCGACCAGGCACGCTCGTTTGGTGCGAAGCGTTCTCGCCTGTACAGACGGGCGGTATCCTGTTTCTTCGATCACTGCCCGAATCCTCTCCTTCTTTTCTTCACTTACGTATCCCCCGTTCATATATCTCGACACTGCTGCACTGGATACCTGCGCAAGCTTTGCAATTTCCTTTATCGTCATAAGTTCTGCTCCTGTGGATTTTCTTTTGACTTTATTATAGGAGTCTCCTCTTCTGTTGTAAAGTAGAAGAACGCTAAAAAGCAGGGACATATCGCCTGTTACGCAATATGTCCCTGCCCTTTTTATCCACGATTCTTAAAATTCAATCGTTTCTGTCTGCTGCTCGATATTATGCCGTCTCGCATATCCGGTCAGAATCATAGTCAGTGCCCCATCTCCTGTCACATTACATGCAGTTCCAAAACTATCCTGTAATGCAAAGATTGTCAGCATCAGTGCTGTTCCTGTGGCATCAAATCCAAGAACTCCCGTGATAAGACCCAGAGAAGCCATCACCGTTCCGCCTGGAACCCCAGGTGCTCCGATTGCAAACACGCCAAGCAGTGCACAAAATAAGATCATGGTTCCGACTGACGGCAGTTTTCCATATAAAATTTGGGAGACTGTCATCACAAAAAATACTTCTGTCAGGACGGAACCGCAAAGATGAATATTCGCAAACAGAGGGATTCCAAAGCTTACCATATCATCCCTCAGTACCGGCTCCGACTTTCTGGCACATTTTAAAGCCACTGCAAGCGTTGCAGCAGAGGACATCGTTCCCACTGCAGTAATGTATGCCGGACCATAATGCTTTACAACTTTCCACGGATTGTTTCCGGAGTAAATTCCACCCACTGTATATAAAACAGTCATCCAGATAAAATGTCCTATCATTACGATCAGCACAACCTTGAGAAATACCGGCAGCTGCTTTGTGATCGTTCCCTCGTATGCCAGAGACCAGAATGTAAGTGCAATAAATACCGGAAGGATCGGAATGACAATCTTGGATACGATCATCAGAACGATCTGCTGAAATTCATCCAGCAGACGGATCACGGTATCTGCCTTGGTCCAGGTTGCCGCAAGCCCGATCAAAATAGAAAATGCAAGGGCACTCATCACGGACATGATCTGCGGAATCTCCAGCTGAAATACAATTTCCGGAAGTTCTTTCAGCCCATCTACTTCCGAAACAATTGACAAATGCGGAATCAGTCCATATCCTGCTGCCATTGATCCCAGCGCCGCTAAGACGGAGGATACATAAGCAAGAAGAACAGCCACTCCTAATATCCTTGACGCATTTTTCCCGAGCTTCGTGATTGATGGCGCAATAAACCCGATCACAATCAGCGGTACACAGAAATTAATCAGCTCTCCTAATACAAACTTGATCGTGACGATCACATTCATGACCGCTTCATTTGAAATCAGCCCCAGCACAATTCCGATGATCACTCCCAAAAGAAGCTGAAACGGCAGACTTTTTAAAATCTTTTTCATCGTTTTCATCCTTTCCCTCATTCTTTACAATTCCTACTTTTTCAGTATGTTTTAAGTATACTATAAATCTGATAGAATTACTATATTTTTTCTAATTTTATGTGGGAAAAAATTTTTTAGAAGTCTTTTCGTATTGATTTGAAGGTGTTACACTATAAATAATAATCTCCATAAATTCACAGACTTGTTTTTCTGGGACGTCTGATCTATGGAAAAGATGCCAAAAAAGTCCGTTATGTCCAAAATATGGAACAGACGATCCAGGAGCTTTCATGTGATGTGAAAGAACTGCAGTTTTACTTTTTTCCAAAAACTCCATGCCGCAGCTCAAAATGCATCTTGCAAACTCCCCGTCTCTTCGTGCTGCCTACACCGGTCAGTATGCAGAGATCTTTTCATCAGAAACCTCCAAAGGGGCGTTCTGATGCATCGGGGACTGAGAAAATGATCTGAGTATGTTTGAGGCTTCCGGAATGAAGCTTGCCATGGGCAATGCCGTTGAGATTCTGAAAAAAGAAGCCGATCATATGCTTCCTGACTGCGATCATAACGGTGTGACTGAAGGGGCTGCGTTATTGGAAATGATGACTACTTAAACCATCCTTTCTTTTTAAAAATCCAGATTTCCACTGCAATAAGAAGCAGACACACAACACAGATGATCTCGTACCCTCCCGGTGCAGTCAGTTCGGGCATATGTGCAAAATTCATTCCGTACCATCCTGCAATCAGCGTCAACGGCATAAAAAGCGTTGTAACAATCGTCAGCACTTTCATAATTTCATTCTGCCGGATATCGATCTGCGTCTGATGCATTTCTCTAAGCTGCATGGAATACTCTTTGAGTGTCTGCACCATGTCATACAATCGTCCTGCCTTCTTACAGAAAAGCCCAAAAAGCAATGCTTCCTGTTCTGTTTGATGTCTCGCTGCATTTTGCTGAAGAGTTTCCCCCATATCCGATAACTGTTCATAATACGCACTCAGCACAGAAAGTTCCTTTCTGGATAACAGGATTTTTCTGTCAAAATCTTCCATATTTCCCTCCAGCAGTTCCTCTTCCAGATGGGAAAGCTTTTCTTCATAATCCTGCAGAAACAGCATGTCATCTTTGATAAGATACTCCATCCAGTCAAACAAAAGCAACAATGGCGAAGTACGCTCTTCATCCTGATATTCCCGGACTTTTTTCATCTCTATTTTGATATGATCCTGATTTTCAATAAAGATCAGCTGTTCCTCTGCAATACAGTACCCAAACGTGATCTTATCTCCTGTCAGCTTTGTTTTTCTTGGAATCGCAAATGTTCCTGTGACTGCCTGACGCAGACATTCTGCCTTACAGAAATGCACTCTGTTCAACGCAATTTCACCAAAATTTCTTTTAAAAATATGCGGATACTCCGCCTGAAATTTTTCCGGTGTCAGAATTCGCAATTTGTTTATACTCTTTTGCACAATCTCATCCTTTCTATTACAGCCTGTCCGGATATCTGCAGTTACTCTGCCTCATCCAATATCTTTTGTATGGTGTTTTTTACCAGTGTAAATGCCACCGGATTCTTTCCGCTGTTGATCACAATATCTGCCATACATCTCGTCGGCTCTACATATAAATAATGCATCGGTTTTACTGTTGTCAGATACTGCTCCACAACACCTTCCATATCACGTCCCCTCTCCTTGACATCGCGGATGATCCGACGCAGGATTCGTTCATCCGCATCTGCCTCCACATAAACCTTGATGTCCAACAAATCTCTCAGACGCTCATCTGCCAGAACAAGAATCCCTTCCAGAAGAATTACTTTTTTCGGTTCCACCCTCACAACCTGATCCGATCTTGTATGCTGTGTATAATCGTATACCGGACAATCTACTGCCTTTCCTGCTTTCAGGTCCATCAACTGCCGGATCAAAAGCTCTGTCTCCATTGCATCCGGATGATCATAATTTGTCTTTCTTCGCTCTTCTAACGGGATGTCACTCTGATCCCTGTAATAATTGTCATGATATAAAACTGCTACATCCTCTTTAAATTCTTTTTTTAATTTTCTCGTAAATGTAGATTTTCCTGAACCGGTTCCACCTGCAATTCCTATGATAATCGTTTTCATATTTTCTCTCCATGTATCCGTTTTTCTTTTTACTATACCATATTTTCTTTCAGGAGAGTTACTCTATTTTGCAAACTCTTTTATCTCTGCTTCTGTTCTTGCAAACCGACCGACTGCTTTTTCTATTTTCCCTCCATACCTATAATACTTTGCTTCCGTTTGCAGTTAATTTAAACCTGGCTCCCAGTACTTCTGCCGCTTTCCTACACATCATCATCCTGCCGAGAAAAATTTCAAAATATTCATACATTGTACAAATCTCCTCGTCAATCTGTAAATTCAATGCGATCAGATGCTTCTGCGCATTCACTTTTACAGCCGCACTTGTCACTGCATAATTCACACGGTCGTGCTTATCAAAACTTGCTTTTTCTTTATTTCTTACACGATTTCTCCTGACATCTGTCTTATCCGCAAGAATCAACGCAGCTGATATTGCATCGATGGCCTCCCCTGTAGATTCATCATGATTTCCAATCGCTGACATAACAAGGATTCTGTCTCTCAGCGGCATTTTCAACTTTTCCAAGATTGAACATGCCAGAATTGCCCCATATTCCCCATGATTCTTTCGATTGATCACATTCCCAATGTCATGCATAGCCCCTGCAATCTCTGCAAGTTCAATCTCATGTTCTGTATATCCAAATTTTGACAAAATCATCCCTGCACGTTTTGCAACTATTGCACAATGTTTTTCGGAATGATCGGTATACCCAAGAATTCCGAGATTTTCGTTGCCCTTCTCCAAATACGCTTTTACTTCCTCATTTTGTAATATCTCTTTGTAATTCAATTCTTTCGCCTTCTCCAATTCCATTTTTCCGTCTGAAAATTTTTCTGCTATTTCTGTCTTTTTTCCGCATTTGCATAAGCAGCCTCATAAAAGCACTCCTGGGAATTCAATTTCTGTACATGAAGATTTCGATCCACATAGATTCCTTTTTCCGTCAGACATTTTCCCTTTTCATCATCCTTCATCATCGTTTCAAACATCCAGTCCAGCTGATTTTTTAATCGTTCATCCAGAACCGGGGCAGCCACCTCCACACGACGAAGCGTATTTCGTGTCATAAAATCTGCTGAGGCAATATACACATTCTCTCTTTCTTTCGTTCCAAATCGATAAATTCGAGAATGTTCCAGGAAACGCCCTACAATACTTATCACAGTTATGTTTTCTGTATACCCTTTGACACCTGGAATCAGACAGCAGATTCCTCTGACAATCATTTCAATCTTTACGCCTGCCTGAGACGCTTCGACTAATTTGCTAATGATCACCTTGTCTGTCAAAGAATTGATTTTAATTCCGATGTATCCTTCTTCTCCATTTTTCACATGTTGAATTTCTTCTTCTATCATATCCAACACTTTATTCTGTAAACATTTTGGTGCTACTAATAAAAGATGGGTTTCTTCCACTGTTTCTCCTCTTAACAGTGCTGCAAACACTTCAGCAGCCTCTTTTCCGATTTCTTGATTTCCTGTAATCAATGACAGATCCGTATACAGCGCAGATGTTTTTTCATTATAATTTCCAGTTCCGATCTGTGTCACATAGGACACTCCTTGCTCTGTTTTTCTGGAAATCAGGCATAATTTTGAATGTACTTTATACCCGTTTAATCCATAAATCACATGACAGCCGGCCTCCTCCAATTTTCTGGAATATTCAATATTATTTTCTTCATCAAAGCGGGCGCGAAGTTCTACCAGTACAACAACTTCTTTTCCATTTTCTGCGGCTTCCACCAGTGCATCTACAATCTGGCTTTTATTTGCCAAACGGTACAACGTCATTTTAATCGATACAACCGACTCATCCTCCGCTGCTTCATATAGCAGATTGATAAAGGATTTCATACTTTCAAACGGATAAGATAAAAGCACATCTTTTTCCAGAATCTGCGGAATCAAAGATTCCTTATCATTCAACTGAGGGGTTGGCCTTGGGGTTCGTCTTGGATAAAACAACTCCCCTGCATTTGTATTTTTCAGATAGCTCTGAATAGCAAAAACAAATGACAGATCCAATGGGACGTCCGACCTAAATACATGTTCCTTTTCCACGTGGATCGTTTTGCATAACGCATGCATCATTTTTTTATTCAGAGTTCCGGTAAATTCCATCCTGACCGGGTTCATCCGCTTTCTCTCTTTGATTAAATTTTCCATCGCATCTCTGTAATCCAGATCCTCGTCATAAATCATCTCTGTGTCAATATCTGCATTTCTTGTGACACGAATCAAAGATTTTTCTTTCACACTATAATTTTTAAAGAATTTCGGAAGAAATTGCAGAATTAATTCTTCTGCAAGCAGAAAGGTTCCCTTTCGAGTTGGAATATCGATCAATCTGCGGAACACATTGTTGCTGCATGGAATGATTGCAGTTCTCGTCTTCCCACCCTTCGACTCCAAAAGAGCAACAGCATAGATATCCTTATTCTTTAAAAAAGGAAAGGGCTGCTGTTTACTTACGATATTCGCTGATAAGTAGGGTGCAATTTCCCTGTCAAAATATTCCTCCAGAATTTTTCCTTCTTCTGCAGACAGCTTATTAAAATTGATCAAACGAATTCCTTTCGGCTCCAGTTCCCCCATCAATTGTTCATAAATAACCGTCTTTTTCTCCTCTAGCTCTCGTGTTGCCCTTATAATTGCTTTCACTTGCTCTTCACTTGTCATATTGGTTTTATTCTCACGAACAACTTCTGATACATCCATTTGATCCATCAGCGTTCCTACTCGAACTCGATAGAATTCGTCTAAATTTGACTGGTATATCGATACAAAAGTCAACCTCTCTGCAAGTGGGACTTTCGGATTTCCCGCCTCATTCAATACTCTCTCATTAAACTTCAACCAGGATAATTCCCGATTCATCATATATGGACTTTTCTTTATTTTTTTCTCTGCTTCTTTCATCTAAACAGTTCCTTTCTATGTTTTTTACTCGCTTTTCTTCTACAAACGGCGGATAGCATCCGTTGCCAACACGGATCTTTCACATTCTTCCGGCAACAAAGTAACCTGCCAGCATAACGGACTTCCCTTCATATGCTCTGCAGCATAACTCAATCCATTGGTTCTTTCATCCAAATAAGGTCTGTCTATCTGATTTGGATCTCCCAATAAAATTATTTTTGTTTCTTTTCCGGCACGCGTAATAATTCCCTTAATCTGTGCCGGTGTCATATTTTGCGCTTCGTCTATGATCAAATATGTTTTCATGATGGATCTTCCTCTGATAAAGGTCAGAGCCTCTGTCTGGATGATTCCTCTGTCAAAAATTTCCTGTATTTTATCATTCAATTCCTGCTCATTTGAATATCGCTCACGATCACTGGAATCTACCAATTGTTCCAGATTATCCATAATCGGACGCATCAAAGGAGAAATCTTTTCCTGCTCATCACCTGGAAGAAATCCAATGTCAGAATCAAATAAAGCATTCGGACGACAGATCAGGATCCTCCGATATTCTCCAGATGGATTGTTTAACAATTTTTCCAGTCCCACTGCCAGTGAATAAAAAGTTTTGCTCGTCCCTGCCATTCCTTTTACAATGACAAGCGGAGCTTTCTCTGCAGACTGCATCAATGCTTCCTGTAAAAAATACTGTCCTACATTCCTTGGACTAACTCCATATGGAGCAGCTTTTCTATAATCAAGCTTTCGGATCATCCCTTTCTCAACCCGCCCCAACTGAGTCTTTTTCGAAGACTGATCCGCTTTTAACAGAATAAATTCGTTTTCAAACAATTCCGGGCAAGTGTGATTCCCGCTCATATCACAGCAATATACACATTCTACCGGAACTCCCTTTTTCTTAAAATCTTTAAACAATTCTTCTGGTACAAACACCTCTCTCCTCCCCAAATACTGCTCCTTATGTACCGCAACTTGCTCTGTCCCAAAGTCCTCTGCCTGAATTCCAAGCAACTGTGCTTTGATACGCAAAAGAATATCTTTTGTCACCAGAATCACCTGTTCTTTCAGATCATTTGACAGCCCTACACAAACTTTCAAAATGCGATTATCCGATTTATGTTCCGGAAGATCCGGAGGCAATTCAACGTTCCGGTAATTTTTTTCTACACGCAGAGTCCCTCCCCATTCCATACGCACCCCTTCCAGCAAATTTCCTTTTTCTCTGTGTGCGTCCAAAATCCGAATCACTTTGCGTACATTGGCACCTTTTTCTCCCTCTTCTTTTTTCATGTTATCCAACTCTTCTAACACTGTCATCGGAAGTACCACTGTATTTTCCTCAAAACATTCGACCGCATAGGGTGCCTGAATCAGCACATTTGTATCAAGTACATATGTTTTTTTCATAAAAGACCTCTTCACATCTTTGTTTTTATTCCATCGCACAAACAATCTGCGCAATGTTCTTTTATAGATTACCTCTGCCTCGTATAATCCAATATCACATTTATATAAAATTTGCGTTAAAAATAAAAAAAGATTTCACTTTTTATGTCTTCAAAAGTGAAATCTGAATACTTCGGCTATCCTTTTTTATTTATTCTTCTGTTTTCCTTTTCTCTCTATACCCTTTTATCCCCCAAAATAAAATCACAAAACCGCTCATTATCAACATACATACTAATTGGTCTTTTGTCTTCTCCGACATAGGGGCATTGTCTATCAGTGCCCGCATCCAAATCATAAATGTCTCCGACTTCACTGGCCTGTCCCCTTCCAGAACAATTTCAACCGGAAGTTGAAAGCTTGCTCTCATTGCAAAACTCTGCATGGATGCCATATAAGCATCCTCTTTCCTCATTCTTCTATTTTTAATTCTTTCACAAAATTTTAACTCAACTGTTTTCGATTTGTACAACAGTAATCACTTTACATCAATAAATCGGTATTGTTATCGACGTTGAATCAGCGAATATTCGAACCGGCTGGTCAAATAATAGTTTTGAAACAACTCAATCGGTACTTCCCGATCTTTCTGAATCCCATACGTAATACCATCAGAATATAGCAGCGGCGTATCTTCTTCTACATTCAAAAATCGGGAGATATTTCCGTATGCAGAGACAGCTTTTAATTTCAAAGAAGTCGTGGTAATCTGAATATGATATTGCTCCTCCAAAACCTGATACAGGGAATTTTGTTCAAAATCATATGTTTCAATCTCTCTGAATAATTGATAAGGCAACACTGTGCTCGTCAGACATAATGGCGATCCGTCCGCAAAATAAATTCGCTCCATAAAAAAACCGGATCTGCTTTTTTTAATCCGAGTTGTTCTGCCTCTTCCTTCGTACAAACACGAAGTCCGAATGACAATAATTTACGAGATGGTGTCATCCCCTGTCGGATGATTTCTTCCGTATAGCTTGAAATCGAAGTCAATTCCTGAAGTTTTACTTTTTCTTTCACACATGCTCTTTTTCCCTGCATTTTTTCAACATACCCTTGATGATACAGCTCATCAATCGCACGTCGGACTGTTACACGACTTACACCATAACATTCGATTAAATCAGATTCACTGGGAAGCTCTGCTCCTGGAGCAAGTTGGCCTGATTCTATCTGTGCAATCAGTTCTGCTTCTATCTGTGCATATTTTGGTGTTTTTTTCATACAAATTCCTCCTGCCTTGTATCATCATTATACTCCAAAAAGTACAGCTTTTCAAACCACTTATTATAACAAGTTAACAAATTTTCTCCTGATTTTTTGTGGATTTTATGAATTGTATTTTTCATTACTTTAACTTATTATAACAAGTAGAAAGGAGATGTAGTAACATGAAGAATCATATATTAGGTACCTTATATGGAATGGCAATCGGCGATGCGATGGGAATGCCTCCAGAATTGTGGAGTCGAAAACGTTGCCTGGAATATTACGGTAAAATCACAGATTTTTTAGACGGCTGTCCGGAAAATATCATTTCTTATCAATACAAAGCAGGTCAGTTTACTGATGATACAAGCCAGGCGTTGACTATTTTAGACAGCCTAATAGAAACAGATTTTATTCCGAATAATCAAAACATTGCCACACACATTTTAGAATGGGCCGAAAAGGAACATGCTTTTGAAAATAATATTTTAGGTCCAACATCAAAAGTTGCTTTGAAACTCTTCCAGGAAGGAAAAAGCGCCAAGGAATTCTCAGATGAATCCGTATCCAATGGGGCTGCAATGCGGATTGCACCAATTGGGACATTATTTTCCACAACACAAAAAGAAGAGCTATGCCGCTATGTTGCAGCAGTATCCAGTGTAACACATACAAGTGATATTACGCTAGCTGGTGCTTCTATGATCGCGATGGCAGTTGCCTCTGCGCTGGAATACCATGACCGCGAAAAAATGATCGAAGATGCACTTTCTGTAGAAGAATACGCAATGAATCTTGGCGCTTCTACTCCAAGTCCGTCTCTGGGCGCAAGAACAAAACTTGGTATCCTTCTGGCACAAACTTACGCAAATGATGAAACTGCGTTTTTAGAAAATATCTACAATGTCATCGGAGCAGGTGTAAATACTTCGGAATCTGTTCCCGCTGCTTTAGCAATTGCTTATTACAGCTTTGATGTTCGAAAATGCGCGTTACTCTGTGCAAACTTAGGTGGCGATACTGATACGATTGGGGCAATGGCTGCTGCCATTTGCGGTGCAGCTCAGGGACTCTCCGAAATTCCTGAAAAAGATATTGCTTTGATCCAAAAGTCAAATCAGATTGATTTTACAAAATATGCAGATGCAATCATCAAAAAAAGGGGGCAAATCAAATGGGAAAAGGATGTATCGTAATCGGTGCAGCTATGCTAGATATCGTGATGGAAATTGATCGAATTCCAAAATCCGGAACGGATGTCTATGCCAAAGGACAATCCATGATGGTTGGCGGCTGCGCATATAACGTAGCAGACATTTTAAAACATTTCGGTGTAAACTACACATTGTTTGCACCAATCGGAACTGGAATGTATGCAGATTTCATTCGCAAAGAACTAAAAAAGGCCGGACACGAAAGCCCTGTCCACTGCGAAAATTCTGATAACGGATACTGTCTCTGTATGGTAGAAGCAGACGGCGAACGCACATTCTTAACTGTCCCCGGAATCGAATGTCATTTTCAAGAGGAATGGTTTTCTTCCCTTGCTGTAGATTCTTATGACTCTGTTTATGTGAGTGGATATGAATTAGAAGGAGACGGCGGTGATGCCATTTTAAATTTTCTGGAGTCCAATCAAGAATTGACCGTTTATTATGCCCCAGGCCCACGAATCACTTATATTGATCCAAAAAAATTGAAACGTCTGTATGCACTTCATCCAGTCATGCATCTGAATGAATTAGAAGCTTTAACTTCTACAAATACCGACGATATCACTCAGGCAGCAGAAATTCTTTCGAAATCAACTGGAAACACTGTGTTAATCACATTGGGGAAACAAGGGGTACACCTTTTTGAAAATGGAACTCACGCCTTAGTTTCTTCCAAACAGGCAACTGTTGTCGATACGATTGGTGCTGGTGATTCCCACATCGGTTCTGTCATTGCCATGCGAACAATGGGGCACTCTTTTCTGGAAGCAATCTCCACGGCAAATCGGATTGCCGCGAAAGTAGTCAGTGTCAAAGGTCCTATCATTACAACAGAAGAATTTGAAAATGCAAAACAAGATGAAACTTAAAAACCATTCTTAGAAAGGAAACAAATCATGAGTAAAGTAAAAGACTTTTTTAAAGGCTGGAGCAAATTTGAATTATGCTGGCTGGTTTTATCAACCGTTATTATGATTGTACTAAGCATCATCTGGGGCGATAATACACTAGCTCTGATCAGTGGAATCACCGGAATTCTAGGAGTTGTTCTCGCCGCAAAAGGAAAAGTAAGCACTTATTTCTTTGCAACGATCAATGTCGCTATTTACGCTTATCTAACATTTAATAATCACTTATATGGGGAATTCATGTTAAATGCCTTTTACTACATTCCGATGAACTTTATCGGTTTCTATCTTTGGTCGAGGCATAAAGATGAAAAGAGCGGTGAAGTAGAGGGGAAAGCTCTGATGCCAAAACAAATCGTAATTCTTTTGGCTGCCACAGCCGTGATTGTTATCATTTACTGGCAAATTCTGACTCATCTTGGCGGACAACTTGCCTTGATCGATGCCATGTCAACCGTCTTTTCTGTCATTGCCTTGATTATGCAGGTTGCACGTTACGCAGAACAATGGCTGTTATGGATTATTGTAAATATCGTATCCGTCATTATGTGGATTCTCCTGATTGGAAAAGATTCTTCTGCAGTTACCATGGTTGTAATGTGGGTTGCTTACTTATTCAACTCCATATATGGATATTACAACTGGAAAAAACTTGCTGCGAAAAACAGCAAACATCATTAACCCCTCTTGTTTTCAGAATTTTTACGAATTTTCCTTCTCCAAAAATACTCCAGTTGCCCAAAAGCAGCCGGAGTATTTTTCAGTCAAACAGACTGTGATTCGATATAAAAATAGTTCAAAATACTGTAACTAGCTTCTTGCAGCTCCATCCACAGATAAAATTTCACCAGTTACATAGCTTGCCATATCACTTGCAAGAAAAAGGAATGCATTTGCAATGTCTTCAGGTTCTCCAACTCTTCCAAGAGGAATCGTTGCGATCAGCGGTTTGATCACAGCTTCCGGAAGTGCCGCAACCATATCTGTTCTTGTAATACCAGGCGCTACTGCATTTACACGGATATTATCACAGCCAAGTTCTCTTGCCAGAGACTTTGTCAATCCATTTACAGCAAATTTCGATGCAGGATATCCACATCCGGATGGTTGCCCATAAATACTCACCATAGAGCTTGTATTCAAGATTACGCCTCCGCCCTGCTCTTTCATAATCTTTGCCGCTGCCTGAGAACAATTGAATACTGCTGTAACATTCAGATCCACAATTTTCTGGAATTCTTCCGGCTGATAATTATAAAACGATGTGCTCTGAGAGATTCCTGCATTATTTACAAGAATATCAACAGCTCCAAATTCTTCTTTTACCTGATTTATCATCGCTGTTACCTGTGCTGCATCTTTCAAACTTGGACATTTTCCACTTATCTTCGCATCTGGATATAACTCTTTCAACTGCTCCAATGCTTGATCAACCGTTTCCTGACGTGACCCCCATAGAGAAACAGCCGCACCGTTTTCAATAAATTTCTTTACAACTGCAAAACCAATTCCACGAGTCCCTCCCGTAACAATTGCTACTTTATTTTTTAACATCATAAACATCCTTTCTCTTTAATATAGAAATAGTAATTATTATTGTTTTATGTTACTATTTTTTTTTGGTTCTGTCAATAATATCAAGAGATTTTCTGTGTGTAATCAAAAGAAATATCAACAAATATCCTCGTTTTTTTTCATAAATCGCTTTTCATATGCAAATGCTGCAGTATCAAGGATCCACTGGAGGTCCTTCATCCCCCATTCTCTCCTTCTGCAAATACCATAACGGACAATATTGATAAAATCACCTTTTATAAGACACCGTAAAAACAATTTGCACCTGAAAAAGCGGTTGTATGAATAATCCGGGGTGAAATCCATCACCTGTCCGGCGTATGGAAATCAATATTCCGCTTTTTTGCATTTGCGACCGGCGGAGAGCGCAAAATGCAACCCGATTATCTTGCATTTAACAGTATGTCATTCAGCAATGGGGCTAATCGTGATACTGAACTACAAGTTATTGTATATCAATACTGGAATGCTGATGAAGTGGTAGCGGAAATCGAAGCAGAGCATAATCAAATCAACGGAACTCCCACCACCCTTACAATCAATCTACACCGTTCTAAATGGTCTTTTCATAATGGATATGAACCATTTTATAGCACCACTATCAATTATGACTAAAAAGAAAAAGCAGACAGTTAATCAAAAAACTGTCTGCTACAAACTAGGATTTTCTAGTTTATTACTGTTCAGTAATTTTCTTTGTATAAAACAGACAAGTTAAAGGGACTTGCCTTTTATCCAAGTCAAGCACAACTTGTCGTTCTTCTGAACGTTCAAAACCTCTATGCTCATAAAATTGATAAGTGCAAGCATTATCTGTGTATAAATAAATAAGTTTTCCGCTTTCATCTTTTTCAAATGCAGACAATAATGCTGTTCCAACACCTTTAATTTTGCAATCAGGGTCCGCGGCAAGAAAAATTATCTCTCCATCAGGTTTATTCTTTTGACAAAAAGACTTATACATATCTTTATTCGCTTCATCATATTCTTCAACACCTTTTCCCGCCACAAGATGCTGAAGCCAATCAAATATCTTCACATAAATTGCTTTTGACACGCTGTAATAACGTTTTGGCTCATTCTTTATTTCTGCAAGTAAAACACCCACAAAAATATCATCTGCATAAGCACCATAAACTTTTGTTGCACGATTTAGTTCCATATACCAGAAATATTTTGCATACAAATCTAAAATAACTTTGCTATCCATATACCAATCCAAATGCATTCCCTGAATTGCAAATTTCTGAGCTTTTTTGTAATCTTGTTTGCAAACTTCTTTTATCTCAATCAATAGCTTCACTCCTACAACTTCTCATTTGTATATTTCTTTTATATTACCATATTCTTTAACATCTAACATCAGTTATTTTCAAAAAAAAGGGTATATCACTTCCGCAATACACCCTCAACATTCACAGCGTTCCCTTTCTATTTTAAACAACAAGCAAATTCCTCGTTAAGAGGTTGGGTAATTTTCTTTACCCAATACTCTACCCAATCTGTACCCAAAATAGCACGATATTTTATGAGATTTTACAGTAGTTTATAACACTTGTCAAAATAGCTAGAAACCGCTTAAATACGCTATTTAATTCGCTTTTTATCAGTCCAACGATTGATAAATTAGTTTCCCATCTGTTTTGCGACTTTTGAATTACATTCCAGCCTGATTTGTGAACTTTGAAATTATATTCCTGCCTGTATTGCTACTTATATATAATACAGCTATGTATTTATCAGTATTTTCAAGAAATTGGTCTTTCCGGCTAATTAACGATTTCCTGTGTTCCCCAATTTTTAAGTTGGGAATGATTCTGAGCATTTGTTGCTTGATTTCAATTTCATTTTTTCTTATTTGGGGAATCCTTTTTATAAAGTTGGGGAGTATTTCCGTACCCCAACTTCTAATCTCTCTCTGTTACTAATTATTATTTTTCAGGATATTACCTTCTATACACATAATTCATCTTTTAATTTTGAAACAGCTTCATATTCTAATTTCCCATCCGTATAATTATATAATGCCTTTCCTATATCTTCTGGAAAATATAAATCTACTGTACTTTTTAATCCTTCTTTAAAATACAATTCTCCATTCATTATATCACTATTTGCACCTGAAACCACCTCTTTAATTACTATTGTTCCCGGTCTTTCTGAGCTATCTCCATGAAAATCCTTCATTATAATTTTATTTAATCCAAAATATCTTAATTTATCCAATACATACCTGCTCTTGCGCTCTATATCTTTATATTTATGTATTGTTTTACTCTGCAGCGGATTATGATGATCCGCGCGTTTCACTTCAGGAGATTCCATATAATTATTATTTTCGTACCACTCTAACACCAGTCTTTGCAATTCATCATATGACTTATCCTTTACACTCTCCAATTCATCAGGTTCACCGATACGATATTTCTTAGAAAAATTGTTTGTTAAACAATTACATTCTAACTCAAACTCATCGCCTTGACATAATCCTTTTTCTATTTCTCCTTTTAAAATAATTGGCTCAAATTCTATTCCTCGATAACAAGAAGTCAGTAAAACATTAAGTAATTCATAATATTCCGAATCTTCAACGATCTTCACATCAGAAATAAATTCTTGTTCACCATTACATGAATCAATTTCTATCACGATAAAATTATCCACCATTAAGTGTAAAAAGCTACTATTCAAACGCAAAATATTTTCCTTTAAGTTTCTGTCTTTTATTTCTAATGTTGAAATTGGAAACGGTTGAAAAGACATTTCTTTAAGTTTTTCATACCAGCGTTGATATATAAATATTGCAACTTTATTTTTTTGATGTAATCTAATTACCTTATTAAAAAAACTGATATTTTTTCTTATTTCCTCTTCAGCTTCAATAAGAAACATATACGGATCAATCAATACATTTCTTATCATCTTTTTTCCCTTTCGTCATTGCTGCTGCAATTAAGCTATTAAGTAACTCTTGAGTTTCATCTTTAAAATCTTCCGGATATTCTAAATTACCATATGAGTTAAGTTTTCCTTTTTTTATTTTTGTTCCATTCTTATTCTGAAAAAAATTTATCGCAATCTGGTCTTCTCGAATATTTCCCACAAGCACATGATATCTCAAACGTAAAATCATATATTCGCTATGAGTCTCTACAAAAATTTTTCTTCCATTTTTAGACAGCATAACAAAAAAATCCGCTAATCTACTTTGTGAATAAGGATGTAAATGTAATTCTGGTTGTTCAAACATAAGAATTTCATTTTTTTCTGATAATAATCCCGAAATCAAAACAGGTAACACCTGACTAGTTCCAATACCTACATTCATAATATCAGATTTTTTATATTGAATATTTTTCACTGAAACACTAAAACCAAAAGAATTCTTCTGTTCAACACTAATTTCACTAGCTATATTCAAATGATTAGCCCATTCATCTACCGCTTCTTCTAACGTAATCGTATCAATTTCATTATCTGGTAAGATATATTTTTTTACTTTATTTTCCCTCAACAAAACTGATGCAAAATATGCCCCAGTTGTCCCAACATATTTAGGTATTGATTCAAATCCTATATTGTATAATCCTTGTGGTTTTTCTCTAATTGGACCTATATAAAAAATATTTTTTATTATATCTTGTATGAATCTTCTATAAACCATCGAAAAATACATAATATTGGCAATATCCGAATCTCTATTTTCTTTTTCATCTTTTCCAGCTCTAGACAAGTCATTAAATACCCTTGAGTATTTCAAATTTTTAGTTTTTTCATCATTTGGTACAGCTTTATATTCTGCCATTTTTTCTCTATATTTATCAATAATCTGTTTAATTTTTAACATGTCCTCCGGAGAACATTCCGATAAAGCATTTAACAATATCGTTTCTTTCAATATTCTAGGCATGTTATCTGTTCTTTCATATTCTGCAAATTGTAATTTTGAATATTCAATAATCAAATCTATTATTTCTTTTATAATTTTCTGATCTTTGTTTGTTCTATTTTTTATGCGATTCAATCCACCTCTCATTAATAACAAATAGAACTTTTCTGTTCCACTTATGGCAACCATTTCTGATTTATTAACTTGTTCAACTTTCTTAGTTCTTAATACTCCCATTAATAATTCGTTTAAAAATTGTTGAAATATATTATTAAATATTTCATCATATTGCACATACAAACTTCCCAACATTAAATTTTTTAAATCAATTAAAAACTCCGTAGATCTTTCATTAAAGTTAATTGCATACTTTTGATCATCCCTCTTACTTAGGCATATGTTCTCTTCATTAATAACTACTTCTAAATCACTTAAAACAGTAATATTATCTCTTTCTTTAAATGTCCATATAAAACAAGTAGTATCAATCCCATCACCTAATTCACTTTGGTATTCTAACGCCACTCCAATTTTTATATACCCCTTTTGAGAATCGTTAATAACCTCTTGAAAATCTCCCAATGTAACAAACTTTCCAGACAACAACAAATCAATATTAGGACTATTGCATTCTATTGTTTGTTTTATAGTTAATAACGTCTGCAATGCAGTACTTTTCCCACTACTATTAGCTCCCATAAAAACATTTAACGTAGAAACATCAATCCATTGTGGTTCATTGTAAGATTTAAAATTATCAATGAAAATTTTTTTCAGAAAAACTGCCATTATATATCCCCCTAATTTATTTTATATATAAAATCAGTCAACTTTAATAAGTTGACTGGAAATATTGTTTTATATCTTCATTTGTTATACACGTGTTATTTTCATATGCTTCTTTCCAAGGTGTTTGCTCATGGGTCATCTCAACTAACTCAAAGGCATTATAATCTCCATAATTATTCCAAACAGCCTCCATTGTCTCTTCCGACTCTACATCAGTGACATACAAAATCTCTTCTTTTTTCGGTATTTCATTCCTACCATATTTTTTAAAATAATTATAAATTTTAGGATTAACTGGACCATATTGCCATGCTTCAAAAGTTTCTGCAAAAAGTGGCTTATTATCCCACACAAAACTCCATCCCTGTGCAAAATACAATATCTTTTGTAGTTTTAGAGGCGTTAACGAAGCACGACTTTCCGAATATGATAAATGAACAAAATACTTTGCCGCATCTAATATAGTAATCATACTTTTCTCCTTTCTGCTACGCAACATAAACCTTATATATAATATAACACAGCTACTTTTTTACCGCAACAACCTTCAATGCAGATTTTTGTATCTAAATAGAACTTTTCTTACTAATTTTCTATTTACAAATAATATTTTTTCTAATAATCTAAAATACCTCCTATAAATAGTGTTTCCACTATCCATAAGAGGTATTTACATTTTTTAATCTAATGCAAAGTTCGCATTATGCGTTCATCTGAGCTGCAACTTCTGCTGCAAAGTCTTCCTGTTTCTTTTCGATTCCTTCACCTGTCTCAAAACGAACAAATCTCTTAACAGTTACGTTTGCATTGTTTTCTTTTGCAACTTTTTCTACATATTTAGCAACTGTAAGGTCACTGTCCTGAACATATGCCTGATCTAACAGACAGATTTCTTTCAATTCTTTATTCAGACGTCCGATGATCATTTTTTCAATGATGTTTTCCGGTTTTTCCGGATTCTCTTTCTTAGCTGCTGCAAGAAGGATTTCTTTCTCGTGATCCATGTATTCCTGAGAAACTTCTGCACGAGATGTATATTTTGGAGACATAGCTGCTACCTGCATAGCTACGTTCTTTAAGCATTTTTTGATTTCATCGTTTACTACGTCTGCCTCTGCTTCGATCAGAACACCGATACGTCCGCCGCCGTGGATATAATCTACAACACATCCGTCTGTTACGATCTTTTCAAATCTTCTAATGTTCAGGTTTTCTCCGATTACTGCTACTTTTTCAACAAGAGCATCTTTTACAGTCTTTGTTGTATCAGCTGCCCAAGCTTCTGCCATGAATGCATCCATATCTGCTGCATCAGAATCTGCAACCTGATTTACAACTGCATTTACAAATCCCTGGAACTCTTCGTTCTTAGCTACGAAGTCTGTCTCAGAGTTTACTTCTACGATTGCTGCTACTTTGTCATCTTTAACAACAGCTTTTACGATACCTTCTGCCGCAATTCTTCCAGCTTTTTTCTCAGCTTTTGCCTGTCCGTTCTTTCTTAAGAACTCGATTGCTGCGTCCATATCTCCGTTTGTTTCATTCAGAGCTTTTTTGCAGTCCATCATTCCTGCACCTGTCATCTCTCTTAACTCTTTTACCATGCTTGCTGTGATTGCCATGATTTTTTCCTCCATGAATTGAAATAGTTTACCAAAAATGCTCCAACCTGATGTTCAGGCTGAAGCATTTACGTTCATAATTATTCTGCTTCTACAGTCTCTTCAGCTACTGCTTCTTCAGCTTCCTCATAATATGCATCTTCTGCTGCTCCCTGATTTGCTTCGATAACAGCATCAGCCATTTTGGAAACGATTAATTTTACTGCTCTGATCGCATCATCGTTACCTGGGATTACGTAATCCAGTTCTTCCGGATCACAGTTTGTATCACAGATTCCGATCAGCGGAATTCCCAGAGTGTGTGCTTCCTGTACACAGATTCTTTCTTTTTTAGGATCTACGATGAAGATCGCATCTGGAATCTTTTTCATTTCTTTGATTCCGCCAAGGTTCTTCTCCAGTTTTTCCCACTCTTTTTTCAGCTCGATTACTTCTTTTTTAGGAAGTACATCAAATGTTCCGTCTTCTGCCATTCTCTCGATGTCTTTCAGACGTGCGATACGGCTCTGGATTGTCTTGAAGTTTGTCAGCATTCCACCTAACCATCTCTCGTTTACGTAGAACATTCCACAACGCTCTGCTTCTGTTTTGATTGCATCCTGAGCCTGTTTCTTTGTTCCTACGAAAAGGATTGTGCCGCCTTCTGCTGCAATATCAGAAACTGCTTTGTAAGCATCGTCAACCATTCCTACAGATTTCTGCAGGTCGATGATGTAAATACCATTTCTCTCTGTGTAGATATATGGAGCCATTTTAGGGTTCCATCTTCTTGTCTGATGTCCGAAATGAACACCTGCTTCTAAAAGTTGTTTCATTGAAATAACGCTCATGTTTTTTCCTCCAAATTGGTTTTTTACTTCCGTATACTTTCTTTACACTGAGACCGGCTTGTCTTATCGTCAAACTTAGGCACCTTCAGTGATACCACGCATACGTGTTTTTTCGCAACGCTAGTAGTATATCATAGAAAATACTGGATTGCAAGGACTTTCTATGGTATGCTGATGGAAAAGGAAAAGAAAGGATGTACTCTATGAAATTTACATTTGCACACAACAATTTAAATGTACTGGATCTGGATAAATCTCTTGCATTTTACAAAGAAGCTCTGGATCTGACAGAAGTTCGCAGAAAAGACGCTGAGGATGGAAGCTTTACCCTGGTCTACCTTGGAGACGGAACTACTCCACACCTTTTAGAGCTGACCTGGCTGCGCGATATGGATCGCCCTTACAATCTGGGAGATAATGAGATCCATCTTGCGTTTGAAGTGGATGATTTCGATGCAGCTCACAAAAAACACAAAGAAATGGGATGTATCTGCTACGAAAATCCGGGAATGGGAATTTACTTCATCTCTGATCCGGATGGATACTGGCTTGAAATTGTTCCCCAAAAACTGATCTAAGAATCTTAAAGCCCTGATGACACGATGACCATCAGGGCTTTTCTTTTGTACTTTGTATATGTATTTTTCTTTAGTAACGAACGTAAATCATACCGCTCTGAACCGGTCCTTGAATAACACCGATTCCGTAATCTGCTGCATGAATCATCTGACCACCACCAATATAGATACCACAGTGTTCCGCATTTACTGCTACATCACCTGGCTGAGGATCACTCACCTGTGTCCATCCTAAAAATGTATAAGTTGTCCCAAGACGGCTGTAAGCTCCTGTCAAACAATAAGATACGAATCCAGAACAGTCGAATGCTCCCGGACTGCAGGCTCCCCATACGTACTCTGCTTTTCCTACCCAGCTGTATGCACGATCTACAATGGCATTTCCTGTAGATGGATTGTAATTTGGTTCCGGTGTCGGTGTCGGAGTTGGTGTCGGATCCGGAGTTGGTGTCGGTGTCGGTGTCGGATCCGGAGTTGGTGTCGGTGTCGGCTCTGGTGCCGGCGTTACAGTTCCACCGCTATTATCTCCACCGCCTGACGGTGTATTGGTATTTTCATTATTTACCGTGTTGTTCTTTTCCTGTTCCTTTTTCGCAGCTTCTACTGCCGCTCTTGCAGCTTCCTGAATCATTGCATCCAAGTTAGACACTTCTGCTCTCTTGGACTCAATCGTACTTGACAGCTCTGCTGTCTGTGTCTTGTACTCCTCATCCAGATTCTGCAGTTTTGTCATATCTGATTCCAGAGATGTCTTCAGATCTTCTACTTCCTGAACTGTCTCTGCGTATTCCCGCAACTTATCACGGTCATATGCATGTACTTTCTCCACATATTCCGTCTGAGTAAGCATCTCTGAGATACTTCCGGAAGCTACAATACGTTCTAATGCTGAAGTATCGCCTTCCTCATACATGTATTTAATACGAAGCTTCATATCTTCATACTGCTGCTGCTTTTTTTCTTCTGCTGCAACAAGATCTTCCTGAGCCTTGGTAATCTCCTGTCCTTTGTTGATCAGCTGTGTTTCCAGATCATTTGTCTTTGTAAACAATTCATTCAGCTGTGCCTGAAGACCGTTCACTTCATCCTGAGCTGATTCTTTCTGATTCTGAAGACTTGTTGTATCATCTGGTGCCGCCATAACAGGTGTAACTATCATGGAACACGTTAATGCTGCCGCAAGCAGTACACTTCGTACTTTTTTCATTTTCATACTTTCACCTATCCTTAATATTCTTATTTATGTCCCCACATATTCTACATAATACCTGATTTTCCGCACTTTTTCAATACAGTTTGTGGTATTTTGAAAGGATTGTGTGGTATTATCGCCGAGTTTAATCATACAATAAGAATTATATTCGATACGTGATGAAAAAGCAATAACTTTTTAATATTTTTGTAATATTTTTCCTTTTTAATCTGCCTTACTGCCGGTTTTCTCATAAACAGCTTCAAAATCCATATCGCCTTTCGCCTGCACTGTCCCGATATTTTCTTTTGTATATATGGTGTTTTCCAACTGGCCGACTGCTCTCCAGCCTTTCACTTTCTCATCTCCACTTCCATTTTCAACCGGCAGTATTTCCTTGGGCAGCAAAATCCCCTCCGGAACTACCACCTGCTTTACAATACGTTTTTCCTCGACTTTATTATTTTTGTATGATTTCCAGAATGATATCTTAGAGAAAACCTCTTCTTTTCCTTCTACATCATCCAATATCACAGTTTTTCTGGCAACCGCCTTTCCATTTCCCCATATCTGCCGATAATATTCCGTCACCCGCACATCCAGCAAACCTTTCTGTGCATCTGCTGTCAGTATCTCTACTTCAAATGTCGATTTGCTGGTTGTTCGCATGAGCATATTCTGAATAAAATCTGCTGCCAGCTCTTTTCCTTCCACCTCTTTCCCGATCGAATATGTCGGATTAACTGTCAGAATCTCCATCGATTCTTCCATTGCTGCTCCCAGAATACTGTCCAGCTCATTCTGATGCATCGTCTTTGTCTCCGCCGTATAAATCGATGCTCCTGCAAAAATCAGCATAATTAAAATAAAAAATCCCATCACTGCATGTCTCATCCGTTCCTGGCATACTCTCCTTTCCCCTTTTTTCTATTTTGCATATCCTGTGATCTGATGCTCCAAAAGCATATTCAAAAGTGGAATCGTGTACCGGTATGCCAATGTCACTTTTGCATATTTGCTTCCTGCCGCACTGGTCACAACCTGAATATCCAGATTTTCATATCCGTTTTCCAGCGCTTTCTTTTTACATTTCTCCAGAACCTCTGCATTATAATCACTCGCTTCAATCTCTGTTACAACTGTAGAATGATAAGCCTGTGCCTTCTGTGTATTCAACGATGCGCTGATATAGGCAGTACTCAGCACTGCCATGAAGGCAATCAGTACAACTCCCACCATTGTTTCGATCGCACCTTTCATTTTTCTTTTCCTTTCAACCGCACTTTAATCTACTGTAACCCGACATACCTTTGTTACTTTTCTAATATAAGCCCCCTGATAGTTTTCCTCTGCCTGATAAGTAATCTCATAAACACCTCTCTGCGCTGTCCAAAACGCCTCTGGATTTAGTTCCTTTTCCAGCTGACTTCCATCTGGAGCGATCAGTTTTATCACGCTGACCGGAAGCTCTCTTCCATCCGCGTCCACAGCCCTGGCACTGATTTCTTTTCCATGAAGAAGGTCATATCTTCTTTGATACTTCAGTTTACTGACAGATACCGTCAAGACCGGATCCGGTCTCGGTTTCAACTGTACAAGAAAATCGGAATTATCGGTTGCTTTTAAAAATGATTTTGGCTCTGCCTTTGAAAGCGCGCCCAGATATCCACGATCAGTACGATTCCAAACAAATGCAAATAATACGGCCAGGATAATTGCCATTGCTGCGATTTTTCCATATTCTCCGATCCAGCTCTTCACATCTGCCCTCCTGACATTTTTATCCCTATCCCGTCAAAAAACAGCTCTGCCAGCCTATGCAGCTGACCTCCTGAAGCAAGCAGCGAATACAAAAGTCCAAGCAGCATGATTCCCAGCATACACGTCACGATCACACCGCCATACTCTTCCATAAATTCTTTCATTCCGCTATTCTCCTTCTCAAACAGAACTTACCTGTATTAAAATCTTCCATAAACCGGACATGACCGCATATCCGATGATTGAAATTACGATGATCGAACCGTATTCTTCCAAAAATTCTTTCATGATATCGCCCTCTTTTCTCTCAAACCTTCTAAATTGTATTTACAACAGACAAAATCCCCAAAATGACCAGTACCAGATCTGCGAGCATTTTTACGACTCCCGTGATCATTGGAAGCAGTACAAGAAACCCAACACCTGCCATCATATCTTCTTCCTTCAAACGCTCTGCCCGATCCATCATAACGGTATTTCTCTGTACCAGCGCATCAATCTGCCCTCCCATATCTCCAATTCCAAATTCTGCCATGGAATACAAGATCTTCATTGCAGAAAGCACATCCGGAATCTGGAACTCTCTCATAAAGCGGAGATAAGGCTGAAGTGCATTCGGCTGCTGTTCGATTTCTTCTACCAGTCGCGTTAAATCCTGTTTTAAGATAAACGGTGCGCCCGGTATTGTCTTCTTTAAAGATACATGCACATTATCCGTCTGAAGCTGCAGGGACAGATTCATCAGCCATTCTGGAAATTGTTTTTCCACCTCACGTAATACACGTTTTCTGGCATGTTTATATTTTCGCTTCTCCTGCGTCAACATCCAGATTGCTGCTGCACCCGCCGCACCTGCTGCTGTCATCCCCACAGTATTCCCCAGTAAGATCGCCGTCACACCGAAGATACATCCAATGATACTATATTTAAACCTTTCCTTTTCCCGGTTTCCCTTCACAACATACTTATATTTTTCTCGAATTTCCGCTTCATCGACATCTTCATCTGATAAGATCAAACTGCCGGAAAGTTTTTTCTGCGCTGCATACCAGATCAGCATATTGAGAATCACCACTCCTGTCGTAACCGCCTGAGAAATTGGATTCTGTGTGATATCAAACTCTTTGGGCAGCATCAGAATACTCATGGCACAGATCAGAAAAGAGAGTCCGATCCCGATCGTTACCTTGACCTTGATATTCTTTTTTTCTTTCTGCAGACCATAAATCCTCTCAATCCACATTTTTCTGTCATTCAGTAAAATCTCAATCGCTGCATCCGGGCTTCCTCCCGACAGCTCTACCTGCATCAAAAAATCATGGATCTTATACAATCTTTTACATCCATACTCTTTTTCAATTTCTGAAAACGCCTCCTGATAAATGTTTCCCTCACTTTGTGCGGACTGGATATGCTCTACTGCATATTCGATTCCATTGTATAAACGGCTCTCTCCCTGACGGAACAATAATTTTGTATCTTCCAGCGCCGTCAGAATCTTTGCCCTACGTTTAAACGAATATAAAAGCTGTTCCATATAGGCAGTCAGATCTTCAAACTTCTTTTCTTCATACAGATTTTTATAATTCATTAAAAATACCGTTGGCACAAATATCGATGCCGCTGCCATTACAATCACTGAAAAGAAAATCTGCAGTTGAAAAAGATAGGCAAATCCTGCAATTCCCAGATAGACCGCCAACAGATATTTCACATAGGACGAAGCACTGAATGTGTATCCGCACCGCTGAATCTCCAGATTCAGCAGTTTCGGATTCCAATAGTGAAACATGTGCCTTTTTCGCCTTTTCTTTTTTTGTTTTACCTGCACACCATTTTCCCCTCGCTTTCTCCCAAAAAGGGGGATCTTATTCCTGCCCATTGAAATTTTTTTCTGATATTCTCAGAAATTTCTCTGGACACTACTTTTCCATTTTCCACGATCAGATACTTTCGGTTTTCTTCTCCGATTCTGTCAAACAGGCAGATCTGATCGACAAACCGAAAGACCTTTCCATTTCCGGTTGCCTTTTTGCAGAGCAATATTCCTACATTCAAAAAACTGTAGATGTCATTTTCCATTCTGGATGCCGCATAAGAATCCTGCATCATATTCTGAATCCGGTCAGGGATCTTCCTGGTATCATCTGTGTGAAGTGTCGTCAGTCCGTGAAGACCTGTCGAAAAGCATTCTAAAAGATACTTCACTTCTGTAGAACGCGCTTCTGACAGAAGCACCCATTGCGGATTTTGCCGAAGTGCAGATTTGATTGCTTTCGTATAGGAGAAAAATTCTTCATCCACTTTCAGTTCCACACAGTTTGCCCCCGGATTAATATCCCGATAATGAATCTCAAGGTTATCTTCAATGGTCATCACCTTTTCGTGCTTCGGTATAAATTGTGTTAAAAATTTCAGCAATTCTGTTTTTCCAGCTCCCGGACACCCGCAAAAGACCATATTCAATTTTGCTTCCATACAATTTCTCAGAAACAGAAGCACCTCTCTGGAACAGTATCCATCGGTCAGCATTTTTTCTTCTGTCATACGCATAACCGCCGGTGTTTTTCGAATAGAGATGGAATACCCTGTATTTGTCACGCTTGGATGAATGATCGAAATCCTGAGAGTGTCCGTCTCCGCTTCCAGAACATTATTAAATTTATTGATTTGTTCACTCACGATATTAGAAATCAGAACGCTAAATCGGCCTGCAAACTCCGGTGTCAGATTCACCGGAGCTTTTCGAATCCCATATTTTAAATGTTCGATCCACACATCAGTCCCGTTATAATTGATGTCTGTAACCTGCTGATCTTTTACATATGGGAGCAGCGGTCCGAAGCACTCCTCTTTCAAAACCCATGCTTCCCTGGATATTTTCATTAGCTGACTCCATTTGCATCTGCAAGTGCGTTCGTCAATTTCTGTACTGCTTCCATAATTCCGCTTTTAATGCTGTCTCCGATTGGTGATGCTGCTACTACAATGATCATGATGACGATTGCTGCTACTACGATTACTCCATATTCTTCCATAAATGCTTTCATACTTTTCTACTCCTTTTGATTCTTTTTCATGATTTTGTTTACTTTTTACCGGATTTTTATAGAATTTCAGCCTTTTTCATCTTTTTCTCTTCTCATCAGACTTCCTCCTTTCTTTTTCTGCACATATATTGCAGATTTTATATTGTTGTATTATTTAAACTTTGAAAGTTTAAATCGATAATTATTTTCTGCATTCCGGAAATCTGTAAGATCGTAAGATAAAAATAGAAATGATTTTCTCAGACAGGAATATCAGAACTGAGCCTGTATCTTCTACAGACTATTGCCATATATGATTCATTATAAAACACTTAAAATAACTGAAATCTGTTAGAAATTAACACTTGATTTCTTGACTGGATCTCATTACGATCCATGGAACTTATAACCTCTGCCGGAAGAACTTCCGTCGATTAAGTTATGTATGAATTATACGTCTCTGACTCCTGAAAGTCAATGTATAAATTCTTAAATATTAATAAACAAAAAAAATTACGATTCACCCCCACCGGCGTAAACCGTAATCTTTTTCCTAAAAGCTTTATTCAACAGGCGGTACTTCCTGCTTCTTCATCCCCCTCAAAAGCACATACATGGAAGAACCGACAAAGGCGCTGACTATAACCGCCCCTCCAAGACGCATGATATCACCTTGGATCCAGGCTCCCAGTGCACTGTCTGTCAGAAGAATTCCCATCACATTTACTGTAATATGAAGCAGGATCGGCACCTTGATCGTCCCACAAATCTCATAGGAATAGGCAAGCACCATTCCCATCGCTCCGACATAGAGGATTTGCAGCAGATTCCCGTTCATCAATCCGAAAATCAAAGACGAAAGCAGCGCCGCACTAAAGAATGTGCTCTTTTCACGGAATCTTTTAAAAACAAGCCCCCTGAACATCAACTCTTCCGCAACCGGCACGATGATCCCCATACAAATCAACTGCACGACCACATTCGTCTGCATATCCACATCGCTGTACGCGAAGGAGGACAACGCCAGGGCAGACAACATCATCAGACAATTTAATCCGATACAAAATGCACTTCCCAGTCCGAAAACGACCAGATACTTCTTGACTCCCGGAACTTTCACTGCCTGTTTATAAAGTATTCGTTCCTTCTTCCGGTCTTTCAAAAACAGCGGTACCGTCAAAAACAACGTACAAAGCGCACTGAACGCAAGAATCGGCATAATATATTTACCCACGATCTCGTACATTCCCTGCACACTGCTCATAATCGCCTTGGTCATCTCTTCTGTCGTAGTGCTCTTTTCCAGTGCGTCATAATCCATAACCTGACCGATATGCGGAATCATCACCGCAAGCTCTGCCACTAACTGGGCAACAAACTGAATCACCCAATACAATAAGAGTGGACCACATACATGCCAGAATTTCACCGGTTCTGAATTTCTATCCATTCATTTTCCTCGCTTTCTCCTGTATCCATGCCCTCATCTCACTCTCATTTCCCTGCACACTGCCCTGGACCATCTCCGATTTTCCGCCGCCTCTGCCATGAAATGTCTCATTCAGTTCTTTTGCAAGCGGTCTCATATCCAATATCCTGCTTCCGATCACATAACGGAAACCATGCTCCTCATCTCCGCCAAATACTGCACAGAGCCGTTTGCCATGATCCAGAACAAGATTCATCAGAATCCTCAGCTCTTCTCCCTCCAGATCATCCGCAAACACAATCACATCCTCCGATTGCCCGGCCAGCCTTTCTGCACGAATGGCAAGCATGTCTCGCTTTAACTGCGCATATCTCTGCTTCCATTCTGTACAGTCATTTTTTAATTTTTCTACCCCCTGCGCCACGTCTTCTTCTTTCACACACAGAGCAGAAGAAATACACCCTGTACTCTCTGCTTTCCTGCGGTAATCCTCCAACGCACGGAATCCACAGAGCATGGTCACACGGACGCCGCCTTTATAACGCTGCACTCCCGTCAGACGGATCTGCCCGATCTCCCCTGTTTGTTTCACATGCGGCGCACAGCACGCACACACATCATATTCCGGGATCGTCACGATCCGTACCTGACCTTCAATCTCAATCTTACTGCGGTATACAAGCGTCTGAAGTACTTTCTGATCCGGATAGGTCACTTCCACTTCCAGATTTCGCACCACTGCCCGATTGGCTTCCCATTCAATCTCGCGAATCTCCTCTTTGGTAATCTCTCCGTTGAAATCCATCGTGCAGTCTTCACTTCCCAGATGGAATCCCACATTCTGATACCCAAACCTTTTATGAACCAACCCGGAAACGATATGCTCTCCGGTATGCTGCTGCATCTTCATAAAACGAAGATCCCAGTCAATCCTTCCCTCTACACAGTCTCCAACCGAAAGAGGCGCATCTGTCCTGTGAAAAATCACACCATCCTTTTCCTGCACATCCAGCACTCGCGCACTGCCAAGTATCCCTGTATCCGCATACTGTCCTCCCCCTTCCGGAAAAAAGGCAGTCCGATCCAGCACGATCTGCCAGTTTTCTCCATCCGGGACACACTGCTCTACCTGCGCAGAAAATCTCTGCAGATGACTGTCCAGATAAAACAATTTTTCCGTCATATCCTACATCCTCTCCGGCGCTTCAAATCCAAGCAGATCGATACAACTCTCCAGAACCTCTTTTGTCAGTTTCAAAAGCGCGATATAACCTTTCTTCTTCTCTGCGTCTTCCTCTGAAAGGATCTTTGTCTCATGATAGAATTTATTAAATGCGTTGGCCAGATCATAAATATATGCACACAGCTTGTGCGGCGCTGTCTCTTCATAAACTGTCTCGATCACATCATTGAATTTTGCACATTCCAGCATCAGTGCTTTTTCAAATTCACTGGATGCCTCTCTGATCACCAGATCCTCCAGACTGTTTTCTTCCTGGTATTTATTCAGGATCGACTTGATCCGGACAATTGTGTACAGAATGTACGGTCCCGTATTTCCTTCAAAGGAAGTAAAGCGGTCTACATCAAAGACATAATCCTTGGATGCCTGATTGGAAAGATCACCATATTTGATCGCAGCAAGTCCTACCATCTGTGCAGTCTTCTTTGCCTCTTCCTCGGAAACCGTGCGGTTGTCCATAATCTTCTTGTACATCTCTTCGTTGATCTCACGAATCAGATTTTCCAGACGCATCACGCCGCCTTCTCTTGTCTTAAACGGCTTGCCGTCTTTTCCGTTCATTGTACCGAATCCTAAAAATTCCAGTTCTGTCTCCGGTTTTACGATTCCGGTCTTCTTTGCACAGCGGAATACCTGTACAAAGTGAAGCTCCTGACGCTTATCTACCACATAAATCACTTCGTCCGGCTGGTATAGTTCTTCTCTCTCTACCAGTGTCGCCAGATCTGTCGTGTCATACAGTGCAGCCCCGTCTGACTTTAAGATCATACACGGAGGCACTTCTTTTTTGTCTGTCTCTTCCTGTACATCCACTACAAGAGCACCTTCATCATAGTGCGCATATCCTTTTTCTTTGAGCATCTCCACCATATCCGGAATATATTTCTGGGCATCTGCCTCTCCCTTCCAGAGATCGAAAGACACGTTCAGATTTGCATAGTTTTTCTTCAAATCTGCTACAGAAACTGCCATAATGTGATTCCAGATCGCACGGAATCCCGGATGTCCGTTCTGCAGAAGGAACGTCGCCTGCAGTGCTTTTTCACGATACTCTTCATGTTCTTTTGCATAAGCGCTGGCCGTCGGGTAGATTTCCTCAAGCTCTCCGATCGTAAACGGCGCCTCTTTCGGATATTCTCCGGTGAAGTTTTCATCAAAATATGGAAGCTCAGGTTTTCTCTTCTGCAATTCTGTAATGATCAGCCCCATCTGATATCCCCAGTCTCCCAGATGAATATCACCGATCACTTTGTTTCCTTTATAACGCAGGATTCTCTTTACACTCTCTCCGATGATCGCAGAACGCAAATGTCCTACATGCAGCGGTTTTGCCACATTCGGTCCGCCGTAATCCACCATGATCGTCTTTGGTGTCTCCATCTCTTCCACTCCCAGCTTTTCACTCGCTGCCATCTCATTGAGAAATGCCGCTGCAAAGGATGGTTTTACTTTCAGATTGATAAATCCCGGATTCACCGCTTCTGCTATTTCAAAACAGTCTTTTTCCTGCAGTCCTGCCACCACGTCATTTGCGATCATGATCGGCGCCTTTTTGTAAGTTTTTGCTGCTGCCATTGCTCCGTTGCACTGGTATTCACACAGATCCGGACGGTTTGACAAGGTTACTTTCGCAAATGCCGCATCATAACCGGCTACCTCAAAGGCTTCTTTCATTTCTATTGTAATCAGTTCCAACAATGTTTTCACTTCTGTTCCACTCTCCGTTCTATTTTTCTTTCATTTTGCTATTTTATCATGTATAATGCTTTACGGCAAGCTGTTTGTACACGCATCCGAAAGGATTTATATAATAAGGAAAGAAGAGGATATATGTTATGAAATTAGGATCACATGTGGGCATGAGCGGTAAAGAGATGCTGCTTGGTTCCGCAAAAGAAGCCGTTTCCTACGGCGCAAACACATTTATGTTCTATACAGGAGCTCCGCAGAACACAAGGCGCAAAGAAATCAGCGAACTGAATATTTCATCTGCCTGGGAATATATGAAAGAACATGGCATTGACGAAATCATCGTACATGCTCCCTATATCATCAATCTGGGAAATTCTGTAAAACCTGAAACATTTGAACTTGCAGTCGAATTCCTGGCAAAGGAGATTGAGCGCACTGCCGCCTGCAAAAGCCATACTCTGGTACTTCATCCGGGTTCTCATGTAGGAGCCGGAACTGACGCCGGAATCCGCCAGATCATCAAAGGACTCAACGCTGTCCTGACAGCAGATACTCCCTGTCATATCGCACTGGAAACCATGGCCGGAAAAGGTTCCGAAATCGGCCGCACATTTGAAGAGCTTGCACAGATTTATGACGGCGTTGTATACAATGACAAGCTGAGAGTCTGCTTTGACACCTGCCATACCAGTGACAGCGGATATGATATCATCCACCATTTCGATGATGTGATCGATGAGTTCGACCGCCTGATCGGAAAAGATCAGATTGCCGTCTTTCACATTAATGACAGTAAAAATATTCCGGGAGCCGCAAAAGACCGGCATGCCAATATCGGTTTCGGACATATCGGATTTGACGCGATACACCATATCGTACACCACAAAGATTTTATGGATATCCCGAAAATTCTGGAAACACCGTACATTCCATCGGCTGTCAAAGAGAAGAAATCCTATGCCCCTTACAAATATGAGATTCGTATGTTAAAGGAAGGGATCTTTCACCCGGAACTGCCTGCCGAAATTCTTGCGGCAAATGAAAAGTAACTTGACAAATCCGCAACTTCATTATACGATTGTATTACATATATAGTACAGTTAGTTTTTCATAGAAAACGAGGTGATCAAATGCCATGGGAATTGGACAATGACCGTCCCATCTATCTACAGTTGATGGAGCGTATTCAGCAGGATATCGTATCCGGCATCTACAAACCCGGTGACAGACTTCCCTCTGTCCGGGATCTCGCCGTAGAAGCTGCCGTGAATCCGAACACAATGCAAAAAGCACTCTCCGAACTGGAACGGAGCGGACTGGTATATTCTCAGCGGACAAGCGGACGTTTTATTACAGAAGATACCCAGCTGCTGGATGAAATGAAGACCAGTCTCGCATCCGAACATATCCTGCAGTTTCTTGAAAAGATGAAACAGCTCGGCTTTCAGAAAGAAGAAATTGCTGCGTTGATACAGAAAGCACTCAAGGAGGTAAACCTATGAACCCCATTCTCGAATGCAAGGGGCTGACCCGAAAATTCAATCACTTTTTTGCACTTTCCAATGTTGATCTGACTCTGGAACGCGGAGAGATCATCGGCCTGCTTGGACCAAACGGAAGCGGAAAGACGACTCTGATCAAACTGATCAACGGGCTTCTTTTACCAACTGACGGACAGATCACAGTAAACGGATCAGTTCCCGGTGTAGAGACGAAGAAAATCGTTTCCTATCTTCCGGAGCGCGGATGTCTGGATGAACGCCGCAGGATTTCAGAGCTGATTTCCTATTACAGTGACTTTTACTCCGATTTTGATGTCTCCCGTGCTCATACGATGTTAAAGGATCTGGATATCGATCCTTCGCTTCGTCTGAAAACACTCTCAAAGGGGACAAAAGAAAAAGTCCAGCTCATCCTTGTCATGAGCCGGAATGCACAGCTTTACGTATTAGATGAACCGATCGGCGGTGTAGATCCTGCAGCCAGAGATTATATTCTCCGAACCATCCTGACAAACTACAACGAAGATGCGTCTGTTTTGATCTGTACCCATTTGATCGCAGATGTAGAAAATGTTCTGGATCGGGTTTTATTTCTGCAAAACGGGCAGATTACACTCAACGCCTCTGTCGATGAGATCCGCAGCGGACACAAAAAATCGGTAGATGCTTTATTCCGGGAGGTATTTCGATGTTAAAAAAATTGATCAAACATGATTTAAAATATGGAGTACGTATGTTTGCAGTCCTGCATATCATTCTGATCATCGGCTGTCTGATCGCACGCTTCCTTGTAATCGATCATCTTGACTTTTCAGCAGCTCCTGAAGAATTTGCTCCGGTTATCGCCCTTTTGATCGTCGTGCTCACAATGCTGTTTTCTGCGATTTCCTTTGGATGCTGTATCATGTATGCCGTCCGGTTTTATAAGAACCTGTTTACAGATGAGGGATACATCACCTGGACGCTTCCGGCGTCACCGCTGACCCAGCTCTGGGCGAAGATTCTGTCTGCCTCCATCTGGTATGTGCTGGATCTTACAATCTGCTTTGCCGCTGCGTGGTTTTTGATTTCGGGAGACAATATACAGTCTGCTCTGGAAAGGATCAAACCTGACTTTCAGGCTGCACTTGGTATGTCCTTCTCTTCCTTTTGCGGTCTTGTTGTATTTTTTTCATTTGTCGGAATTCTTTCCTGCGTGCTATTTATTTATACAAGTATTGCAATCGGACAGCTGGTTCCCGCACATCGGATCATTGTATCCATTGCTGTATATTTTATTCTGAATCTCATTACTCAGATTATCAGCATAGGAGTATCCATCATCACCAGTGTCTTTCCTGATTATGTTTTTTCTCCTGCACAGACCAGCTTTTCAGAGTATTTCTTTCAGATGCTCCTGATCGGAACCTGTACTACGACAGTACTTGCCATTGCAGGATACTTTATTACTTATCGGATTTTGCAAAGAAAAGTGAATTTGATTTAAAAGAAGGGATTGAAGCACATCCGCCCGGATGCCGCTCAATCCCTTTTACTGATCTCTTTTCGATATAAAAAATACACGTCTGGGCGGAGTCGAACCGCCGCACATGCCTCCGGAGGGCATCGCTCTATCCACTGAGCTACAGACGCATAATCTTTTGTGTCCTTTGAATTTCAACCGGACACTTTATATATCCTAGCACAATTTTACAATCTTGTAAAGAGCATTTCTTTCAAATTTCTCATTCCATCTTTTCTTTTTAAAAGGCCATTTGTATTTTCCCTAATCCTCTTTCATAAAGATATGCATGATCACTGAGCACTTCTTCTGTGTCTACCTGTGTATGATTGATATCCTGTATCATAGCATCCAGTTCCTCTTTTGCAATTTCTCTTGATTTCGGCAAAATGATCACTTCATGGATACTGCTCGGGAGAATATAAAAATCCTCTTTCAAAATTTCACCGATCATCTCAAGAACATGCGGATAAAACATACAGGCTGCCCCCTGGATCTTGCTGGAATTCGTCAGTACATACATCTGACATTCTCTCTGCATGCCGCGGATTGCCTCCACTTCAATTCCGGTTATCCTGCGGATCATATCGGGAAGTGAGCAGAATTCCGCCGGAAGCAGTCTGACAGCACTTCGCATGGCCATTTCATATAATTCCTCTGTTTCAAGATTCCATTGCCTCATATACTCATTTGTGATCTGCATTGTTGCGCTTCCCTCACATTGCCGGTCTAAAATGACATAAAAGGTCAGCGAAAGATCCAGCACATCCAAATGCGGGATTTCTTCCAGTAATTCCCTGTTTTTCTCCGTTTTTATCACTTTGATCCCCAGCTTATTCTTCCATGATTCCAGATTAAAAAAAGAATCCACATCTATGATATTTTTTGCCTTGATCTTTTGATAAAGCTGGCTGATCTCCGACACAATCTGTTCCAGAGTTTCCCCTTTTTGAAACTTCTCATAATATTCCTCCAGATAGATTGTCGGAAACAGATTGGATCCCGTTTCCTGAAGCAACAGTCCAACACGAATCTTCCCATTGTTTTTTACTGCTCTGTGTTCTCTTGCCTGTATCCCGTTTTTCCCCTCCTTTTGATTCATTGTTTCAATTGCTGCGCACACAAATTCTCTATATTCCATACTGTCTCCTTCCTGATTGTGTGCTCATCTTTTTGAGAAATGCGGCACGAATGTGCCTTTGAAATCTGATGTGAACAATATTATGTTTCTTGATTATATCCGACTCTGATGCGAAATACAACGAACTTTATATGAACTATCTATAAAGATTCTATAAATGTTACTGTTCACACCAATCCCCACCTTACCAAAAGAAAAAGACGCCCTGAGGCGTCTCCTTCGTATTAAACACGTGAGAGATATTCTCCTGAACGTGTATCAATCTTCAGTACATCTCCCTGTTCTACGAACAATGGTACCATAACAATTGCTCCTGTCTCTACAGTTGCAGGTTTTGTAGCTCCCTGTGCTGTATCTCCCTTGAATCCAGGCTCTGTCTCTGTAATCGCAAGCTCTACGAACAGAGGTGGCTCTACTGAGAATACGTTTCCATTGTGTGAACAGATCTTTACTACTTCGTTCTCTTTTACAAATTTCAGAGAATCTCCTACAACATCTTCGTTCAGAGCGATCTGATCATATGTCTCTACGTCCATAAAGTTAAACAGATCTCCGTCTCTGTAAAGATACTGCATGTCTTTTCTGTCAATATGTGCTTTCGGGAATTTTTCAGTTGGTCTGAAAGTTTTCTCAACAACACCGCCACTGATGATATTTTTTAATTTTGTTCTAACAAATGCTGCACCTTTTCCAGGTTTTACGTGCTGGAATTCTAAGATCTGATAGATATTTCCGTCAATCTCAACGGTAACACCATTTTTAAAATCTCCTGCTGAAATCATCTGTAATCCTCCTTCAAATGCGCACTTTATGCGCTGCCTTTTCTCGACTGTTTATAATTCTATAATAGATTCTGTCTTTTTTCAACCTTTTTTATCCAGTTTCCGCTTCTTTTTATAAAAATGAAGAACAATTTTCTCCAAATAACGCTTCAAAACGATCTGAATCTCCTCTTTTGGATGGATCGGCTTCACTAAAATACTGTGAATCCCGGTTCTCTTTGCTCCCCATACATCGGTAAACAGCTGATCGCCAACAAACAGGGTGCGCTCCTTTGTTGTCCCCATAATCTTCATTGCCTTCTCATAATTCTTGATTGAAGGCTTGTGAGCATTATAGATATAAGCAGTCTGTATCTCCTGATTAAACATCTCCACACGCGGTTTCTGATTATTTGACAGAAGGCAGGAGGAAAATCCGATTTTGTTTAAACGCGTAAACAGCTTTTTTGCCCTTTCATCTGCCGGTGCTCCGTGTGGTACCAGTGTATTGTCGATATCAAAGATGACTCCCCGGTATCCCTTCTCATACAGCTCTTCAAAAGGAATCACATAAGTGGATGCCAGGTATTCATCCGGAAAAAATTTATCAAACATCTCTACTATCCATCTCCATCAATTTTGTAATCATCTCTTTGCAGATTTCCTGCACATTCTTCTCGTCTGTCTGCACGATCAAATCTGCTGCCGTCTCATATTTCTCCCGGCGCTTTTCCATCAGTTCTGCGATATATTCCACATTCTTATGATTCTTCAGCAGAGGTCTGTCATCATTCTCTTTGACACGTTCCAGAATCGTCTTTGGAGTAGCTGTCAGCAGAACCACATATCCATTTTTTTTCATTTCACTTACATTCTGACTGCGCATTGCAGCACCGCCGCCGCAGGAAATAATCGTCCGACTTGTTTTTTGCAGCTCAATCAGAAGATTCGTCTCAAGATTCCGGAAATACTCTTCTCCGTGCTTTTCAAAAATCTCCGGAATACTCATCCTCTGACGATCCGAGATGAGTTCATCCATTTCCACAATCTCCATGTCAAACCATTCTCCCAGAGTTCTTGCCACCGTCGATTTTCCAGCTCCCATAAATCCGATCAGTACGATATTATAATCACATGATTCCCGAAACTTTTTTATCATCAATTCATTCATATTTTCGCCCTCTGCTCTTTCCCTTTAACTCTTCTGTCCGTTTATTATAACAAGCATTGTTTCAGACCGCAAGAGATATACTTTTTCGTTTCCTTTAATCCGTACCGCCTTTCGCCAGTGCATTCGCCACATCCTCTTTGAAATTCGCCCATGCCTCTTCATTTTCCACAAAGTATTTCGGACAATTTTTTCCGGTCACATCATAGTGGCGGATCACTGTATCCGCAGTCAGACTGTACTTTCTGCAAAGCCATGCGGTCAGCTGCACCATCGACTGATAGGTTTCTTCTGTAAACTTTCCTGTTTCGTCCGGATGACAGCATTCGATCGAAATGGTATCCTTATTCCGCTCGTTGGATGCATATGCCACCTCCCATGTGGGCACACACTGAATGATCTCTCCTTCCAGTCCCACGACAAAATTACTGCTTGCTGATGTCTCATGGGTGTCCTTAAGTCCTTCAAAATAATCTCTGTTCTCCTGTGCAGTAGAGCCCGGATTCGCCGTATAATGAATCACGATTCCTGTGATCCCGTCTGACTCGATTTCCGGTCTGGAGTACTCATTGATATCCAGAAGCTGTACATCAATCTCCGGTCTGGACGCATCCACATCCGCCCGCATCTCTCCTTGCTTTTTTGAGATGCATGACCTTAAGATCAGCACTATTGTCAATAACAGCAGCGCTGCCAGTCCGGCTCTTGCATAGAATACTTTCCTGTCACTTCTTCCCCGTCCATATCTTCTTCTTTTTCTTCTGTTGGATCTTATTTTCATCTGAACTCCTGATTTCAAAAATGCCGGAACAGTTTCCTGCTCCGGCACTCCTTCACTTTATTCATCTACACTGTAGTTAGGTGCTTCTTTTGTAATATGAATGTCATGTGGATGACTTTCTTTCAAGGATGCAGCTGAAATCTTAACAAACTGTCCGTTCTCTTTCAGTGCCTCAATATTTGCAGTTCCGCAGTATCCCATTCCTGCACGGAGGCCTCCCATGAGCTGGAATACGGTATCTTCTACTGTTCCTTTGTATGCAACACGTCCTTCCACACCTTCCGGAACTAATTTCTTTGCATCTGCCTGGAAGTAACGATCCTTGCTTCCGTTTTCCATAGCTGCGATAGATCCCATACCACGGTATACTTTGTATTTTCTTCCCTGGTATAATTCAAATGTTCCCGGGCTCTCGTCACATCCGGCAAAGATACTTCCCATCATACAAACATTCGCTCCTGCTGCAATCGCCTTTGTCATATCTCCGGAATACTTGATACCACCGTCTGCGATAACCGGAATTCCGTACTCTTTTGCCACTGCATAGCAGTCCATAACAGCTGTTACCTGTGGTACACCGATACCTGCAACCACACGAGTCGTACAGATTGATCCAGGTCCGATACCAACTTTTACGGCATCCACACCGGCTTCGATCAAGGCTCTTGTCGCCTCCCCTGTAGCAACATTTCCTGCAATGACCGGAAGATTTGGATATTTTTCTTTGACCATACGCACTGTGCGCAGAACATTCTCAGAATGTCCATGTGCAGAGTCCATCACGATCACGTCTACCTTCGCATTCACCAGCGCCTCTACACGCTCCAGACAGTTTGCTGTGATTCCGATCGCCGCTCCGCAGAGAAGTCTTCCCTGACCGTCTTTCGCTGACAGTGGATATTTGATCTGTTTCTCAATGTCTTTGATCGTGATCAGACCTTTTAAATTTCCATCTTTGTCCACGATCGGAAGTTTTTCTTTTCTTGCCTTTGCAAGGATCTTCTTTGCATCTTCCAGTGTGATTCCTTCCGGTGCTGTGATCAGCCCTTCTGAAGTCATGGATTCTTTTATTTTCTTAGAGAAATCTTCCTCAAATTTCAAATCACGGTTTGTAATAATTCCAACCAGCTTTTTCCCTTCTGTGATCGGCACTCCGGAAATTCTGAATTTTGCCATCAGATCATTGGCGTCCGCCAGTGTATGATCCGGAGAAAGAGAAAACGGATCTGTGATAACCCCATTCTCTGATCTCTTTACTTTGTCTACCTCTTCTGCCTGCTGCTCGATCGTCATGTTTTTATGAATGATACCGATTCCTCCCTGACGTGCCATGGCAATCGCCATGCGGTGCTCAGTAACTGTATCCATACCAGCACTCATCATCGGAATGTTCAGTTTAATCGTCTTTGTCAGATATGTGGATAAGTCCACCTGATTTGGAATGACCTGTGAATATGCCGGTACTAACAGGACATCGTCAAATGTAATACCTTCTCCGATTATTTTTCCCATGATTTATTTCCTCTCTTTCTCTAATATGTATGTCCATAGATTATCTGTTATGGTACAAAAATTCCCACCACTTGTCAAGCCTATTCCCACTTACAATTTATTTTTATCCTGATTTATTTTAACTCCCATTATTAAGCAATACTTATAGATAATGTCTCATTCATAATTTTTACATAATTTCTCAGTTTTTCTATAATTCTTTTGTCTATTACTGCCGAAATCCCGAAAATAAAAAAAGAGCCCCGGGTATCTGTATCAAAACAGATATCCGGGAAACCTCTTATCATTACATCATTCCCATTCCGCCAGGTGCTGCCGGCATTGCCGGTGTCTCTTCTTTAATCGTAGAAACAACAGATTCTGTTGTCAGCAGAGTAGATGCAACACTGTTTGCATTCTGCAGTGCGCTTCTTGTCACTTTGGCAGGATCCAGAATTCCTTCACTTACCATATCTACATATTCTTCTTTGTAAGCATCAAATCCGACTCCAGGTTCTGATTCTCTTACTTTATTGATGATCACTGCACCTTCCAGACCTGCATTTGTTGCAATATGGAACAATGGAGCCTCCAGAGCTTTCAGGATGATATTCGCACCTGTCTTCTCATCACCTTCCAGAGTCTCTGCAAGTTTTGCAACTTCTTTAGAAGCATGGATATATGCAGATCCACCGCCTGCGATGATACCTTCCTCTACTGCTGCTCTTGTCGCATTGAGTGCATCTTCCATACGCAGTTTTGCTTCTTTCATCTCAGTTTCTGTCGCTGCTCCCACACGAATCACTGCAACACCGCCTGCCAGTTTTGCAAGTCTTTCCTGTAATTTTTCTCTGTCAAATTCAGATGTTGTCTCCTCGATCTGTTTTTTGATCTGAGCCACTCTGTCTTCGATTGCTTTCTTATCTCCGCATCCGTCAACAATGACTGTGTTCTCTTTCTGAACTTTTACAGATTTTGCACGTCCGAGCAGGTCCATTGTTGCTTCTTTCAGGTCCATTCCAAGTTCATCGGAAATTACCTGTCCGCCTGTCAGGATTGCAATATCATTGAGCATTTCTTTTCTTCTGTCCCCGTATCCAGGAGCTTTTACTGCAACAACATTAAATGTTCCGCGCAGTTTGTTTACGATCAGAGTTGTAAGAGCTTCTCCTTCAATATCCTCTGCAATGATCAGAAGTCTTGCTCCTGACTGTACGATCTGCTCCAGCAATGGAAGGAGATCCTGAATATTGGAAATCTTCTTGTCTGTGATCAGGATGTACGGATCATCCAGAACTGCTTCCATCTTCTCCATATCTGTCGCCATATATGCAGAAATATATCCGCGGTCAAACTGCATACCTTCTACCAGATCCAGCTCTGTCTGCATTGTCTTGGATTCTTCGATCGTGATAACACCATCTTTGGAAACTTTCTCCATTGCATCTGCAACCATATTTCCAACCGCTTCATCACCGGAAGATACTGCTGCAACTTTTGCGATCTGGTCTTTTCCTGTTACCTGACGGCTCATATTTGCAATTGCTTCCACTGCTGCATCTGTCGCTTTTTTCATACCTTTACGCAGTACGATCGGGTTTGCTCCTGCTGCAAGGTTCTTCATTCCTTCATTTACCATTGCCTGTGCCAGAACAGTCGCTGTTGTTGTTCCGTCTCCGGCTACATCGTTTGTCTTCGCTGCAACTTCACGGATGAGCTGTGCTCCCATATTTTCAAATCCGTCTTCCAGTTCGATTTCTTTTGCGATCGTCACACCGTCATTTGTGATCAATGGTGTTCCGAACGATTTATCCAGAACAACGTTTCTTCCTTTTGGTCCCAAAGTTACTCTTACAGTATCTGCAAGCTGGTTTACACCTTTTTCCAGAGCGGCTCTTGCCTCTGCTCCATATTTAATTTCCTTTGCCATTTTCATTCACACTCCTGTTATACTTCGTCTGTTAACTGTTTCCAAAAAATTGTCTCTTTCTTCTATTTTACAACTGCAAGGATATCATTCTGTTTTACGATAATGTACTCTTCTCCATCCAGCTCTACATCTGTTCCTGCATATTTGGAATAGATTACTTTATCTCCTACAGCTACCTGCATTGTCACTTCTTTCCCGTCTACCATTCCACCAGGTCCGACTGCAATTACCTCTGCTTCCTGTGGTTTTTCTTTTGCCTGACCAGGCAAAACGATTCCTGACTTTGTTGTCTCTTCTGCTTCTAATTGCTTTAATACGATTTTATCGCCTAATGGTACTAATTTCATGGTAAATCCTCCTTATTTTATACGTTATTAGCACTCGTTCATATCGAGTGCTAAACCTCATGAATATAAAATAGCACTCTGTTTTCTATTTGTCAACAGAGATTCAAAAATTTTATATTTAGTTTATTTTCTTTTTACAGATCCTTTCATATCCGAAATTGTATAGAATCCATTCTCAATATGAAAGACCAAAATTTTCCCGTGTTCACACTGATATCGCTCCTGTACCACGCCCGTGCAGAACAAAAGCTCTGTCCTTGTGGAAATATAGCACTGATACTTTGCATCCAGCGAGATTGCTGTCAGATCGTCCTCCTTTAATTGTAAGTATATGTAATCCTCTTCCATATCATAACGAAAAACCTGACAGTGATGTGTCTCATCATCCAGGATCGCATCTGCCGCGATCACTTTCTCCATCTGAAGATCTACTGCATTGCCTTCATACATGTTCTTTTCCTCCTGCTCTTCTTACCTGTAGTCAGAGAAAGGGCATCAGCTTGCTGATACCCTTTTATCTTCTGTACGATTTTTACAAACGTTCTTTTTTGATCTTTTCCAATTCGGTAAAGACATAGTCATTCAACACCTTAATGTATGTTCCCTTCATTCCGGAGGAACGGGATTCGATCACTCCGGCACTCTCAAATTTTCGAAGTGCATTGACGATCACGGATCTTGTGATTCCTACACGGTCTGCAATCTTGCTTGCCACCAGAATTCCCTCTGTTCCATCCAACTCTTCAAAAATATGAATGATCGCCTCCAGTTCAGAGAATGAAAGTGTGCTGATCGCTGACTGTACGATATGTTCCTTTCTCGTCTCCTCTGCACTCTCCTCATTCACAGACCGGAGCATCTCCAGTCCGACAACTGCTGTCCCATACTCACTTAAGATGATATCATCAATGGAATACAACTCATTCTGCTTATAAATAAAGAGTGTTCCAAGGCGTTCTCCCGCAATATCAATGGGGACGATAATTGCCTGATATCCCTGCACTTTTCCCGATGAAAAACCAAGTGTCTCCAAATTCACATTCTCTTTGGTAGAAAGTACATTGAGCAGACGCTCATTGAGCATCTCATCGATATGCGCTCCCACAGACTCTACGATCAGTTCATTGATTGCATCTACATGCGCACTTTTGCTGACTCCGAGGATCTTTCCTTTTTTACTGACTACCAGGACATTGGAGTTCAGGATCTCTGTGAGGACAGCACAAATATCATTAAACACCACTTTGCTGGAATTATTATTATGCAATAATTTATTTATTTTTCTTGTCTTATCTAATAACTGTACGCTCATCCGTCTCCTCCAGACTCAATTGTATATACAACTCGTTCCTATTCAATAGACACCCTCATGTTATCATACAATTCACGAATTTTCAATGAAATTGTTGCAATTTCCTCTTGTTTTTATTCGAAATCCTTCTAATTTCCCTTCAAATTTCGGACATATCCACACTGCTCGTTTGCGCAGACCAGTTTATTCCCTTTTTCCACCATGTATCCGCCACATTCCGGACATTTTTCTTTGGACGGTTTCTGCCATGACATAAAATCACATTCCGGATTATTTTCACATCCGTAATACTTTCTTCCCTTCTTCGTCTTGCGGATCACAACTTCTTTTCCACAGACCGGGCAGGCAACACCGATCTTCTCCAGGTACGGTTTTGTGTTGCGGCAATCCGGAAATCCCGGACAGGCCAGGAATATTCCGTGAGGACCGTATTTGATCACCATGTTTCTTCCACACTCTTCACAGATTACATCCGTTACTTCATCCTCGATCTTCACGCTCTCTAATTCTTTCTCCGCAGTTTTCACTGCTTCATCCAGATCCGGATAGAAGTTACTTACGACAACTTTCCACTGCACTTTTCCTTCTTCCACCATATCCAGAAGCCCTTCCATGTTGGCCGTAAAGTTGACATCCACAATACTAGGAAACGACTGCTTCATAATATTGTTGACTACTTCTCCGATCTCTGTGATATACAGATTCTTGGCTTCTTTGGTAATATAACGTCTTCCGAGAATTGTGGAGATTGTTGGTGCATAGGTACTCGGACGTCCGATTCCAAGCTCCTCCAGTGCCTTTACAAGTGTTGCCTCTGTATAGTGTGCCGGAGGCTGTGTGAAATGCTGTTTGGTATCAAACTCTTCTTTCGTCAGTTCCGAATCCATGCTCAATCCGTTGACCAGAACATTGCTCACTTCTTTTTCTTCATCCGCCTCTGTATATACCGTACGGAATCCCTCAAATGCCACTTTAGATGTCGCTACGGTAAACATGTATTCTCCCGCTCCGATCTTCACAGAAGTCGTCTCATATTTTGCAGGCTGCATCCGGCTTGCGGCAAACCGTTTCCAGATCAGCTGATACAGACGGAACTGATCTCTGGAGAGAGACTCTTTCAACGAAGCCGGTGTCATGGAAATGTCCGTCGGTCGGATTGCCTCATGCGCGTCCTGTATCTTCTTCTCAGTCTTTTTATTTGCTTCTCCTGCTGCTGAATACTCTGCGCCGTAATTCTCTGTGATGTACGCTCTCGCCGCTGCATCTGCTTCCTCTGAAATACGGGTAGAATCAGTACGCAGATACGTGATCACACCGATCGTACCGCTGCCCTTTACGTCAATTCCTTCATACAGCTGCTGTGCAATACGCATCGTCTTCTGTGTACCGAAGTTGAGCACCTTTGCTGCCTCCTGCTGCAAAGTGCTGGTTGTAAACGGAAGCGGCGCTCTTCGGATACGCTCTCCCTTTTTGATATCTTTTACTTCGTATGTTTCTTTTTCCAAAGCCTGTAAAATCTCATCCAGCTCCTCTTTGGAATGGATCGTCATCTTCTTTTTCTCGGTTCCATAGAACTTGGCAGTGAGCGGTCTTTTCTCTCCTTTCACCTTTAAGATTGCATCCAGACTCCAGTATTCTTCCGGAATAAATGCATTGATCTCTTCCTCCCGGTCCGCAATGATACGAAGTGCTACAGACTGCACGCGTCCGGCGCTCAATCCCCGTTTTACTTTTGCCCACAAAAGCGGACTGATCCGATATCCTACCATTCTGTCCAGAACACGTCTTGCCTGCTGTGCGTCCACCAGATCCATATCAATATCTCTTGGTGTTTTTAATGACGCCTTGACTGCATTCTTTGTGATCTCGTTGAATGTAATACGGCGCATTTTTTTCTCATCCAATTTCAGCGCTGCTGCAAGATGCCATGAAATTGCCTCTCCTTCACGGTCGGGGTCGGTCGCCAGATATACTTTGTCGGCTTTCTTCGCTTCCTTTCTCAGGTTTGCGAGAATCTCCCCTTTTCCCCGAATGGTAATATATTTGGGCTCAAAGTCATGCTCCACATCGATTCCGAGCTGACTTTTCGGCAAATCTCTGACATGCCCGTTTGATGCCGCTACTGTATAGTTCTTTCCAAGAAATTTTTTGATCGTCTTCACTTTCGCCGGTGACTCCACAATTACCAGATAATGTGCCATTGAAACATTTCCTCCATCCGGCGCCCTCACGCCGTCATTTCACTTTTATATAATAATTTTTTGAGATTTCTCTGATATATCCCTGTAATTCCAAAGACACTAAAAGCTTTAAAACTTCCTCCGGGCGCAGCTTTGTTTCTTCTGTCAGCTGCCCCACGCTCTTTGGATACAGACCGACACAACTATACACCATATATTCAGGACTTTCAAGCATTTTTTCATTTTTGTCTGATTTTTCACATTCCCCGCTATATGCAATGCCCATCTCATCCAGCAGATTTTCCGGGCTTAAAAGAATTCCGGCCCCCTGAAAGATCAGGCGGTTACACCCTTGACTTAAGCTGCTGTTAACAGGCCCCGGCAGCGCATAGACATCCTTTCCCTGCTCCAGTGCCAGATCTGCCGTGATCAGTGATCCACTCCTCTCTCTTGCCTCCATAACGAGCACAATATCTGACAGCGCGCTGATGATCCGGTTTCGCCTCGGAAAATGCTGCGGAAGCGGCGGTGTGCCGGGCGGGAGTTCTGAAAGGATCCCGCCTTCCTGCTCCAGGATATCCAGATATAATCCCATATGGTTTTTCGGATAACAGACATCTACCCCGCTCCCCAAAACAGCAAAGGTCTTTCCACCTCCCAGCAGAGCACCTCTCTGTCCGATCCCGTCTACGCCGCGCGCAAGTCCGCTGATCACCTGAATTCCACATTCCGCCAGTTTTTTCCCATATTCCAGCGCATATTTTTCTCCATAGGGAGTACAGCTTCTCGCTCCCACAATGGCTGCCGCACGCGCAGTATTATCCGGCAGCTTTCCTTTCACATACAACGCATACGGCGGATCATAGATTTCTTTTAAACGACCTGGATATTCCTTTTCTCCCCACGGGATCACCGAGATTCCTTTTTGTCTCATTGCTTCATAATTTCTGTCCAGCTCCTCTTTCTTTTTCGCCTCCAGCAGCTTCCAAATTTCCTGTTCCTTGAGCAGCTGCATCTTTCTGAGTGCAGTTTCTTCTATATAATAAATGGCTTCTGCTGTCCCTGCTTTTTCTTTTAATTTTATTTTTGTCCGATCCGGAATATTTCGGATTCCGGCAAACCAGTATTCATACTTCATGCGTTCTTCCTCCTATCGTTTCCAGTACTTCTTATCCGGCGTCCGATAGCCGATTGCCTCACACAAATGCTGCTTTAGAATTTCCTGACTTCCGTCCAGATCTGCGATCGTTCTCGCCACCTTTAACACTTTATGATAAGTACGTGCTGTAAATCCAAAGGCAGCAAATGCCTGCTTCATCACTTCGTTTTCCGGCTCTCCCAGACGGCAGAATTCTTCTGTCTCCCGGCTGTCCAGTCTTGCATTTACCTTTGTTCCTCCATAACGCATTCTCTGCAGATTTCGCACTTCACATACTCTCTGCCGGATTGCTTCCGAAGATTCCTGTGCTTTCTTCTCCACCAGTGAGTCATATTCCACCCGGGGCGCCTCTACACACAGATCGATTCGATCCAGAAACGGCTGACTGATCCTTCCTAAATAATTCTGAATCTGCACAGGCGTACAGGTACATTTCTGCATATCCGGATAGCATCCGCAGGGACATGGATTCATCGCCGCGATCAAAATAAAATCCGCTGGAAATACATAATTTCCGTGTGTTCTCGCAATCCGCATCTGGTGCTCTTCAAGCGGCTGTCTCAGTACCTCGATCACACTTTTCGAAAACTCCGGCAATTCATCCAAAAACAAAACACCGCCGTGTGCGAGTGTGATCTCTCCCGGCGTCGGAATCATCCCGCCTCCAGCCAGTGCTGCCCTT
>OBVD01000111.1_pt1 | contig 93491 bp, 89 predicted proteins | sample 1495031 | NCBI WGS metagenome assembly OBVD01 (sample SAMEA2579967, study PRJEB22360) | human gut metagenome
TAAATATAGTATTTCGGGCATACCGAAAATGGCTACACCAAGGAGCCGGTATTGCGTCTGGCGAAAAAGCTGATTGACGCCACCTTCGCCGAGCGCATTTTCTTCTGTAACTCCGGCGCAGAAGCCAACGAAGCGGCACTAAAACTGGCGCGTAAATATGCCCACGATCGTTTTGGCAGCCAGAAGAGCGGGATTGTGGCGTTTAAAAATGCCTTCCATGGCCGCACGCTGTTTACCGTCAGCGCCGGTGGTCAGCCCGCCTATTCACAGGATTTCGCGCCGCTGCCGCCGGATATCCGCCATGCCGTGTATAACGATCTCGATTCTGCCAGCCAACTGATTGATGACACGACCTGTGCGGTCATCGTCGAGCCTGTCCAGGGCGAAGGCGGCGTGGTGCCGGCAACAAACGCGTTTTTGCAGGGGTTGCGTGAATTATGCGATCGCCATAATGCGCTGCTGATTTTTGATGAGGTTCAGACCGGGGTTGGCCGTACTGGCGAGCTGTATGCCTATATGCATTACGGCGTTACGCCGGACCTGCTGACGACAGCTAAAGCGCTGGGCGGTGGTTTCCCCATCGGCGCACTGCTGGCGACAGAGCATTGCGCCAGTGTGATGACGGTGGGTACGCACGGTACAACGTACGGCGGCAACCCGCTGGCGACGGCGGTGGCGGGTAAACTGCTGGAAATTGTTAACACGCCGGAAGTTCTCAACGGAGTAAAACAGCGCCATGACTGGTTTGTGGAGCGTATTAACGCCATTAACGAACGTTTTGGACTGTTTAGTGAAATTCGAGGACTCGGGCTGCTGATCGGCTGCGTGCTGAACGCGGAATTTGCCGGGAAAGCGAAATTCATCTCGCAAGAAGCGGCTGTTGCCGGGGGGATGGTACTGATTGCTGGCGCTAACGTGGTGCGTTTTGCGCCAGCGCTCAATGTCAGCGAAGAAGAAGTCGCCACCGGACTGGATCGCTTTGCGCTGGCCTGCGAACGCATTAAAGCAGGAGGTTCATCATGATGGTGATTCGTCCCATTGAACGTGCTGATATCACCGCGTTGATGCAGCTTGCCGGTAAGACCGGCGGCGGATTGACCTCGCTACCGGCGAATGAAGCGACGCTAATGGCGCGTATCGAACGTTCGCTACAAACCTGGCGCGGTGAGTTGCCCAAAAGTGAGCAGGGATATGTGTTTGTGCTGGAAGACAGCGCCAGCGGAACTGTGGCCGGGATTTGCGCCATTGAGGTGGCGGTAGGACTTAACGATCCCTGGTACAACTATCGGGTCGGCACACTGGTCCACGCCTCGAAAGAGCTGAATGTGTATAACGCGCTGCCGACGTTGTTTCTGAGTAACGATCACACGGGTAGCAGCGAGCTTTGTACGCTGTTTCTCGATCCGGACTGGCGAAAAGAAGGCAACGGCTATTTGTTGTCAAAATCACGCTTTATGTTTATGGCCGCGTTTCGTGACAAGTTTAATGAGAAGGTCGTGGCTGAGATGCGCGGCGTGATTGATGAACACGGTTACTCGCCGTTTTGGCAAAGCCTCGGCAAACGCTTTTTTTCAATGGAATTCAGCCGGGCGGATTTTCTCTGCGGAACAGGGCAAAAAGCGTTTATTGCTGAATTAATGCCCAAGCATCCTATTTACACCGATTTCCTGTCTGATGAAGCACAAAGCGTGATTGGTCAGGTTCATCCGCAAACGGCGCCCGCGCGGGCGGTGCTGGAGAAAGAGGGCTTTCGCTATCGCAACTATGTCGATATTTTCGACGGCGGACCGACGCTGGAATGCGATATTGACCGGGTGCGGGCGATTCGTAAAAGCAGGCTGGTGGAAGTGGCGGAAGGTCAGCCAGCAACCGGCGATTATCCGGCCTGTCTGGTTGCCAATGAAAACTATCAAAACTTCCGCGTCATGCTGGTTCGCGCAGACCCGGATACCCAACGTCTGGTACTGACGGCGGCACAACTGGATGCCCTGAAATGCCACGCGGGCGACCATGTACGTTTTGTGCGTCTTTGTGCAGAGGAGAAAACAGCATGACACTATGGATAAACGGTGACTGGGTGACGGGACTGGGCGAGCGCCGGGTGAAAACCAACCCAGTAGGTGGTGATGTGCTGTGGCACGGCAATGATGCCGATGCCACGCAGGTGACGCAAGCGTGCCAGGCTGCGCGTGCAGCTTTTGCCGGTTGGGCTAAACAGCCCTTCAGTGAACGCCAGGCGATTGTTGAAAAGTTTGCTTCATTGTTGGAAAGCAATAAGTCCGAGCTAACCCAGATTATCGCCAGGGAAACCGGCAAACCACGCTGGGAAGCCGCGACTGAACTGACGGCGATGATCAATAAAATCACCATCTCCGTCAAAGCTTACCATGCCCGTACCGGAGAGCAGCACAGTGAACTACCGGATGGCGCGGCAACGTTGCGCCATCGCCCACACGGCGTGCTGGCAGTTTTTGGTCCGTATAACTTCCCTGGTCATTTACCCAATGGCCATATTGTTCCGGCATTGCTGGCAGGCAATACGTTGATTTTCAAACCCAGCGAGTTGACGCCGTGGACCGGTGAAGCAGTAACTAAGCTGTGGGAACAGGCGGGATTGCCGCCGGGCGTGCTGAACCTGGTGCAGGGCGGACGTGAAACAGGGCAGGCGCTGAGTGCGCTGGAAGACCTCGATGGTCTGCTGTTTACCGGCAGTGCCAATACCGGTTATCAGTTGCATCGGCAGTTATCCGGTCAACCGGAAAAAATCCTCGCCCTCGAGATGGGGGGTAATAACCCGCTGATTATTGAGAATCCGGAGGATATTGATGCCGCGGTACATCTGACCATTCAGTCCGCATTTGTCACCGCCGGACAGCGCTGTACCTGTGCCCGCCGCCTGCTGGTAAAAAAAGGCGCGCAGGGTGATGCGTTCCTGACGCGTCTGGTGGAGGTTAGTCAGCGTTTAATGCCCGGCAACTGGGATGCGGAACCGCAGCCGTTTATGGGCGGACTGATTTCCGAACAGGCCGCGCAGCATGTCTATGATGCCTGGCAGCGTCTGGCGTCGTTGGGGGGACGTACGCTGTTGGCGCCACGTCTGGTGAAAGCGGCAACGTCACTGCTGACCCCTGGAATCATTGAACTGACCGGGGCGGCGAACGTACCTGATGAAGAGGTTTTTGGGCCGCTGCTTGGCGTATGGCGTTATGACAGTTTTGATGAGGCGATTCGTGTGGCGAACAACACCCGCTTTGGACTGTCGTGTGGGTTAGTTTCGCCCGATCGCGGCCAGTTTGAACAGCTACTGCTGGAGGCACGAGCAGGGATCGTCAACTGGAATAAGCCGTTAACCGGCGCTGCGAGTACCACACCGTTTGGCGGCGTTGGCGCTTCCGGGAACCATCGCGCCAGCGCGTGGTATGCCGCAGATTATTGCGCCTGGCCGATGGCAAGTCTGGAATCACCGGTCTTAACGCTGCCAACGGCGCTTAGCCCCGGGCTGGATTTTTCTCGCGAGGATAATCTATGAAAGCCCGTGAGGTAAATTTTGATGGCCTGGTGGGATTGACTCACCACTATGCTGGATTGTCATTTGGTAATGAGGCCTCAACCAAACATCGATTTCAGGTGTCGAACCCGCGTCTGGCGGCGAAGCAAGGTCTGCTAAAGATGAAAGCGCTGGCGGATGCGGGTTTTCCTCAGGCGGTGATCCCCCCCCACGAGCGGCCTTTCATTCCGGTTCTACGTCAGTTGGGTTTTAGCGGCAGTGACGAACAGGTGCTGGAGAAAGTGGCGCGTCAGGCACCTCACTGGCTCTCCAGTGCCAGCTCCGCATCGCCTATGTGGGTAGCGAATGCGGCAACGGTTTGCCCTTCAGCAGATTCGCTGGACGGGAAAGTGCATCTGACGGTGGCGAATCTGAATAATAAGTTCCACCGTTCGCTGGAAGCGCCTACTACCGAAGCTTTGCTACGGGCGATTTTCCGTGATGAGAATAGTTTTGCTGTCCACGGTGCGTTACCCCAGGGTGCGCTTTTCGGTGATGAAGGGGCGGCAAACCATAACCGCCTCGGTGGAGATTACGGCGATCCCGGTGTACAGCTATTTGTTTACGGTCGTGAAGAAGGCAATGCATCCCAGCCGAAGCGCTATCCGGCAAGGCAATCCCGTGAGGCCAGTGAGGCGGTCGCACGACTGAATCAGGTTAACCCGCATCAGTGTATTTTTGCTCAGCAAAATCCGGATGTCATCGATCTTGGTGTGTTTCATAACGATGTGATTGCGGTGTCGAATCGCCAGGTGTTGTTTTGTCATCAGCAGGCGTTTGTCAGACAGCAGGCGTTATTAGAGCAGTTGCGTAGTCAGGTGGCAGGTTTTACCCCGCTGGAAGTCCCGACTGCGGAAGTTTCGGTGCAGGATGCGGTGACTACCTATCTGTTTAACAGTCAGTTGCTGAGTCGTGATGACGGTTCGATGATGCTGGTCCTGCCGCAGGAGTGCCGGGAGCATGCTGGCGTGTGGCGGTATCTGAACCGTCTTGTCGAGGAAGACAATCCGATCGATGACCTGCGGGTATTCGATCTGCGTGAAAGTATGTCCAACGGCGGTGGTCCGGCATGCTTGCGCCTGAGAGTGGTGCTCACCTTGCAGGAACAGCAGGCGGTGAATCCGGCGGTTATCATGAACGATATGCTGTTTAACACGTTGAATAACTGGGTTGACCGTTACTATCGCGATCGTCTTACCGCTGCCGACCTTGCCGACCCACAACTGTTGCGCGAGGGGCGTGAAGCGCTGGATACGCTGACGCAATTGCTTAACCTCGGCTCTGTGTATCCTTTCCAGTTGGAGGGGATGCGCCATGGATAACTTTCTGGCTATCACGCTCGCAGGCGCCACTCCAGAGAAAACGCAAGGAACCATTCATGGTTTTGACTGGCAGTGGATCGGTCACGGAATTCTGGAACTGACGCCGCTTGCACCCGTTGAACATTCTCTGGTGCTGTCTGCGGGGATCCATGGCAATGAAACCGCGCCGGTAGAGATACTCGACTCATTGTTGTCCCGGTTATTTAGCGGCGAGCTGGCACTAACATGGCGGCTACTGGTGATTCTGGGAAACCCGCAGGCGCTTGCTGCGGGAAAACGGTATTGTCATAGCGACCTGAATCGTATGTTTGGCGGCCGGTGGCAGATTTTTACCGCGAGTGAAGAAACGCGCCGAGCCCATGAGCTTGAGCTGTGTCTGGAAGATTTTTATTCGCGGGCGAAAGAGCCAGCACGCTGGCATCTGGATCTGCACACCGCGATTCGCGGTTCACTGCATCTGCGCTTTGGCGTGTTGCCACAACGCAACGTTGCCTGGGATGAGGGTTTTCTTGAATGGCTGGGAGATGCGGGACTGGAGGCGCTGGTTTTTCATCAGACGCCTGGCGGCACGTTCACCCATTTTAGCGGGGAACATTTTGGCGCACTGGCCTGTACGCTGGAACTCGGCAAAGCGCTGCCGTTTGGACAAAACGATCTGTCCCAGTTTGCGCAAACGGCAGACGCACTGGCGCAGTTGCTGCGAGGCGAGCGAGTATCGACGGGAGAAACATCTCCGCTGCGCTACCGCGTAGTGTCGCAAATCACGCGACGTAGCGACGATTTCATTCTTCATATGGATAACCAGACGCTCAACTTTACCCCTTTTAAAGAGGGAACCTTGCTGGCGCAGGACGGTGATGAACGTTTTATTGTCACCCATGATGTTGAATACGTTCTCTTTCCGAATCCCAACGTGGCCTGTGGTTTACGTGCCGGGCTGATGCTCCAAAAAATGTGATAAATAATATATGCCTTGCAGGTTTATCCTTCAGGGCTTATTTTTGCGTGCTGTTTTTATTTATTACGGATTATTCCTGGTGAATTGCTTTCTTAATAATCAGGTTTCAGGTATAGTTCTTCATAATCCTTTCAAAATCATCCTGTTGTAATTTTTTATTGCAACTCTGCGCAATTTATTCTTTTTTTCTTCATAATTGATGAAAATTTGTTTTTTATACTTTCATTGTTTTACCGTTGCTCTGATTAATTGACGCTTAAGCCGGTAAAGTTAATCTCGTCAACACGACATCACATTGCATAAGAGTCGCATGAGTGTCGTAAAAATAACTGAAAGAAAGGATAGAAATTATGCGTAAACTGACTGCTCTGTTTGTTGCCTCTACTCTGGCCCTGGGTGCTGCCAACCTGGCTCACGCCGCTGACACGACAACAGCTGCGCCAGCTGATGCCAAACCGATGATGCACCACAACGGTAAATTCGCCCCGCATCACGACATGATGTTCAAAGACCTGAACCTGACCGATGCTCAGAAACAGCAGATTCGCGAGATCATGAAAGGTCAACGCGACCAGATGAAACGTCCGCCGCTGGAAGAGCGTCGCGCGATGCACGACATTATTGCCAGCGATAGTTTCGATAAAGCGAAAGCCGAAGCGCAGATTGCGAAGATGGAAGAACAGCGCAAAGCCAACATGCTGGCGCATATGGAAACTCAGAACAAGATTTACAACATTCTGACCCCGGAACAGAAAAAGCAGTTTAATGCCAATTTTGAGAAGCGTCTGACAGAACGTGCAGCGCAGAAAGGTAAAATGCCACAAGCTGCCGAGTAATCGATCAGCGTCTACACTAAATCATTCATGCTGTGTTGCACTGATTGCCGCACAGCGTGAAACCAAACTCAAGACCGCCGCTCTTGTCCACAACACGTTTAACGATGTGGGCAGGATCGGCGGTTTTTTCTTTCCTGCCTATTGCACCGGACACACGACACGCTATTCTCCTGAAGCCCGTGAAAATTCTACCTGGATCAGCGCGTTATTCTTTTTTGCAAAACACCGGGTTCATCGCTAAGGCAAATCAACTCTGCTGCCGATAACAATAATCTGCAGGGTGAACATACCAATGATGATTTATGGCTGCCTGTTTACGGCGGGTTGCCGTGCTGCGTCTTTCTGGAGGGATGATGGAATACTTTGATATCCGCAAAATGCCGGTCAATCTGTGGCGAAATGGTGCGGGAGAAACCCGTGAGATTTGCTGTTTTCCGCCAGCAACACGAGATTTTCACTGGCGGGCGAGTATCGCCTCCATTGCAGCCAACGGAGAGTTTTCTCTCTTTCCCGGCGTAGAACGCGTGATTACTCTACTGGAAGGTGGAGAAGTGACCCTGGAAGAGTCAAACACCTTCACACATACTCTGAAACAGCATCAGCCTTTTACCTTTGCCGGTGACAAGGTGGTAAAAGCGAAGCTGACAGAAGGGCAGATGTCGATGGATTTCAATATCATGACCCGACGGGATGTCTGCCAGGCGAAAGTCAGAGTTGCCGACCGTACGTTTACGACTTTTGGTTCGCGCGGCGGCGTGGTATTTGTTATCAGCGGTGCCTGGCAACTGGGCGATAAGCTACTGACCGCCGATCAAGGTGCAAGCTGGCACGACGGTAAACACACCTTACGACTGCTGGAGCGCGAGGGAAAACTGCTGTTCAGCGAGATTAACTGGATGCCGGGCCATTCTCCGGACGCAGTTCAATAATGTCATATTGACCAGACAGAACAGGCCGACAGAGAATTTTGTAGCCATCATGGTCAAAGCCGGCCGGCATACGCGCCAGGGTAGCCGCTTCATCCAGCGTTGAAACGGCTCCCAACCACAGCCAGTTGTTGATGATATGGTACTGTGTCATTTCAGCGCGGGTTTCCTGCAGCGCAATGGCATTGCTCCATGGCCAGCAAATTACTCTCACTCTTTCCAGCGCCTCTAACAGACGCAAATGATGGGCTTCATGACTCTCTTTCCCGCAGCACGCTCCGGCGCATCGCTTAAGCGCGGAGCGAAAACAGGCGCGCCCGCGACTCAGGGGTTCCAGCCCCAACAGGCCGTAGCACAGCTGCTGTTCATCCGCGAGGCTTTGCAACGCTTGTAGCGCTGCGCGACGATTGGCAAACAGGCCAAACAGATTGGGGGCATGGGAGAAATCAATATCTCGTGCGTAGACAACCTGAACAGTTCGGTCGGTAAGCTGCAAGGCGCAAAGCTGACGATTGCGCCGCAGTCGTTTATTAAACAACGGCTGTTGCTCTTTGATCAATCGCGCTTCCAGCAGCAGGGCACCAATTTCTCCCGCGGTACAAATCCAGCTAATGCGTTTGGCCTGACGCAGCATTGCTGCTTCGTTTGCGGTACGCAGATGTGCCATCACGCGGCTGCGAATATTGACGCTTTTACCAATATAGAGCGGCATAGTGTCGCTTTCACTGTGAAACAGATAGACGCCTGGCACAGCGGGAAGCGCACTCAAAAATGGACGCAGGTGCTCAGGATATTCATAGATTGCCGCTGCCTCAAATGTCAGGCGCGGGGCTGATTGACGCCGTACCACTTCTCACTCCGGATGCTGGTTATCCATCCAGTATAACAGTTTGAAACCGATTAAAAAAGCGGCATCAGATCAGGAGGAGGGACCGGACAGCGGTGATCCCAGTGCTATCCGGCAATATGTGACTAAAAGAATTACGCTTTTTTCCAGAAGTCATCAAACACCGTAATCGGTGTGCGACGTTTGTGCTCGGTCTTCAGATACCAGCCTTCAATTTTTTTCGCGACGTCGGCAGCCAGCGTTTTTCCTTCCAGATAATCGTCGATGTTGTCATAGGTGACGCCTAATGCGGCTTCATCCGGCAGAGAAGGACGATCGTCTTCGAGGTCGGCGGTTGGTGCTTTCTTATATAAATGTTCCGGGCAACCCAGCGCGGCAAGCAGTTGCTTACCCTGACGCTTGTTCAAACGGAAAATAGGGTTAATGTCAGTACCGCCATCGCCGTATTTGGTGAAAAATCCGGTGATGGCTTCTGCTGCATGATCGGTTCCCACGACAACGCCGCTGGTCATGCCGGCGATACTGTACTGAGCCTTCATACGTTCACGGGCTTTTTCATTGCCACGGACAAAATCGCTCAGTTCAATACCCGCTTCACGCAGGGCCTGTTCACTGGCCAGTACCGCACCCTTAATATTGACGGTGAGTACGCGGTCCGGTTGGATAAAGGCGATGGCATCCTGACAGTCCTGTTCATCAGCCTGAACGCCATATGGCAGACGTACGGCAATAAACTGTAGCGCGTCATTCCCCGTTTCTTCGCGAAGCTCGGAAATAGCCATCTGGCATAGTTTTCCCGCGAGCGTTGAGTCCTGCCCGCCGCTAATCCCTAATACCAGTGATTTCAGAAAGGGGTAGGTCTGCAGATAAGATTTAAGGAAATCCACGCTGCGGCGAATTTCTTCTTCTGCATTGATGTGCGGTTTTGCGCCAAGCGCCTGGATTATCTCTTGCTGCAGAGTCATTTAACCCCCTATGGAAAATAAAATGATCAAAAAATGATGTGTTAAAATTATCGCGTTGAGGCCCAAACGACAAGGGATGCGAGCATCATTTTGTTTTAATAGAATTTTCCGAAACCGCCTAAGTATCATCTGATTGCTTGAAAAATGCGTTGTTGTGCTCCAGGCTTATATAACACGCTGAAATACAAGAGGACGGAATATGAACAAGAACCTAACAGGAATTCTGAGTGCAGCGGCTGTTTTGACTATGCTGGCAGGGTGTACGGCTTACGATCGTACCAAAGACCAATTTGTTCAGCCCGTGGTGAAAGATGTGAAGAAAGGGATGAGCCGGGCGCAGGTGGCGCAGATTGCCGGTAAACCTTCTTCTGAAGTCAGCATGATTCATGCGCGAGGGACATGCCAGACCTACATCCTGGGTCAACGAGATGGTAAAGCTGAAACCTATTTTGTTGCTTTAGATGACACCGGACATGTGATTAACTCCGGTTACCAGACCTGCGCAGAGTACGACACCGACCCGCAGGCGGCGAAGAAGTAACAACTGCTTATTGCCTGAGCATTCAGACGAACCGGCCATCGTGCCGGTTTTTTTGTGCCGAACGATCTTATTTATTGCCGCGAATTATTTGCCCGAAATGTGAGGGGGGTCATAACGACAGGTCAAGGAGAGACAATTTAGTTGGTCAAGGAAATACCATCCACTGGTGCAATCCCGTATACTCATTTCAGCCACCTAAAAAAGTAATTTAGCTGACGCAAGTTACCCAGAGCATGGATGCAGGTTATGGCTTGCGGAGTGTCTGGTTGACAGATAATCGCATATGAGGATCGTTTTAATGGAAAAGAAACACATTTATCTGTTTTGTTCTGCGGGCATGTCGACTTCATTGTTGGTTTCGAAGATGCGTGCTCAGGCCGAAAAATACGAAGTGCCGGTTATTATTGAAGCGTTTCCTGAAACGCTGGCCGGAGAAAAAGGTCCAACGGCCGATGTCGTGTTATTAGGTCCACAAATTGCTTATATGTTGCCCGAAATTCAGCGTTTGTTACCCAACAAGCCTGTGGAAGTGATTGACTCGCTGCTGTATGGCAAAGTCGATGGTTTAGGCGTGCTTAAGGCTGCTGTTGCAGCAATTAAAAAAGCCGCAGCAAATTAATTATTTTATTTTAATTTTTCCCGTCAAAGAGTTATTTCATTAACATTCACCGCAATTTTTAATTGCGGTATTTAAGGGTATTTTTCTATGAGTAACGCTATTGCTTCACTTGAAAAGGTACTCCTTCCTTTTGCTGTAAAAATTGGAAAGCAGCCACACGTTAATGCAATCAAGAACGGTTTTATTCGTTTAATGCCGTTAACCCTCGCAGGGGCCATGTTTGTATTAATCAATAACGTTTTCCTGAGCTTTGGGGAGGGGTCGTTTTTTTATTCAATGGGCATTCGACTTGATGCTTCAACTATTGAAACGCTGAATAGCTTGAAAGGCATTGGTGGAAACGTCTATAACGGTACGCTGGGTATCATGTCATTGATGGCACCGTTCTTTATCGGCATGGCGCTGGCAGAAGAACGTAAAGTCGACTCACTGGCTGCCGGGCTGTTATCTGTCGCCGCGTTTATGACCGTAACGCCTTATAGCGTGGGTGAAGCCTATGCCGTTGGCGCGAACTGGCTCGGCGGTGCCAATATTATTTCCGGTATCATTATCGGCCTCGCGGTCGCGGAAATGTTCACCTTTGTGGTTCGTCGCAATTGGGTCATTAAATTACCTGATAGCGTACCGACATCTGTATCGCGCTCATTCTCTGCGCTGATTCCTGGCTTCCTTATCCTCTCCATTATGGGGATCATCGCCTGGGCATTGAACACCTGGGGTACGAACTTCCACCAGATCATTATGGATTCCATTTCAACTCCGCTGGCGTCGTTGGGCAGCGTGGTGGGCTGGGCCTACGTGATTTTTGTTCCGCTGCTGTGGTTCTTTGGTATTCACGGTTCACTGGCGCTGACTGCGCTGGACAGCGGTATCATGACGCCATGGGCGCTGGAAAACATCTCTATCTACCAACAGTTTGGTTCCGTAGATGCCGCGCTGGAAGCCGGTAAGACGTTCCACGTCTGGGCGAAACCGATGCTCGACTCCTATATTTTCCTTGGGGGTAGCGGGGCAACGCTGGGTCTGATTATCGCTATCTTCCTGGCATCGCGTCGTCCTGACTATCGTCAGGTTGCTAAACTGGCACTGCCATCAGGTCTGTTCCAGATTAACGAACCTATCCTGTTCGGTCTGCCGATCATCATGAACCCGGTGATGTTTATCCCGTTCATCCTGGTGCAACCGATACTGGCGGCGATTACGCTGGCAGCTTATTACTCAGGCATTATTCCACCGATTACCAACATTGCACCGTGGACCATGCCAACCGGTTTGGGCGCGTTCTTTAACACCAACGGTAGTGTCGCTGCTCTGCTGGTCGCGCTGTTCAACCTCGGTATCGCAACGCTGGTTTACCTGCCGTTCGTGGTGGTAGCCAACAAAGCGCAGAACGTTATTGACCAAGAAGAAAGCGAAGAAGATATCGCTAACGCATTGAAATTCTAAATTTAATCCGGCATGGCTTCACGGTCATGCCGGACTGAACCAGAGGAAAAAAGTATGTTGGATATCGAGAATATCGTCGACACGCAGTCCGAAGCAGAAGAACTTGAAGAAGTGGTGATGGGCCTCATCATCAACTCCGGTCAGGCGCGTAGCCTGGCGTACGGCGCACTTAAAATGGCCAAGCAAGGCGATTTCGAGTCGGCCAAGGCGATGATGGACCAGTCTCGTCTGGCTCTGAACGAAGCGCACCTCGTGCAAACGAAACTGATTGAAGGCGATCAGGGTGAAGGTAAAATGAAAGTTAGCCTGGTGCTGGTCCACGCGCAGGACCACCTGATGACATCAATGCTGGCGCGTGAGCTGGTGACTGAACTGATTGAACTTCACGAAAAGCTGAAATAGCGAGGAGTGCATAATGCAGCTACAGATTAACGCACCGGAAATCAAAACTGTTTATGAACAGCAACTGTTTAATGGCAAAAATTTCCATGTGTTCATCTATAACAAAACTGAGAGTATCAGCGGGCTGCATCAGCATGACTACTATGAATTTACCCTGGTTTTAACCGGGCGCTATTATCAGGAAATCAACGGTAAACGCGTACTACTCGAACGTGGAGACTTTGTCTTTATCCCGTTGGGATCGCACCACCAAAGTTTTTATGATTTTGGTGCGACAAGGATCCTTAACGTCGGCATCAGTAAACGTTTTTTTGAACAGCACTATCACCCGCTACTGCCATTTTGTTTCGTTGCATCGCAGGTCTATCGGGCGAATAACTCGTTTCTTACCTATATTGAAACGGTTATTGCATCACTTAACTTTCGCGAGAGCGGACTGGATGAATTTGTAGAAGTGGTCACCTTCTATATTATTAATCGGTTACGTCATCATCGCGAAGAGCAGGTGTTGGATGATATTCCGCAGTGGCTTAAAACCACCGTTGAGACCATGCATGACAAACGGCAGTTTAGCGAGAATGCGCTGGAAAATATGGTACACCTGTCCGCGAAATCCCAGGAGTACCTGACCCGCGCAACCCAGCGTTATTACAGCAAAACGCCGATGCAGATTATTAATGAAATCCGCATTAACTTTGCTAAAAAACAGCTGGAAATGACGAACTATTCTGTAACGGATATTGCTTACGAGTCTGGCTACAGTAGTCCAAGCTTGTTTATTAAAACGTTTAAAAAGCTGACGTCGTTTACACCGAATAGCTACCGTAAGAAATTAACTGAATTTAATCAGTAGATATTATTTGCCAATAACCCATTTTTTATAGCTTGCCCAAAATAGCGTCGGGACAGCCACGCTATACCTGACTTACGGGTTGAGCATAATACACGTCAGTGTTTTGACACTGAAGGGAGAAAGTATGAGCCAGAAATTAAAAGTCGTCACTATCGGTGGCGGGAGCAGCTACACCCCTGAATTACTTGAAGGCTTTATTAAGCGCTATCAGGAATTACCGGTTTCTGAATTGTGGCTGGTTGATGTCGACGGTGGAAAAGAGAAACTGGACATTATTTTTGACCTATGCCAGCGCATGATCGATAAAGCCGGCGTACCGATGAAGTTGTTTAAAACGCTGGATCGCCGTGAAGCACTGAAAGATGCTGATTTCGTTACCACCCAGCTGCGTGTAGGGCAACTGCAAGCCCGTGAAAAGGATGAACGCATTCCGCTGAGCCACGGGTATCTGGGGCAGGAAACCAACGGCGCTGGCGGGTTGTTCAAAGGCCTGCGTACCATTCCGGTTATCTTTGATATTGTTAAAGATGTGGAAGAACTGTGCCCGAATGCGTGGGTGATCAACTTCACTAACCCAGCCGGGATGGTGACTGAGGCGGTTTATCGCCATACGAATTTCAAGAAATTCATCGGCGTATGTAATATTCCGATCGGCATGAAAATGTTCATCAGCGACGTGCTGGCGCTGAAAGAGAGCGATGACTTATCTATCGACCTGTTTGGTCTGAACCATATGGTCTTCATTAAGGATGTTCTGGTCAACGGTGTGTCACGCTTTGATGAACTGCTTGACGGCGTTGCTTCGGGTCAATTGAAAGCCTCTGGCGTGAAGAACATCTTCGACCTGCCGTTCAGCGAAGGATTGATTCGTTCGCTGAAGCTGCTGCCGTGCTCGTATCTGCTGTACTACTTCAAGCCAAAAGAGATGCTGGCGATCGAAATGGGCGAGTACTATAAGGGTGGCGCACGTGCTCAGGTAGTACAAAAAGTTGAAAAACAACTGTTTGATCTCTACAAAAATCCTGAGCTAAACGTTAAACCGAAAGAGCTGGAGCAGCGCGGCGGGGCCTATTACTCCGATGCGGCCTGTGAAGTGATCAATGCCATCTACAATGACAAACAGACCGAGCACTATGTCAACGTTCCTCACCATGGGCATGTTGATAATATTCCTGCCGACTGGGCGGTTGAGATGACCTGTACGCTGGGGCGCAACGGTGCTACGCCGCATCCGCGAATTACCCATTTTGATGAGAAAGTGCTCGGCCTTATCTATACCATTAAAGGTTTTGAAGTGGCGGCGAGCAATGCGGCATTGAGCGGCGAGCTGAATGATGTGCTGCTGGCGTTAAACCTGAGTCCGCTGGTGCATTCTGACAGCGATGCCGAGATTCTGGCGCGTGAGCTAATTCTGGCACATGAAAAATGGCTGCCAAACTTCGCCGGGTGCATTGAGAAACTCAAAAGCGAACAACACTAACTGAGGTCGGCTATGGAACGCGTACTGATTGTAAATGCGGATGATTTTGGCCTGAGTAAAGGACAAAACTACGGCATTGTTGAAGCTTGTCGCAATGGTGTTGTCACCTCGACAACGGCGCTGATTAACGGTGCGGCAATTGACCATGCGGTACAGCTGAGTCGCGACATACCTGAACTTGCCGTCGGAATGCACTTTGTTCTGACGCTGGGCAGGCCGTTGACGGCAATGCCGGGCCTTACTCGTGACGGGGTACTGGGGAAATGGATCTGGCAGATGGCTGAGGAAGACACTCTGCCGCTGGATGAAATTTCTCAGGAACTGGCCGCACAGTATCAGCGTTTTATTGACCTGTTCGGGCGGGAGCCGACGCATCTGGATAGCCATCACCATGTGCATATGTTCCCGCAAATTTTCCCTATCGTAGCAGGGTTTGCTGCCCAGAAGGGGATTGCGTTGCGTATCGATCGTCAGGCCGTATTCCAGGCGTCTGACTTACCGGAAACCTTACGGACTTCCCAGGGATTCAGCAGCGAGTTTTACGGTGAAGCGATTTCTGAAGCTCTGTTTTTGCAGACGCTTGATGCGTCAGCCGATCGGGGAGAATCCTCGCTGGAAGTGATGTGTCATCCGGCTTTTATCGATGACATTATTCGTCAAAGTGCCTACTGTTACCCCCGCTTAACTGAGCTCGACGTGCTGACGTCTTCGTCACTGAAATATGCTATTGCGGAGCGCGGTTATCGTCTTGGCAGTTTTCTAAACGTGTAATTCCTGAGTTTGCGGCGCTTGATGCGCCGCATTTTTTTAGGCCGGAATCGTGTCTATTTTTCCGGCGCGTGACCAGACGCGGTGCGCGGTCATCAGCGTCAGCAGGGTATCCATGAACTGTGTGTCTGCACTGTCCGCTTCCACCACGCCTTCTTCTCCTTCTTTTTTGATATTCAACGTTGCTTTAAACTGACGAGCATCGCCAGCCAGGGCGATAGGTTTTAAGTGTTTATACGCTTCGAGTAAGTAATATCGGGCATCTCCGTTCATTGCGATATCCGCAATATTCCCACATGGAACAATGACTGCATCGACCGTCAGGGATGGCGAACCCGCAAAGGTACCGGCGATTGTCAGAACGGAGCCATCGTCGGCAACCACATTCCCCATTCGGGAATAGAGCAGTTTGGCATGAACACCTTCGGCCTGTAGGGCTTGCATGATGGCGAGCAGATCGGCCGATTTCACCTGGTCATTAAGTAAAATGGCGACCACACGGCCCTTAATCTCACCTTGCGCACCTGCATATAAACTGAGTGACGGCGCATTTTTCAAACCGTTGACGTTGGCCGGCGGTATAATTTTGGTTTGTTCCTCAGTGAGTTCAAAACCGAGATTCCCGGCAACCGCCGTGGCGAGGGCAGTATCAATATGAACTAACTGTTCGACCACTCTTTCTCTGATATAGGGGCGCGTAACTTTGCTAAGTTCGAAACTGAATCCGCCGATAATATGCTGCTGTTCAATTGGCGTCTGACTTAGCCAGAACAGACGAGGCTGCGCATAGTATTCGCCGAAAGAGGGGCTGCGTTCGCGGATTTTGTTTCCTTCAATCCGTTCCTGATACGACTCAAATCCACCGCGTTTTGGCCCCGGAGGTGTTTCACGCGGCCAGTTATCATTGATGGAATTCGGTTCATAGTTGGCTGGGTTGGTATCGATGTCCATGCGATGCATGCCGTCACGCTGGAAATTATGATACGGACAGGTTGGGCGATTAATTGGGATTTCATGGAAGTTGGGCCCGCCCAGACGACTGATCTGGGTATCGGTATAGGAGAACAAGCGGCCTTGCAACAAGGGATCGTTAGTAAAATCGATGCCCGGGACGATGTGTCCGGGATGAAAAGCCACTTGCTCATTTTCGGCGAAAAAATTGTCCGGATTGCGGTTTAGCACCATTTTACCTACGAGTTGTACCGGAACCAGTTCTTCAGGTATCAATTTCGTTGGATCGAGCAGGTCAAAATCGAACTTGAATTCGTCCTCTTCAGGAATGAGTTGTAGCCCCAGTTCATATTCCGGATAATCTCCCGCTTCAATCGCCTCCCACAGATCGCGGCGATGAAAGTCGGGATCCCGACCGGTAAGTTTTTGCGCTTCATCCCATACCAGCGAAGCTTTGCCTGCCAGTGGTTTCCAGTGGAAACGGACAAAGGTGGCTTTCCCTTGCGCATTAATCAACCGAAATGTGTGAATGCCAAAGCCTTCCATCGTGCGATAGCTGCGCGGAATACCCCGATCGGACATTGCCCATATGACGTTGTGCAACGTTTCAGGCTGTAATGAGACATAATCCCAGAAGGTGTCATGGGCGCTTTGGCCCTGCGGGATAGCCCAATGCGGCTCCGGTTTAACCGCATGGACGAAATCTGGGAATTTATGGGCATCCTGAATAAAGAAGATGGGAGTATTGTTTCCCACCAGGTCGAAAATGCCCTCTTCAGTGTAAAACTTGGTCGCAAATCCCCGTATATCTCTGACCGTATCCGCAGAGCCTGCGCCGCCCTGAACCGTAGAGAATCGGACAAAAACCGGGGTGATTTTATTTTCATCACTCAGAAAGTCCGCTTTCGTCGTCGCGCTGAGACTGGCATAGGGCTGAAAGTAACCGTGAGCGGCAGAACCTCGGGCATGTACGATCCTCTCCGGGATGCGTTCATGATCAAAATGGGTGATTTTTTCCCGCAGGATGAAGTCTTCCAGCAGAGTTGGCCCACGGTTTCCGGCGCGCAGAGAGTTTTGATCGTCCGCAATGCGCACGCCCTGATTGGTGGTCAGGGCAAAATCCTCGCTTCCTTTGCGAAAACTGTCCAGCGCGTTGAGTTTGTCACTTGTGACGTCAGGCGCTTTTAAGCTGCCGGATGTGGTGGGTTGCATGCCTGGTGGCGTGGGTTCAGGCGCTGGCTGATGTGAACCGTCTGCTGGCGCCAGTGAGTCAAGTCCTGGCTGGGATTCGCTGGCATCATGAACCGGCGCTGAGTGATGGAGTGGGTGCTTATCGTTCTGTGACATTAAACTCGTCTCCTGTTTTCATCGCTGAAAGGGTCGTTGTTGCTGTCAAAAACTTTAACTATAGACCACTCATTCAGCGGCGCAGGTACAGGCCGATGACGTAAAGCGCGATGAACCAGGCAAACAGCGCACGCAAGGCAGGACGTCAGGAGGCAAAATCGGCTAAGATAGCGGTTTTCTGATTTTTAGAATTTGTCTTTAGTGAAGCAACTGATTATGAAACCTCTTCGCCAACAAAATCGTCCGGTTATCAGCTATGTTCCTCGCGTGGAGCCCGCTCCACCAGAGCATGCGATTAAAATGGATGCGTTTCGTGACGTATGGATACTGCGCGGAAAATATGTCGCTTTTGTCTTAATGGGGGAGTCGTTTCAACGTTCACCTGCATTTACGGTCCCGGAATCAGCGCAGCGCTGGGCTAATCAGGTTCGTCAGGAAAATGAACTGAGCGATTAATGGATATAAAAAAACCGCCGGAGCATGATACTCCGGCGGTTTTTTGTTTTTTAGCTGACAGACTTAGCGATGCGCCAGTTCGGCGTTATCGTCGCTGTCCAGAATAGTTTTATCGGTCTGCTTCAGCCATTGACTGGTCAGCGTACCGGCAGTCATGGAACCGCTTACGTTCAACGCAGTACGACCCATGTCGATCAGCGGTTCAACGGAGATCAACAGCGCAACCAGCGTGACCGGCAGACCCATAGCAGGCAGAACGATCAGCGCGGCAAACGTTGCACCGCCACCGACACCCGCAACCCCTGCGGAACTTACGGTCACGATACCAACCAGCGTGGCAATCCACATTGGGTCCAGCGGGTTGATTCCAACGGTCGGCGCGACCATTACTGCCAGCATTGCCGGGTACAGACCCGCACAACCGTTCTGACCAATCGTGGCGCCAAAAGAGGCGGCGAAAGAGGCGATGGATTCAGGCACGCCCAGACGACGGGTTTGCGCTTCAACGTTCAGCGGAATTGAGGCTGCGCTGGAACGGCTGGTGAAGGCGAAAGTCAGCACCGGCCATACCTTACGGAAGTATTTCAGCGGGCTAACGCCGTTAATACCCAAGAGGATCCCGTGAACCACGAACATAATGCCCAGACCGAGATAAGAGGCCACGACGAAGCTACCCAGCTTAATGATGTCCTGAAGGTTGGAACCGGCAACCACTTTGGTCATCAGCGCCAGAACACCGTACGGCGTCAACTGCATCACCAGACGAACCAGCTTCATCACCCAGCTTTGTAGGGTATCGATAGCCGCCAGAACGCGCTCGCCTTTTGGTGCATCATCTTTCAGCAGTTTCAGTGCGGCTACACCCAGGAATGCTGCGAAGATAACTACGCTGATAATCGACGTCGGGTTGGCGCCAGTCAGATCGGCAAACGGGTTTTTCGGAATAAACGACAGCACCAGTTGCGGAACGCTGAGGTCAGCCACTTTGCCAACATAGTTGGTTTCAATCGCGTTCAGACGGGCCGTCTCGGCACCACCTTGCACCAGACCTTCGGCGGTCAGGCCGAACAGGTTGGTCACCAGAACCCCAACCAGTGCGGCAATCAGCGTGGTAAACAGTAGCGTTCCGATGGTCAGGAAGCTGATTTTACCTAACTGAGAGGCATTGTGCAGACGCGCAACGGCGCTGAGAATAGATGCAAATACCAGCGGCATAACAATCATCTGCAGCAACTGGACATAACCGTTGCCGACAATGTTGAACCACTGTACGGAATCTTTAAGAACCTGGCTGTCGGAACCATAAATGGTGTGCAGGGCAAGGCCGAACACGACACCCATGACCAGACCGACCAGTACTTTTTTGGCCAGACTCCACTGTTTGTGCCGGGCTTGCGCCAGCACGAACAGCAGCACTATGAACACGATAATGTTCGCGATTAAAGGAAAGTTCATCCCCGTTCTCCTGATCTTATTATGCGTATCACCGTTTAAAGGTGATTCTGTTGGCGCAAGATTAGCAGAACTGTGACATGCCTCTTATATTCAAATGGAATTGTTTATACCGAAAATGACTTTTTGGCTGATTTATTAGTCAATCTGATGCGTTATGAAACGATTGAACTGCATTTGTAGCGTATTAATCATCTGCGAAGACCAGCGTACAGCGCTGTTCTCTTGTACGGTCTGCGGCATCCAGATTGCCCATGCGAACAGTGCCATGCACAGAAACCGCTCCAGTTGGTTGCCTTTTTGCGGCACGAGAATGGGCAGACGAAAACGCCAGCGGCAGGGCCAAAGCAGGGGAACGCCCGCTGGGGTCAGCATATCGGCCAGAATATGGCTGAGATAACCGAGAACCATACCTTGTAAGGCATCAGCCGGTATTATCCAGGTGTCCGGGACTTTCAGGTAAAACGTGGTCAGCAGGGCAAAGACTGCAAGCAGGCTATGCGTAAACCCGCGATGACCAAATGCCCGGGCAATGGGTTTTGATATCCACTTCAGACGCTGCCCCAGCAGGGATTTGGGATGATCAATATCCGGCAGCAGGCACGTTAAAATGGCGGAAGGAACAATATGCCACCAGTCACCCTGCGCAAGAATGGGCGTTAGCTCGGCATTCTTGGCAAATACCGCACAGGCAATAGAAAAAAGAAGGTGGCCTTCCGCCGTCATGATAAAACCCAATAAACTGTCGATTCATACAGTATAGGGGTTTTATACAGTAGGCGGAAGAGGTGACGTTGTAACCCTTTGTCACAAGTGCGCCATTACCGCGCCAGCCAACCGCCATCCACGGCTAGCGTATAGCCATGAATATAGTCAGAGGCGGAACTTGCGAGGAATACGACCGGGCCTTTCAGATCATTTGGCGTGCCCCAGCGCCCTGCGGGAATACGATCGATAATCTCCTGATTGCGCTCGCTGTCTGCGCGCAACTGCTGGGTATTATTGGTCGCCATATAGCCGGGTGCGATAGCATTGACATTAATTCCTTTGGCCGCCCATTCATTGGCGAGCAGGCGAGTGATGCCCAGTACGCCGCTTTTTGATGCTGTATAGGAAGGGACGCGGATTCCGCCCTGAAAAGAGAGCATCGAGGCAATGTTAATAATTTTTCCGCCATTGCCCTGAGCCAGAAACTGGCGCGCCACGGCCTGTGACAGAAAGAAAACAGATTTGAGATTCAGATTCATCACGTCATCCCAATCCTTTTCACTGAAGTCCAGCGCATCCTGACGGCGTATGGTTCCCGCATTGTTGACCAGAATATCGATCCGGCCAAACGCCGACACCGATTGTGTCACGATGCTGGTGAGAGCATCTTGTTGGCTGAGGTCGGCCTGAATAGCCATAAAACGTCGACCGAGGGCGTTAATTTTCTCTGCGGTTTCATGTGGTATTTTACGATTCACGCCGACTACATCGCAGCCCGCTTCAGCCAGCGCCACTGCCATACCCTGCCCAAGGCCGGTGTCACATCCAGTGACGATGGCTACTTTACCTTCGAGACGAAAAGCTTCCTGAATCATGCTCACCTCAACTATTTATGTCATTAACGCTTGCTCTATAGGGCAAGAATAGGAGAGGTTAAACAGAAATTCAATTAAAAATGAAACGCTGTTTTAAAAATAAGGAACTGAGAAAGCGGGCAATACGATCATTGCCCGTTACAGGATTAGCCGCGCAGATGAGCGGCAGTAAGTTCGGTGAGCGAGGTTAGTTTGACGTCGGCAAGGACGAAGCGGGGATCGTCCTGATTCTCATGCGCTGGTACGACGATGGAACGCATACGGGCGGCTTTTGAAGCAATCATGCCGTTTACCGAGTCTTCCAGCGCAACGCAGTTTAACGGGTCAATGCCCAGTTTCGCCGCACAATCGAGGTAAACCTGCGGGTGCGGTTTGCTGTAAGGCAGTTTTTCTGCAGAAGCCAGCGCATCGAAGCTGCTGCGCAGATCAAACATGGTCAGCACTTTTTCCAGCATATGCAGCGGCGAGGCGGATGCCAGTCCTACTTTGATTCCCTGAGATTTGCACAACCCCACGGCTTCACGCACACCCGGCAGCAGCGGTTTTGTTTCTTCCACTAACGCAATGGCCCGGGTGATGATGCGCTCGGTGACCTCCTGACGTGAGGGACCGTTCCACGGTTGCTGCGCAAACCACAAATCGACCACCATATCGATGCGTAAGCCAAGGGTGTCGGGAAGTTCATGGCGGCGGGAGATATCAACGCCTAAACTTGCTATCACATCCAGTTCGGCCTGATCCCAAAGCGGTTCAGAATCGACCAGTAATCCATCCATATCGAAAATTGCAGCAAGAATTTGACGCGGGGTTGACATCACAACCTCTCCTTTACGGTGATAAAAGGGATTAAGAGCCAGTCATAACAGGCTCTGAGCGTTCATTATGGCTAATTCAGCAGTATACCGCCTTTAAAGATCAGGCGAAAACGGTTATCAACGGGTAAACTTAGGCCAAAATGACACGTCTTTATCAAGGGGAACTCATGACGTATCAACAAGCTGGACGCATTGCCGTCTTGAAAAGGCTGGCGGGATGGGTAATTTTCATTCCCGCGCTGATTTCAACACTGGTTTCTGTACTGAAGTTTATGTATGCGCACAGCGAAAAGCAGGAGGGAATTAACGCGGTCATGCTCGATTTTGCTCACGTGATGATCGATATGATGCGGGTTAATACACCTTTTCTTAACGTGTTCTGGTATAACTCGCCAACGCCCGATTTTCAAAGTGGACTGAATCTCGTTTTTTGGCTGATATTCATCCTGATTTTTATCGGTCTGGCGTTGCAAGATTCAGGCGCCAGAATGAGCCGCCAGGCACGTTTCTTACGCGAAGGCGTTGAGGATCAGCTGATTCTGGAACAGGCAAAAGGCAGTGAAGGATTATCCCGCGAGCAACTTGAGTCGCGAATTGTGGTACCGCACCATACGATCTTCTTACAAATTTTCCCGCTTTATATTTTGCCGGTGATCGTTATCGTGATCGGCTACTTCTTCTTCTCATTGCTGGGCTTTTTGTAAGTGCCGCTCTATCGGGCCTGCCATGTTGCGAAACGGCAGGCCTGATAAGCAACGCGGTACGTAGTTAAGCAGCGAGTAATCTATCCAGCGCTTTCTGCGCCACAACCAGATGCTGTCCTCCGAACAGAATTGCTCGATTCAGCAGCGTATAGAGCTGGTAGATTGGCTGCCTGTCAAGAAAGTCCAGCGGTAGTGGTGAGACAGACTGGTAACCGTCATAAATTTGCGGCGGCTGATCGATATGTAACGGCAGCATTGCCAGGTCGCACTCTCTGTCCCCCCAGTAGCAGGCAGGGTCAAAGATGTACGGACCGTTAGGACCGAGGGCGCAGTTCCCGGACCACAAATCACCGTGCAGGAGAGACGGCTGCGGCTGATGAGAAGAGAGACGTTGCTGGACATGTTCGACGATGGCATCAATATTGCCAAACGCAATGCCTTTTTCAGCGGCGAGTTCCAGTTGCCAGCCTATACGCTGCTCGGCGAAAAAGGTTGACCAGCGACGTTGCCAGGTATTGGGCTGCGGTGTGGTAGAGAGCGCGTTATCGAAGTCGAGACCAAACTGAGGCTGGTCGCTCCATTCGTGCAAATGCGCAAGCTGTTGACCGAGGATAAACGCGTTATGCGCATCAAGCGGACGGGGAGGGAGGAAATCCATCACCAGAAAGCTGTAATCTCTGTCTGCGCCTACTGCCCAGACTTTCGGTACCGATACAGTTTGACTGCGGGAAAGTAGCTCCAGCTGATCGGCTTCTGCCGTAAAGCCGGTTAACAGCTCTCTTTCATCGCATTTGACGAAAAAATCCCGCCCCGCATAGCGTAAATGCCATGCGGCGTGAATCTCTCCGCCGGGCAGTTCATTACGCAGTTCGATTTCGCCTTCACCTAATTGCTCGCTTAAAAGACGACTGATAGCCTGCCACATGATGTCTCTCCCCATGTTGTCTGCCAGATCATAAGGTTAGCGCAAGAATGCGGTTAAAAAACACGAACTGACGCACACCACGGACGCGTCATCGCTGGAAAGGCACTTAATGTTTGTCGCTCTTCTTCACCCCGTACCGTTGTGGAGACGTCTGACTGCACATGATTCACTTCTTTGTAATAACGTGATTTTTTATCATAGTCGCATAACACCCATGCTGACAGTTTTACGCGAGAATCCCCCTTTCTCTTCAAAAGAGGGACGGTGTCATTACTGAGTGAGATACGAATAAATTTTTTGCGTGTCGTCCAAAGAGCACAGGCGCGTACCCTGATTTAGCGTTGCAGCGCTACCTGCGGCGACGCCGTAACGGACAATATCCTCAAAAGGTGCATTCTCAGCCAGTTTAAGCGTCATGGCCCCGACCATACTGTCGCCCGCGCCTACGGTGCTTTGACTTTTCACCGGTGGCGGAACCACCTGAACGCAGGTATCTCGATCTACGCCCAGCGCCCCTTGCGGCCCAAGCGAGACCACAACGCGGTGCGCTTTTCCACTATGTACGATTTCCTGTGCGGCCTTGCGCACATCATCGGGCTGTGTCAGTTCTCGATTTACCAGCGCACTCAGTTCTTTGAGGTTAGGTTTGACCAGTTCGATATTGCCGATGGCTAACGCCGCCGTCAGTGCTTCACCTGAACTGTCGACAATACAGCGGATCCCTTGTTTTTGTGCGGTGGTAATCAGTCGGGACAACTTCTCAAGCTGTACGCCGGGCGGCAAACTACCGCTGATGACCAGCAATGCACCAGATTCAATTTCCAGCACCTGATCCTGAAGTTGGTAGAACTCGTCATCGGTCAGCGCAGCGCCAGGCATGACAAAACGATACTGTTCGCCGCTGGACTCAACGTGGACATGAAGATTTTGTCGGGTCCAATCTTTGGCTTCGACGGTGGATACGGGAACATTTTCGTCGGCGAGCAATGCAACAAGATGCTCTCCGGTTGCACCCCCCGCGGGGAAAATCGCCGTTGCGGTTCCGCCAAGATGGGCAATTGCGCGAGCAACGTTGATGCCGCCGCCGCCGGGTTCAAAAACTGGCGAGGTACAACGAAGCTTACCTTCCGGGTAAATTTGCGGAGTGATTGTTGCGCTATCGAGAGAGGGCGCAAGTGTTAACGTATAGATACGTACCATCTTTACCTCCTGTTAGGCTGTCCTCAGTCTGGCACTTAACCTCCCGAAAGTGAAGTAATTAACAACATGATTTTTCATATCTTTATTTAAAATTATCGTCATAAAGTTATATAAATAAAATAAAGGTTTAGGAACGCTCTTATTCAAAAAATGAAATAAGAATTTATTGCTATGTTATTCGAGTCTTTTTATAATTTGTTACCTTTCAAGGGTCTTTTGTCATTGATCCATATGAAAGTTTCCGAGACCGTAATGGTCTCTTTTTTTGTTGTACGGACTCTTAATAAATGAAGCTTTTGAAGACAGTGCCCGCAGCATTGCTGCTGACGGGAGGCCTGCTTGCGTCAATGCATGCTGCCGCCGATGATTCCGTTTTTACTGTCATGGATGACCCTTCCAGCGCGAAAAAACCCTTTGAAGGTAACCTGAACGCGGGATATCTCGCCCAGTCAGGCAACACAAAAAGTTCTTCTTTAACCGCAGATACCACCATGACCTGGTACGGCCAAGCGACCGCATGGTCTCTGTGGGGAAATGCCAGTAATACCTCCTCAAATGATGAGCGTTCATCGGAGAAATATGCCGTAGGTGGCCGTAGTCGTTACAACATGACCGACTATGACTATCTCTTTGGACAGGCAAGCTGGTTGACCGACCGCTACAACGGCTACCGCGAGCGTGATGTGCTGACCGCGGGTTATGGTCGTCAGTTCCTCAACGGGCCTGTGCACAGCTTCCGTTTCGAATTCGGTCCTGGCGTGCGCTATGACGAGCACACGGATGGCACCACCGAAACACAGCCGCTGGGCTATGCGTCCGGGGCCTATGCATGGCAGATGACGGACAATACCAAGTTTACTCAGGGTGTGTCGGTATTCGGCGCTGACGATACCACACTCAACTCTGAAACTGCCCTGAACGTTGCTATCAACGAACACTTTGGGTTAAAGGTGGCTTACAACGTGACCTGGAACTCTGAACCACCGGCAACAGCGCCGGAGCATACCGATCGCCGCACGACAGTTTCCCTCGGCTATCGGATGTAGTGACAAGCCGGGTCAAATAAATGGCCTGGCTTTTCTAAATTAAAGTTAAGTTTATTTAATATTTAATTTGCGTTTTATTTTTCTACCTGGCCATAACGCGCTATTTTCAGACGAATTCGATTAATCGATAAATAAACGAAATCGGAACAGCGGGTGAGCGTCATTTATCCCCAGATCATCGCAGCCCAGCGCAGCATCAACATGGCCGCACAAATAACGAGCAGAATCACAACCATCTTCCAGTGTTTCTTCGCAAAGCGATTTGTGGGCATTGTTTTTTTCCTGCTCAGGCTTAGATGACTTTGTGCAAGTGTAACAAAGATGGTTGGGTGTCAGTGAATTGATTTACATCATAGAGCGCGCGTTGATTGCTGCTTTGATCGACCCGTAATGCCGTGTACACTGTCAAACGGTGTTATCAAAAAGCGGGTGTAGGTCCAGTGTGGTCTTTAAGGCGACCAGTGACATATTTCGCAGAGTGAAGCGGGAATCAGCCCACACCTTTTTGATAATTTTAAATATTGAATCTTTGTATGTGATCTTACGTGTGGGTCACCACTGCAAATAAGGATATAACATGCCTGTTATTACTCTTCCTGATGGCAGCCAACGCCATTACGACCACGCTGTAAGCCCCATGGATGTTGCGCTGGACATCGGTCCAGGTCTGGCGAAAGCCACTATTGCTGGCCGTGTTGACGGTGAGCTGGTAGATGCTTCCGATCTGATTGAGCATGATGCGAAGCTCTCCATCATCACCGCGAAGGATGAAGAAGGTCTGGAGATCATTCGTCACTCCTGTGCACACCTGTTAGGGCACGCGATCAAACAACTCTGGCCGCACACCAAAATGGCGATCGGACCGGTTGTTGATAACGGTTTTTACTACGATATCGATCTTGACCGTACGTTAACCCAGGAAGACGTCGACGCGCTTGAGAAGCGGATGCACGAGCTCGCTGAGAAAAACTACGATGTCATTAAGAAGAAAGTCAGCTGGTACGAAGCGCGTGAAACCTTCGTGAAGCGTGGCGAGACCTATAAAGTCTCCATTCTTGATGAAAACATTGCCCATGATGACAAGCCTGGCTTGTACCATCATGAAGAATATGTCGATATGTGCCGTGGCCCGCACGTGCCGAATATGCGTTTCTGCCATCACTTCAAACTGATGAAGACCGCTGGGGCATACTGGCGTGGCGACAGCAATAACAAGATGCTGCAGCGTATTTATGGTACTGCATGGGCAGATAAAAAAGCCCTGAATGCCTACCTGCAACGTCTGGAAGAAGCGGCCAAACGCGACCACCGTAAAATCGGCAAGCAGCTTGACCTGTATCACATGCAGGAAGAAGCGCCGGGTATGGTGTTCTGGCACAACGATGGCTGGACTATCTTCCGTGAACTGGAAGTCTTTGTTCGCTCAAAACTGAAAGAATACCAGTATCAGGAAGTGAAAGGTCCGTTCATGATGGACCGCGTGCTGTGGGAAAAAACAGGTCACTGGGACAACTACAAAGATGCGATGTTCACCACCTCTTCTGAGAACCGTGAATACTGCATTAAGCCAATGAACTGCCCTGGCCACGTACAGATCTTTAATCAGGGTCTGAAATCCTATCGAGATCTGCCGCTGCGTATGGCTGAGTTTGGTAGCTGCCACCGTAATGAACCGTCAGGTGCGCTGCATGGCCTGATGCGTGTTCGTGGCTTCACTCAAGATGATGCGCATATCTTCTGTACTGAAGAGCAGATTCGTGATGAAGTTAACGCGTGCATTCGTATGGTCTACGATATGTACAGCACCTTTGGCTTCGAGAAAATCGTCGTCAAACTGTCCACTCGCCCCGAAAAACGTATCGGTAGCGATGAAATGTGGGACCGTGCTGAAGCTGACCTGGCCGTTGCGCTGGAAGAAAACAACATCCCGTTTGAGTTCCAACTGGGTGAGGGCGCGTTCTACGGTCCGAAAATTGAATTTACCCTGTATGACTGCCTCGATCGTGCATGGCAGTGCGGTACTGTACAGCTGGACTTCTCCCTGCCGTCCCGTTTAAGCGCCTCTTACGTTGGCGAAAACAACGAACGTCAGGTGCCGGTTATGATTCACCGTGCAATTCTTGGGTCGATGGAACGTTTCATCGGTATCCTGACTGAAGAGTTCGCTGGCTTCTTCCCGACCTGGCTTGCGCCGGTTCAGGTTGTGGTCATGAACATCACCGATTCTCAGTCTGAATACGTTAACGAATTAACGCAGAAACTACAAAATGCGGGTATTCGTGTAAAAGCAGACTTGAGAAATGAGAAGATTGGCTTTAAAATCCGCGAGCACACTTTACGTCGTGTCCCGTATATGTTGGTCTGTGGCGACAAAGAAGTCGAAGCCGGCAAAGTGGCCGTGCGCACCCGTCGCGGGAAAGACCTCGGCAGCATGGACGTAAATGAAGTGATCGAGAAGCTGCAACAAGAGATTCGCAGCCGCAGTCTTCAACAACTGGAGGAATAAGGTATTAAAGGCGGAAAACGAGTTCAAACGGCACGTCCGAATCGTATCAATGGCGAGATTCGCGCCCTGGAAGTTCGCTTAACAGGTCTGGAAGGCGAAGCTTTGGGTATTGTGAGTCTGAGAGAAGCGATCGAAAAAGCTGAAGAAGCTGGAGTAGATTTAGTTGAAATCAGCCCTAACGCCGAACCGCCAGTTTGTCGTATTATGGACTACGGCAAGTTCCTTTATGAAAAGAGTAAGTCTTCTAAGGAACAGAAGAAAAAGCAAAAAGTTATCCAGGTTAAGGAAATTAAATTCCGTCCTGGCACCGACGATGGCGATTACCAGGTAAAACTCCGCAGCCTGGTACGCTTTCTGGAAGATGGCGATAAGGCTAAGATCACGCTGCGTTTTCGCGGTCGTGAGATGGCCCACCAACAGATCGGTATGGAAGTGCTCAACCGCGTCCGTGACGATCTGAGTGAACTGGCAGTAGTCGAATCCTTCCCTACGAAGATCGAAGGCCGCCAGATGATCATGGTGCTCGCTCCTAAGAAGAAACAGTAAGGCCTTCAAGTAGCACTGTCTGTGGAGCCTTCGGGCTTCACAGGCTTTGTTCGCCTTTGTTTCGTTTATTAACAATGCGAAGTGGAAGTTATTAAAATGCCAAAAATTAAGACCGTACGCGGTGCTGCTAAGCGTTTCAAAAAAACCGGTGGTGGTGGATTTAAGCGTAAGCACGCAAACCTGCGTCATATTCTGACCAAAAAATCTACTAAGCGTAAACGTCACCTGCGTCCAAAAGGCCTCGTGTCTAAAGGCGATCTGGGTCTGGTTATCGCGTGCCTGCCGTACGCATAAGCCGTTAACGTTTAATTCATTTTTTTACTAAGAATATAGATACAGGAGAGCACATATGGCTCGCGTAAAACGTGGTGTAGTTGCCCGTGCACGTCACAAGAAAATTTTGAAACAAGCTAAAGGCTACTACGGTGCGCGTTCTCGCGTATACCGCGTTGCCTTCCAGGCTGTTATCAAAGCTGGTCAGTACGCTTATCGTGACCGTCGTCAGAAAAAGCGTCAGTTCCGTCAACTGTGGATTGCGCGTATCAACGCAGCAGCACGTCAGAACGGTATTTCTTACAGCAAATTCATCAACGGCCTGAAAAAAGCCTCTGTTGAAATCGACCGTAAGATCCTGGCTGACATCGCAGTATTCGACAAAGTAGCGTTCACCGCTCTGGTCGAAAAAGCGAAAGCAGCTCTGGCATAAGCCGGTGAAAAGAGGGAGCCTGGCTCCCTCTCTTTTATTTGCAGTACAATCAATTAGTTGACAATTTATCCGTAAGCCTTTTCAATAAAGGTTGTCCGGTTTTTACCACACAAGGTAACGCAAGCATGAATGCTGCTATTTTCCGCTTCTTCTTTTACTTTAGCACCTGAAATCAGGAGGCTTGCGCGTGAAAGAAGAAACGGAAAACAGCGCCTAAAAGCCTCCCTGGTGGAGGCTTTTTTTATACGCGTCATCCTTCAAGTTGTCTCTGTATTGGCTGCATTCGCTCTTTTGCTGCGTTGATACAACTTGAATGATTTTGCGTATATATGAGCGACTAGTGAATATCGCAACATAACGAGGAAAACCATGTCACATCTCGCAGAGCTGGTTGCCAGTGCAACGGCCGCCATTAACCAGGCTTCAGATGTTGCCGCGTTAGACAATGTCCGCGTCGAATATTTGGGCAAGAAAGGGCACCTGACCCTTCAGATGACAACCCTGCGCGAACTGCCGCCAGAAGAGCGCCCGGCAGCAGGTGCGGTGATAAACGAAGCCAAAGAACAGGTGCAGCAAGCGCTGAACGCGCGTAAGGCCGAATTAGAAAGTGCTGCCCTGAATGCTCGTCTGGCAGAAGAAACTATCGATATCTCCCTGCCAGGGCGTCGTATCGAAAACGGCGGTCTGCATCCTGTAACGCGTACAATTGACAGGATTGAAAGTTTCTTTGGTGAGCTGGGCTTTACCGTGGCGACTGGTCCGGAAATCGAAGATGACTATCATAACTTCGATGCGCTGAACATTCCTGGCCATCATCCGGCGCGCGCTGACCACGACACTTTCTGGTTTGACGCGACGCGTTTGCTGCGTACGCAGACTTCCGGCGTGCAGATCCGCACCATGAAGGAAAAACAGCCGCCGATCCGTATTATCGCCCCGGGCCGTGTATATCGTAACGATTACGATCAGACTCACACCCCGATGTTCCATCAGATGGAAGGGCTGATTGTTGATACCAACATCAACTTCACCAACCTGAAAGGCACGCTGCACGATTTCCTGCGCAACTTCTTTGAAGAAGACCTGCAGGTTCGTTTCCGTCCTTCCTACTTCCCGTTCACTGAACCTTCTGCGGAAGTAGACGTGATGGGCAAAAACGGTAAGTGGCTGGAAGTGCTGGGTTGCGGGATGGTTCACCCGAACGTGCTGCGTAATGTTGGCATCGATCCGGAAATCTACTCGGGCTTTGCATTTGGTATGGGGATGGAGCGTCTGACCATGCTGCGTTACGGTGTTACCGATCTGCGTTCTTTCTTCGAAAACGATCTGCGTTTCCTCAAACAGTTTAAATAAAGGCAGGATAAAACAATGAAATTCAGTGAACTGTGGTTACGCGAATGGGTAAACCCGGCGATTGATAGCGATGCTCTGTCAAACCAAATCACAATGGCAGGTCTGGAAGTTGACGGTGTGGAACCTGTTTCCGGCGCGTTCAACGGCGTTGTGGTGGGTGAAGTGGTTGAATGTGGCCAGCACCCGAACGCTGACAAACTGCGTGTCACCAAAGTGAATGTAGGCGGCGACCGTCTGCTGGATATCGTCTGCGGTGCGCCAAACTGCCGTCAGGGGTTGAAAGTGGCTGTGGCAACCGTTGGTGCCGTTCTGCCGGGCGATTTCAAAATCAAAGCCGCGAAACTGCGCGGTGAGCCGTCTGAAGGTATGCTGTGCTCATTCTCTGAGCTGGGTATTTCCGACGATCATAACGGGATTATCGAACTGCCGGCCGATGCGCCAATTGGCACCGATATCCGTGAATACCTGAAGCTTGACGACAACACTATCGAAATCAGCGTCACGCCGAACCGCGCCGACTGCTTAGGCATTATCGGTGTCGCACGTGATGTTGCTGTGCTGAACAAAGCTCCGCTGGTTGAGCCGGAAATCGCGCCTGTAGCGGCAACCATTAGCGACGTCCTGCCGATTCAGGTTGAAGCCGTGGAAGCCTGTCCACGCTATCTGGGCCGCGTGGTTAAAGGCATCAATGTTAAAGCGCCGACCCCGCTGTGGATGAAAGAAAAACTGCGTCGTTGCGGTATTCGTTCAATCGATGCCGTGGTTGACGTGACTAACTATGTGCTGCTCGAACTGGGCCAGCCGATGCACGCATTCGACAAAGACCGCATTGAAGGCGGAATTGTTGTCCGTATGGCAAAAGAGGGTGAGACCCTGGTATTGCTGGATGGCAGCGAAGCGAAGCTGAATGCGGATACGCTGGTGATTGCGGACCATAACAAAGCGCTGGCGATGGGCGGCATCTTTGGTGGCGAACATTCCGGCGTGAATGATGAAACGCAAAACGTCCTGCTGGAATGTGCATTCTTCAGCCCGCTGTCTATTACAGGTCGCGCACGTCGTCACGGTCTGCACACCGATGCTTCTCACCGCTATGAGCGTGGTGTTGATCCGGCTCTGCAACATAAGGCCATGGAACGTGCAACGCGCCTGCTGATCGATATCTGCGGCGGCGAAGCGGGTCCAGTCATTGACGTGACGAACGAAGACACGCTGCCAAAACGCGCAACCATTACGCTTCGTCGTAGCAAACTGGATCGTCTGATCGGACACCATATTGCGGATGAGCAGGTGAGCGACATTCTGCGTCGTCTGGGTTGTGACGTGACGGAAGGGCAGGATGAGTGGAAAGCGGTCGCGCCGAGCTGGCGTTTCGATATGGAAATTGAAGAAGACCTGGTCGAAGAAGTCGCCCGTGTATACGGTTATGACAATATCCCGAACACGCCGATTCAGGCGGGTCTTATCATGGGTACGCATCGTGAAGCGGATTTGTCGCTGAAACGTGTAAAAACCATGCTGAATGACAAAGGCTACCAGGAAGTAATTACCTACAGCTTCGTCGATCCGAAAGTCCAGTCGCTGCTGCACCCGGGTGAAGAAGCACTGCTGTTGCCAAGCCCAATCTCTATTGATATGTCGGCTATGCGTTTGTCCCTGTGGACCGGCTTGCTGTCTACGGTAGTGTATAACCAGAACCGTCAGCAGAACCGCGTACGTATTTTTGAAACGGGTTTACGTTTCGTACCGGATACACAGGCCAATCTCGGGATCCGTCAGGATCTGATGCTGGCGGGCGTGATCTGCGGTAACCGTCATGATGAACACTGGAATCTGGCAAAAGAGACCGTTGATTTCTATGATCTGAAAGGCGATCTGGAAGCGGTTCTCGACCTGACCGGCAAACTGGCAGACATTCAGTTCAAAGCTGAAGCGAATCCAGCACTGCATCCGGGTCAGTCTGCGGCGATTTATCTGAAAGGTGAACGTATTGGTTTCATTGGGGTTGTTCATCCTGAACTGGAACGTAAACTGGATCTGAACGGTCGCACTCTGGTGTTTGAACTGGAGTGGAATAAGCTCGCAGACCGCGTGGTGCCTCAGGCGCGTGAAGTTTCTCGCTTCCCGGCGAACCGTCGCGACATCGCGGTTGTTGTGGCCGAAAACGTTCCCGCTGCGGATATTTTATCCGAGTGTAAGAAAGTTGGCGTAAATCAGGTAGTTGGCGTAAACTTATTTGACGTGTACCGCGGTAAGGGTGTTGCGGAGGGTTATAAGAGCCTCGCTATCAGCCTGATCCTTCAGGATACCAGCCGTACACTTGAAGAAGAGGAGATTGCCGCTACCGTCGCCAAATGTGTAGAGGCATTAAAAGAGCGATTCCAGGCATCATTGAGGGATTGAACCTATGGCGCTTACAAAAGCTGAAATGTCAGAATATCTGTTTGATAAGCTTGGGCTTAGCAAGCGGGATGCCAAAGAACTGGTCGAGCTGTTTTTCGAAGAGATCCGTCGTGCTCTGGAAAATGGTGAGCAGGTAAAACTCTCTGGTTTTGGTAACTTCGATCTGCGTGATAAGAATCAACGTCCGGGCCGTAACCCGAAAACGGGCGAAGATATTCCCATTACAGCACGGCGCGTGGTGACCTTCAGACCCGGACAGAAGTTAAAAAGCCGGGTCGAAAACGCAACGCCCAAAGAAGAGTGATTTAACGATCCGTTAAGTCACTTGCTCTGCCATCAAAGCGGCAGCGCAAACCATGATATATAACTAAAAAGGCCGCTCTGCGGCCTTTTTCCTTTTCACTACCGAATCAGCACCGTAGAATCACCTTCATCTCTTTTCAGCAGAATGGAAAACATGCTGACTTTCGCCCATCAACAGCAGCGTCGAAATGTGCGCTGGATACTGTCACTGTCAGTACTTATGCTACTGGCAACGATTCTAAGCTTGTGCGCAGGAGAACAATGGATCGCTCCCGGCGACTGGTTCAGCGCCCGCGGCGATCTGTTCGTCTGGCAAATCCGACTTCCCCGTACCCTTGCCGTTTTGCTGGTAGGCGCTGCGTTGGCCTTATCAGGCGCAGTGATGCAAGCTCTCTTTGAAAATCCGCTCGCCGAGCCGGGATTATTAGGCGTGTCTAACGGCGCGGGAGTCGGGCTTATCGCGGCGGTGCTGCTGGGGCAGGGGCAACTTCCCGGCTGGGCATTGGGCCTTTGCGCCATTGCCGGGGCGCTGATTATCACGCTCATACTGCTACGTTTCGCCCGCCGTCATTTGTCTACCAGCCGTCTGCTACTGGCAGGGGTGGCGCTGGGGATTATCTGTAGCGCGCTGATGACATGGGCCATCTACTTCTCCACCTCATTTGACTTACGACAGCTGATGTACTGGATGATGGGGGGCTTCGGTGGCGTAGACTGGCATCAGGCCTGGCTCATGGTGGCGTTGATTCCGGTACTGGTGTGGATCTGCTGTCAGTCGCAGCCGATGAATATGCTGGCATTAGGAGAGACGTCTGCTCGTCAGCTGGGGCTGCCACTATGGTTCTGGCGCAACCTGCTGGTGGTCGCCACGGGCTGGATGGTCGGCGTGAGCGTGGCTCTGGCAGGGGCGATTGGTTTTATTGGGCTTGTGATACCGCATATTTTGCGACTGTGCGGCCTCACCGATCACCGTGTTTTATTGCCAGGTTGTGCGTTGGCTGGTGCAATCGCATTACTGTTTGCTGATGTTGTCGCGCGTCTGGTGCTGGCCTCGGCTGAGTTACCTATCGGCGTGGTGACGGCCACCATGGGCGCACCGGTATTTATCTGGTTATTGTTAAAAGCCGCGCGCTAGAACGCGTTGGTTCGGTCTATGATTAAAAACTGAAAATCCACCTGTTGTTCTGGAGATGCTATGCAAAACACTATCCTCGATACAGAAGTGACGACCATCGACGGCGAGGTTACCTCACTGCAGCCGTATTCCGGAAATGTGCTGTTAATTGTCAACGTTGCTTCAAAATGTGGACTGACGCCGCAGTACGAGCAACTGGAGAATCTGCAGAAAACCTGGCACCAACAGGGCTTCAGCGTTCTTGGTTTCCCTTGCAATCAGTTTCTGGGCCAGGAGCCGGGCAGCGAAGAGGAAATAAAAACGTACTGCAGTACCACCTGGGGCGTAACTTTCCCGATGTTCAGCAAAATTGACGTCAACGGCGAGGGACGCCATCCGCTGTATCAGAAGCTGATTGATGCCGCACCAACGGCCGTTGCACCTGCGGACAGTGGGTTCTATGAGCGAATGGCGAGCAAAGGTCGTGCGCCGCTCTACCCGGACGATATTCTGTGGAATTTCGAGAAGTTTTTAGTGGGTCGCGATGGAAAAGTGCTGCAACGATTCTCACCGGATATGACGCCTGAGGATCCCATTCTGGTGCAAACCATCAAGCAGGCGCTGGCAAACTAATGTCTCGATTGATGCAGCTACAGGACGTCGCGGAATCGACCCGTCTTGGCCCGCTTTCTGGTGAGATAAAAGCAGGAGAGATCCTGCATTTAGTGGGACCAAACGGTGCCGGAAAAAGTACGCTGTTGGCGCGTATGGCGGGTCTGACGAACGGAGAGGGCAGCATCACTTTTGGTGATATGCCGTTGGAGGAATGGCCGGCTGCCAGGCTGGCGCAATATCGTGCCTATCTTGCGCAACAGCAAAATCCGCCGTTTGCGATGCCGGTCTGGCATTTTCTGACGCTGCATCAACCCGACAAAGCACGTACCGATCTGTTACAGGAGGTCGCCGATGCGCTCGGCCTGGGAGATAAACTGGGGCGCGGCGTGAACCAACTCTCCGGCGGTGAGTGGCAGCGTGTGCGCCTGGCTGCGGTTATCCTGCAGATTTGCCCACAAGCGAATCCATTAGGTCAGCTTTTACTCCTGGATGAGCCGATGAACAGTCTGGACGTCGCGCAACAAAACGCACTGGATCGATTGTTGAGTCAGCTGTGTTTGCAGGGCATAGCGATTGTGATGAGTAGTCACGACCTTAATCACACCTTACGCCATGCGCATAAAGCCTGGCTACTCAAACGTGGGAAACTGCTTGCCAGTGGTTCTCGAGATGCGGTACTGACGCCGGCCAATCTGTCTGCGGCCTATGGTGTCAACTTCCGACGTTTGGATATTGAAGGGCATAGAATGCTCATATCAACCACTTAAGTTAAATGGGTTCTTGAAAAGCATATAATTTCCACGCTAAATTGGTATAAAAATAAAATTCAGAGGATTCGTACTGAATGCGCTTTTGGCTCCTTTTAATCACAGCATTGTTTTTGGCGGGCTGCAGCAGCCATCGTGCGCCTGCGCCAAATGCCCGCTTGTCGGATTCAATCGCCGTTATTGCCGGTCTTAATGATCAGCTACAAACCTGGCATGGCACACCCTATCGTTATGGTGGTATGAGTCGTAGCGGGGTGGATTGTTCTGGATTTGTTTTGATGACGATGCGCGATAAATTCGATCTGCAACTCCCACGCGATACGCGTACGCAATCAAAGATTGGTACCGAAATTGATAAAGACGATTTGCTGCCCGGCGATCTGGTTTTCTTTAAAACCGGGTCTGGGGAAAGCGGTCTGCATGTCGGTATTTACGATACCAATAATCAATTTATTCATGCTTCAACCAGCCGTGGAGTGATGCGCTCGTCTCTGGATAACGTTTACTGGCGTAAAAACTTTTGGCAGGCGCGACGTATTTAATCCTCACAACTCCGAGGCTGCCATCGAGTGGCAGCCTCGACATCACCGTTTGAAAGTTAACTTTTATTTCTGCTTTTGGTTAGACAATACCCATGAACATTAAGAGCGTATCTTGCTAAAAATATGATTTATTCCGAGATATTAAAAAGTGCAAAGCTGGATATTCGCTTATAATCAGGATAAGCTAAAAAAAAGGATTCGATTTACCGGCTAAAAAGGGAAAAATGAAAGGGCCTCTACTTGCATCAGCAGTAACGTATTTCTTCATCCTTTGCTACAGGATGCCGGATAACACCCATGCAGCGGGGCTGGCACGATGATTGTTTCACTGGATAATCTTTACCATTCTGAGTTCTCTTTTCTTCCTGCGAGAAGCGAAAAAGGCGATCTTGAATTCGTCGACATCATCACCAATTTCGCCAGTGCACATGGGGATGTGCGTATACCCACCGAGCTGGTCCTACCTCGGATGTCAGACGACGAACAATGTCGTTTATTTGTAGAAAAACTAGAATTAATCGAAACGTGCCAACATTTTTTTATTCAGCGAAAAGTATTTGCCTGGATTAATTTAACGCCAGCAATTGCTAATACTTTATTATCAGATACTGAACTTGCTTCACAAGTTGAACGATTTTCATTTCTGGAGCTGACTATTAATGAAAGCTATCCGGAGTTAAACAAAGGTAAAGATAATCCAACATTGGCCGCACTTGCTGCGCGATTTCCATTAGTCCTGACAAACTATGGTGCTGGCGGTATATCAACCCGGGCAATTTTTGACGGCCTGTTCAAACGCGTCGTTCTGGATAAAAACTTTGTTCAACAAAGGATTGCACATATTTCGTTTGAGCCGTTTATGCGGGCTATTCTGGCGCAACTATCTCCCAGCTGTGAGTCAATAATCATTAGCGGAATTGATACACAAGAGATGCTGGAGCGCGTTTTGCCTGTAGGATTCAGTGCCATGCAGGGAGGATTGTGGCCTGCAGTGCCTCCTGCGCAGATAATTTCGCTTGCTAAGATATAACCCTTTTATTTGCTGGTGTTTAACAGGCTATTAACAGTCTACACTAGAGGCAGGAGGCCCTATGACCCTGTCTTTTACCACTCGCTGGCGTGATGAACTACCAGCAACTTATACCGCGCTTTCACCCACCCCTTTGAAAAATGCGCGCCTTATCTGGCATAACGATGCGCTGGCGGAGCAATTAGCTATTCCTGCGGCGCTATTTGATATTTCAACTGGTGCGGGCGTTTGGGGAGGCGAATCGCTGCTTCCCGGGATGTCGCCTTTAGCCCAGGTTTATAGTGGACATCAGTTCGGCGTCTGGGCAGGTCAGCTTGGCGACGGACGTGGGATCCTGCTGGGCGAACAACAGCTCGCGGATGGTTCAACGTTTGACTGGCACCTGAAAGGCGCCGGACTCACACCGTATTCCCGCATGGGGGATGGGCGCGCCGTGCTGCGCTCGACCATTCGCGAAAGCCTTGCTAGCGAAGCGATGCACTACCTGGGAATACCGACCACGCGGGCATTGTCGATTGTCACCAGCGACACGCCGGTGTATCGCGAAACGGTCGAAGCGGGAGCGATGCTTATCCGCGTGGCGCAAAGCCATATGCGGTTTGGCCATTTTGAGCATTTTTACTATCGCCGGGAGCCGGAAAAAGTGCGCCAGTTGGCTGACTTTGCGATTCGCCATTACTGGCCGCAATGGCAGGAAGACGCCGATAAATATCAGCTGTGGTTTAACGATGTTGTCACGCGTACTGCGACGTTAATCGCTGACTGGCAAGCGGTAGGGTTTGCGCATGGTGTTATGAATACGGACAACATGTCGATTCTGGGTCTGACGATGGATTACGGTCCATTCGGTTTTCTTGATGATTACGTACCCGATTATATCTGTAACCACTCTGACAACCAGGGGCGATACAGTTTCGATAATCAGCCGGCCGCCGCGTTGTGGAACCTGCAACGTCTGGCGCAAACCCTGTCGCCGTTTATCCCGGTCGAGGCGCTCAATGATGCGCTGGACAGTTACCAGCTGGCGCTGTTAACTCGCTACGGTCAGCGGATGCGGCAAAAGCTCGGCTTCTTTAGCGAGCAGAAAGACGATAACGAACTGCTTAGCGAGCTGTTTAGTCTGATGTCGCGGGAAAGAAGCGACTATACGCGAACGTTTCGCATGCTCAGCCAAACGGAACAACACAGTGCGCAATCTCCGTTGCGCGATGAGTTTATCGACCGCGCAGCGTTTGACGACTGGTTCACGCGGTATCGCTCGCGCCTTCAGCAAGACAATATTGCCGATGCTGTCAGACAAACCCAGATGAAGGCGGCTAACCCGGCGATGGTATTACGTAACTGGCTGGCGCAACGGGCGATTAGTCAGGCAGAACAGGGGGATTACGCCGAGCTGCATCGGTTGCACCAGGCGTTGCGTACCCCGTTTGCCGATCGTGATGATGACTATGTCAGCCGTCCACCTGACTGGGGCAAACGGCTGGAAGTGAGTTGTTCAAGCTAAGGGGCCAGAAATACCTGCGGGGAGGCGTTGGCCGGATGCTGGCCAACGTGTACCTGAGCACCGTACCAGCGCTTCAGGTCATCGGCCTGTAACACAGTTTCCGGTGTTCCCTGCGATACCAGCCTGCCGTTGTGCAGCAGCACTATTCTGTCTGCCCACAGTGCGGCGAGGTTCAGATCGTGAAGCACAATGCACACATGCAGCTCTCCCGAAGAGGTAAGCGTTTTTAGCATGCGCAACAGATGCTGCTGGTGGTAAAGATCCAGCGCGGAGGTCGGTTCATCAAGGAATAACCAACCGCGAGGCGCACCGTCGCACCAGAGTTGTGCCAGCGCACGGGCTAACTGTACTCGCTGTTGCTCGCCGCCGGAAAGCGCGGCGTATTGCCGACCCGCCAACGGTGTGCATCCGGTCATTTCCATCACCTGAGCGATAAGCCGGGGCTCCTGCTGTTGGGTCCACGGCGCGCGGCCCATCGCGATGACGGCCTCTACCGGCCAGTCGAATCCCAACTGTGTTTGCTGGCGCATCACTGCCCGATGCCGCGACAGGGTCTGGGTAGACCATTCATGCAGCGGTTTGCCCGCCAGCACGCAACGCCCGGTTGCTGGTTTGAGAAAACCGGTCAGCAGGCGCAGCAGGGTGGATTTCCCCGCACCGTTTGGGCCGATGAGCGCAACCAGTTCACCTTTTGTAAGGGCGAGCGATACGTCGTCAATCACCGCTCTGCCAGCTACGTGATAGTGAAGCCCTTCAGCGATGAAATGTTCAGCCATGCGCTCCTCGCTGACGAAAAATAAGCCATAAAAACCACGGTGCGCCGAGAAGACTGGTCAACAGACCGACCGGCATCTCCGCAGGCGCAACCGCCGTACGAGCCAGGGTGTCGGCAATCAGCAATAAAAACGCGCCCGCCAGCACGGAACCCGGAATAACGGCCCGATGGTCTGAGCCGAGCCACATACGTATTAAATGTGGGATTACCAACCCGATAAAGCCAATCACCCCGCTTACCGCCACGGCTGAGGCAACCAGTAATGCGCTACAAAGCAGCAAAATACGCTGGATTGTACGTACATCAACGCCGAGATAATGCGCCTCTTCCTCACCCAGTTGCAGAAGATTCAGCGCCGGAGCAAGTCGCCAGATGATCAGCACTGTCGGGGTTGTCAGCGAAGTGACAGCCAACAGCGTGGGCCACTGTGCGGCCCCCAGACTTCCCATTCCCCATAGCGACAGCTGGCGCAGTTGCGCATCGTTACTGACCCACGACAGTACGCCAACCGCCGCCCCGCAGAGCGCGTTGATGGCAATGCCGACCAGCAGCAGGCGGGAGAGCGAACCGTCGCGCTGTTGGCTGAGGATAAAAATCACTACTGTTGCCGCTAGCGCGCCGAAAAAAGCGGCCAGCATTGGAGCATACAACATCATCAGCGCGGGCAAAGAGACAGGCAGCACCACCCACAGGGCCACAGCGCAGGCGGCGCCGCTGCTTATTCCCAGTAATCCAGGGTCTGCAAGCGGATTGCGAAACAGTCCCTGCATCACGCAGCCAGCGAGCGCCAGAGAGGCGCCAATCACCAGCGCCAGCAGGACGCGGGGAAGGCGAATCGTGATCCAGATTTGACGCAGTGCCTCATCGCCATCACGCCAGAGCAGACTTACCGGCAGGCGCAACGCGCCAAAACCGGTAGCCAGAACCGTCATTGCAACCAGCATCAATGCCAACATCCACAACGAACAGGTGATCCGCCGGGACATCAGGGCAATTGCTCCGCTTTAGCACGAAGCTGCAAAATAGCCTGTGGCGTGCGAACGCTGAAGCCCAACAGCGCCATAACGTCAACCTGCAATACCTGTTTATTCCTTCCGGCAGGTGTTTGCGCAAGTCCCGGTAGCGCCCACAGGTTATCTTCGCCACCCATCGCCTTAACGCCGTCCTGCGAAATCACCACCAGATCGGGTTGGCTGGCAATGACGCCTTCTTGTGACAGCGGCTGATAGCGATTAACGCCCTGCATGGCGTTGCGTAGACCTGCGGCACGAATCGCCGCATCGGCTCCGGTTTGCTGGCCCGCCGCCATTGCGGTCATCCCGCCATGATTGAGAATAAACAGCACACGTTTATTAAGTTCAGACGACGGGAGCGTCGCCAGTTCCTGACGTAACGTTGCGCGCAGAGTTTCTCCGTCGGCCTCCCGATGAGTAGCCGCAGCGATAACCCGAACTTTTTCATCAATCGCGTTAAGATCGTTGCTTGCTGGGATCGTGACAACCTTGACGTTGCTCTGCTCAAGCTGTTTTAGTGCTAAAGAGGGCTGTGCCTGCGCGCTGGCAAGGACCAGCGTAGGGCGGGTAGCCAGGATCCCTTCGGCGTTGAGCTGGCGCAAATAACCAACATCAGGTAACGCGGTTGCCGCAACAGGCCACTGGCTGGTGCTGTCTCTCGCCACAAGGGAGGGTTGTGCTCCCAGTGCGTAGACAATCTCGGTGACATCGCCACCGAGCGCAACAACCCGTTCCTCGGGCGCAGCCAGCGCCGCGAAGGGCAGCAGCGCGATCAGGGCCAGCAGTTTTTTCATGCGGCCAGTCCTTTCGGCGTCAGTGCGTCAATCTGTGCGCGCCATTGCGTCTGCTCCGGCTCGCCTTCCGTACGTTGACCATACAGCTGGGCGATTTGCGTGCCGTCGGCAGCAAACAGCTCCAGACTGGTGACGTGACCATCGGCGGTCGGTTTACGCGTCACCCACGTTTCCGCCACGCTCTCTTCCAGTAGATGCAGGGTAAAGGTTGGGTTGAAGATGTTCAGCCAGCCTTTCATCGGCACCAGTTTTTCTATTACGCCGGTAAATATCTGTACACAGCCGCGATTACCCACAAAAACCATAATTTCGTTGCCATCCTGACGCGCGGTGTCGAGTAATTGCGCCAGTGCGCTATTAGAAACCTTACAGGCCAGATCGTCGCCAACCAGATTAAACGCCTGTTGGCGGGTGAGATCGTGGCGTTTCAGCAGACCGAAGAACTGATGGACATCGGTCATCGCTCGCCACTCTTGATCAACGGTCTGTGCGTCGACAGTGACGGCGGCAGGCACAGAATTGTTGACGGGTTGCAGCACCAGCGGCGGGTTTTCTGCAAAGATGAAACGGGTCAGCAACGCCGCCCATTCCTCAACGAGGGTATTTTGTGTGGTATAAACCTTCAGCAGTGCGTCTCCCTGATGGTCAAAGAATTGAATGCTCTGACGCTCGCCGTGGGCGGTGGTCTCACTGATATGAAAAGCGCTTGCCCACTGATTTAAGAACAGACGCAGGTCGAGTGCACGCGGATTAAGAACCAGCCCGGCATGGCCGTTCAGGTGCTGATTGGTAAAAGCGCCAACCTGTTCATGCACCGCATATTCGTTGCGGCAAATGCATTTGGTTTCACCAACCGCTTCCAGTGCGCCGAGGATTTCGCGGACTTCGCCACGTAAGCGCCAGGCGTCATGGCCGACGCGCGCAAAGGTCAGTTCGGCTTCGCTAATATTCATCAATCCTGCAATGTCACGTGCGTATTTTCCGGGATTTTCTTTCTTCAGTTCCAGCCAGCGTGTGTAATGATTCATTGTCTCTTCCTTCCAGATTGCGGCCCCGGCGAACCGGGGAAAAGTGATTACCACTGATAACTCACGAAAATTTTGCCATTACGACCATCCTGCGGAATGCCTTGCGGCGACCAGTACTCTTTGTCGAAGGCGTTGCCCAGTACCAGCGTGGTGGTCATGCCTTTCAGTGCTTGTTGGCCCTGATAGCTCACGTAAAAATCGTTTACTGCATAGCCAGGCTGTTTAGCGTAGGTGCTGCTGATATGCGTTGAACGGTCAGCAAATGTCCCAATCCAGCCTACGGAGAAACCGCTGTGCGCAACCGGCACATTCAGTTTGCTGGTGACGGTGTCGGGGTTAATGCTGGAAATGTATTCACCTGTGTCAGTATCTTTGCCGCGTGTGCGGTTATAGGCCATGTCGAGACTGAACAGGTCGGCGGTATATTTCGCCATCACGTCCCAGCCCCAGATTTTGGCATTGGGAACGTTATAGGACATGGTTGTCGCAGCGGCGAAGTCAACACTGGTGGAGATGTAATCTTTTGCTTTGGTGTCGAAATAGCTGGCTTTAAATTCGAGCGCATCGCTCGCCATCAGCAGATCGTCAAAGCGCAGGCCAAATCCGTATTCCTGCGTTTCGTTGGTTTCCGGGCGCAGGTTAGGGTTTGGAACCCAGTAGTTAGTGTAGAAACGACCAATCGAGAAGTGTTTCGCATCGTTATACATTTCGCCCATGGTTGGCGCACGGAAGGCCTGAGCGTATGAACCGAACAGCATCAGCCAGTCGGCTGGCGTAACGGTGAGTCCGGCGCGGGACGACCATTTGTCAGCATCAACATCTTCATAGCCGTCGCTGCTGCCGCGATAAGAGTCATAACGGGTACCGCCCAGCAGCGTAACCGGCAGGTCGCGCAGGGTGATTTCATCCTGTAGCCAGCCGGAGCTGAAATCGATCTTTGCCTCCGGGAAACCGGTGGTTGAACCACCCGGTTGTTGTTCCTGACGATAATATTCGCCGCCGTAGGTCAGCAGATGAGAAGCAAAAGAGTCGGTAAACAGGCGGGTGCGGTTGTCGAGTTTACCGCCTTTGGTGGTCTGTTTGCGAAATTCGCCGGTGTTATCCACGTTTTGTGCATTAATACGCGCTTCGGACCAGTAGATACGGGCATCCGCGTTCAGCCAGTCATTGTCCGCCGGAGCAAGCGAGTAGGTCAGTTGCGCATCACGCTGGATGGTGGAACGGTCGGTCATCGGGTTGCTGGTGGCATCTGCCGCGCTGGTTTGTGGGTTTTTAGGTTCCCGGGCGTCATTGTTGTAGTATCGCAGCGAGCCGGCCAACGTCTGGGCGCTGTCAATTTTCCAGCTACCTTTCGCCAACATATTGTTGATCGCTTCATCGTTTGGCGCTGTAGTACCGTCGCTCTGGCGCAAATCACCGCGATCGCGACTCGACCATGCAAGCAGTCCGTCCAGCGTATCGGTGCGCCCAAATGCGCTGGCGCCCATACCGAGGCTGTGATCGCCAGTTGCCGCGGTACCGAACACGCGGTAACCGCTGTTTTGTCCGGCTTCCAGCAGATCTTTGGCATCCGCAGTGTCATAGGCGATCACGCCGCCCAGCGCGCCGCTACCGTACAGTAGTGCGGAAGGGCCACGCACGACTTCGATACGTTTGATAAGCGCCGGGTCGAGGAAGGTGCTGTTCAGGTGTCCGGTGTCAGTTCCCTGACGAACGCCGTCAACCAGTACCAGAACGCCACGTCGATCGTAGCCGCGCAGATTCACGTCCTGGCCGTTGGTACGACCCGTTCCATCGAGGGTTAGACCCGGAACCGTCCGCAACAGATCGGCTGCCGAACTGGCGGTCTGGTTTTCCGGGGCGGTGGCATCAATCACGGTGACCATCATCGGCGCTTCAAAGGCACTACGGGCATTGCCGGTGGCGGTGACGGTCATATCCTCGACCGCCGCATAGGCTACGATGGGCAGGTTACTGACAATCGCCAGCGCCAACAGCGATGGGCGCAGGGAAGCGGTGTGCAGGTAAGGCATAGCAACTCTCCATTAGGAAATCGAAAAGCGCTGGCTGCCTGGGTATGACCTGGGTGGCTGGCGAAATGTGTTGTTTATTTAGTCAGAATGAGTTTTCCGGCTTGCGTCTGGCGCAGCAGGTAGTGCTGACCATCATGCTCTATGATCACGCGTCCTTCGTTACCCAGCAGGGTTTTACTGTCAATTCGTCGCTCGTTTGGCGCGACGGAAGGCGGTGTTGTGTCTTTTGTAGGCGTAGCCGTTGTGTTATCCATACGTGACATAGTGTTTAAAAATAACAATCAATGTAACAATGATAATCATTATCATCAAACTGCAAATTTGCGGCAAGCGTTTTTGTGAAATAATTGTGACGAGAACGTTTTTTGCACAACAATTGGGGAAAAACAAAGGATTAGCACCGGGCAAAGTGATATTGCCCGGTGAACAGCATTAAAAACGGCTATCAACCGCAGAGGCGAGTTTTTCAACCAACAGTTCAGTATCTTCCCAGTTCAGGCACGGGTCGGTAATAGACTGACCGTAAACCAACGGCTGGCCGCTAACGATTTTTTGCGTACCTTCACGCAGGAAACTCTCCGCCATGATCCCGGCAATTGCCGTCGAACCGTTACGAATTTGCTGGCACACGTCGTCACAAACGTCCAACTGACGACGATGCTGCTTCTGGCAATTGCCGTGGCTAAAATCGACCACCAGATGCTCAGGCAGGGAAAATTCGTGCAGGGTATCGCAGGCGGCGGCAATATCTTCAGCATAATAATTCGGCTTTTTACCGCCACGCATGATGATATGCCCGTAAGGGTTACCGCTGGTCTGATAAATGGTCATCTGACCGGTTTTATCCGGCGAGAGGAACATGTGACTGGCGCGGGAGGCGCGAATCGCATCGACGGCGATGCGCGTGTTGCCATCCGTTCCGTTCTTAAAACCGACCGGGCAGGAGAGCGCGGAGGCCATTTCACGATGGATCTGACTTTCGGTGGTGCGCGCGCCAATAGCTCCCCAACTGATTAAATCGGCAATAAACTGGCCGGTCACCATGTCGAGGAATTCAGTCGCCGTGGGGACGCCCAGTTCGTTGACCTGCAACAGCAGTTTTCGCGCCAGTTCAATACCGTGGTTTACACGATAACTGCCGTTCAAATCCGGGTCGGAAATTAGGCCTTTCCAGCCCACGACGGTGCGTGGCTTTTCAAAATAGGTACGCATCACGATTTCCAGACGCGCCTGGTGCTTTGTGCGCAGCGCCTGTAATCGTGTCGCGTATTCCATCGCGGCATCAAGATCGTGAATCGAGCAGGGACCTACGATCACCAGTAAACGGGGGTCTTCACCATTTAAAATTTTTTCTATCCGACGTCGGGAGTCCGTAACATGACGGGCGACGGAGGATGAAACAGGATGCCGTTGCGCAAGCTCTGCTGGAGTGACCAGGTTGTCAATACGCGCAGTACGGAGTTCATCGGTTCTGTTCATTACTTGTCTCAGAAATTTGTTGCTTCAACGGCAGGACTACCGGGAAGTGATGTACATCACAATATCACACTCATCCTGCCTGGTGGCGAGCATAATAACAAAAAATCGAACCAATGCACTAGCATTCTAGTACATGCGGCGATTCAGTCCCATGATATCGAGGATCTTGGTAGCAATCTCTTCTACCGAATAATTGGTACTGTTCAGCCATGGGATCTGGTTTTTCCGGTACAGCGCTTCTACCTCAGCAACTTCCATTCGGCATTGGCGCAGCGAAGCGTACCGGCTGTTCTCACGGCGCTCTTCGCGGATGGCCGCCAGGCGCTCAGGGTCGATAGTCAGACCGAACAGCTTATGCTGCAACGGCTTCAGGGAGGCGGGCAGCACCAAATTATCCATATCATCGGCAATAAAGGGGTAGTTGGCGGCGCGGATACCAAACTGCATGGCCAGATACAAACTGGTCGGGGTTTTGCCGCAACGAGAAACACCAAGCAGGATCACCTGGGCCTGATCGAGGTTGCGCAACGAAATACCGTCGTCGTGGGCGAGGGTGTAGTCAATGGCGGCAATGCGCGCGTCGTACTTGTTGAGGTTACCGGGATTCAGACCGTGCGTGCGATGGGCGATAGGTGTAGGGTCGAGCTTCATCTCGTGTTGTAGTGGGGCAACCAGTGCCTGCACTATATCCTGACAAAATCCCTCGCTTTGCAGAATGATTGAGCGAATTTCTGGCAGGACGATGGAGTAAAACACCAAAGGGCGCACGCCAGTTTGTTGGTAGATCGCGTCAATCTGGTCTTTAACCGCGCGCGCACGACTCTCATTTTCCACAAACGGCAGCGTAATGCTGCTGATCGTGACCGGAAATTGCGACATCACCGCGTGACCCAAGACCTCGGCGGTGATGGCCGTACCATCAGAAATATAAAATACGTGACGATCAACAGCATTATCCATTTTGCTCATCCTGGGCAGACATAATTCTCTGAAAGCATAAATTAAAATTCGCCAGAAGCGAATATTGCTGCATCTTTTTTATAAAATGAAACGGTATTTTTATAATTAATGAAAAGTACATTTCATTTTTCGGAACAAATGTTTATACCGGTAGTTTTTGTGGAGATCCCCTGTGGCTCGCGGGTTTGCGCAAATGCGGAAACAATCTGAAAAAATAAAAAATAAAGTTGCTTGAACGATTCACCGTTTTTTTCGCTGGAGTAAATATGCAAAGATAATTACGCAAAATTGAGTTTCCTAACCTCGTTCAAATATAAGGATTGTTCGATGTCCAACAATGGCTCGTCACCGCTGGTGCTTTGGTATAACCAACTCGGCATGAATGATGTAGACAGAGTTGGGGGCAAAAATGCCTCCCTGGGTGAAATGATTACTAACCTTTCAGGTATGGGTGTTTCCGTACCGAATGGTTTTGCAACGACCGCCGACGCGTTTAACCAGTTTCTGGACCAGAGCGGTGTAAACCAGCGCATTTATGAGCTGCTGGATAAAACGGATATTGACGATGTCACCGAGCTTGCAAAAGCCGGCGCGCAGATCCGCCAGTGGATTATCGACACTCCTTTCCAGCCGGAGCTGGAAAATGCCGTCCGCGATGCCTACGCGCAGCTGTCAGCGGACGATGCCCATGCCTCTTTTGCTGTGCGATCTTCCGCTACCGCAGAAGATATGCCAGATGCGTCATTTGCCGGTCAGCAGGAAACCTTCCTCAACGTCCAGGGATTTGATGCCGTGCTGGTTGCCATCAAACACGTATTTGCTTCGCTGTTTAACGACCGCGCGATCTCTTATCGTGTCCACCAGGGTTATGACCATCGTGGCGTAGCGCTCTCTGCGGGTGTGCAGCGGATGGTGCGTTCTGACCTCGCGTCTTCCGGCGTCATGTTCTCCATCGATACCGAATCCGGTTTCGATCAGGTGGTGTTTATCACCTCTGCATGGGGCCTGGGCGAGATGGTCGTGCAGGGGGCCGTTAACCCGGATGAATTCTACGTGCATAAACCGACGCTGGCGGCTAACCGTCCGGCTATCGTTCGTCGCACCATGGGTTCGAAAAAAATCCGCATGATCTACGCGCCGACCCAGGAACACGGTAAGCAGGTAACGATCGAAGATGTGCCGCAGGAACAACGCGACATTTTCTCCCTGACTAACGAAGAAGTGCAGGAACTGGCCAAGCAGGCGGTGCAGATCGAGAAGCACTACGGTCGCCCGATGGATATCGAATGGGCGAAAGACGGTCATACCGGTAAGCTGTTCATTGTGCAGGCGCGCCCGGAAACCGTGCGTTCTCGTGGCCAGGTGATGGAGCGTTATACGCTGCATGCGCAGGGTAAAATTATTGCTGAAGGTCGTGCCATCGGTCACCGCATTGGCGCGGGTCCGGTCAAAGTCATCCAGGACATCAGCGAAATGAACCGTATCGAACCAGGCGACGTACTGGTTACCGACATGACCGACCCGGACTGGGAACCGATCATGAAGAAAGCAGCGGCGATTGTCACCAACCGTGGCGGTCGTACCTGTCACGCGGCAATCATTGCCCGTGAGCTGGGGATCCCAGCCGTGGTGGGCTGTGGCGATGCGACCGAGCGCATGAAAGATGGTGAGAAGGTTACTGTCTCTTGTGCCGAAGGCGACACCGGTTATGTTTACGCTGACATGCTCGATTTTAGCGTGAAGAGTTCCAGCGTGGAGACCATGCCGGATCTGCCGTTGAAGGTGATGATGAACGTCGGTAACCCGGACCGCGCTTTCGACTTCGCCTGCCTGCCAAACGAAGGTGTCGGTCTGGCGCGTCTGGAATTTATCATCAACCGCATGATTGGCGTACACCCGCGTGCACTGCTGGAGTTTGATGACCAGACGCCTGAGCTGCAAAATGAAATCCGCGCCATGATGAAAGGTTTCGATTCTCCGCGTGAATTCTACGTTGGTCGTCTGACGGAAGGGATCGCGACGCTGGGGGCGGCGTTTTATCCTAAACGCGTCATCGTGCGTATGTCTGACTTTAAGTCCAACGAATATGCCAACCTGGTCGGCGGTGAGCGTTATGAACCGCATGAAGAGAACCCGATGCTGGGCTTCCGTGGGGCGGGCCGTTATGTTGCCGATAGCTTCCGCGACTGCTTCGCGCTGGAATGTGACGCAGTAAAACGTGTCCGTAACGACATGGGCCTGACTAACGTTGAAGTGATGGTACCGTTTGTACGTACCGTTGCCCAGGCGAAAGCGGTGGTGGAAGAGCTGGCACGCCAGGGGCTGAAACGCGGTGAGAACGGACTGAAGATCATCATGATGTGTGAGATCCCGTCTAACGCCTTGCTGGCCGAGCAGTTCCTCGAGTACTTCGACGGCTTCTCCATCGGCTCAAACGACATGACGCAGTTGGCGCTGGGTCTGGATCGTGACTCTGGTGTGGTTTCTGAACTGTTTGATGAGCGTAACGACGCGGTGAAAGCGCTGCTGTCAATGGCGATTCGTGCAGCCAAGAAACAGGGCAAATACGTGGGTATTTGCGGTCAGGGCCCATCTGACCATGAAGACTTTGCGGCCTGGCTGATGGAAGAGGGGATCGACAGCCTGTCGCTGAACCCGGACACTGTCGTACAGACCTGGCTAAGTCTGGCTGAACTGAACAAGTAACATCATGCCTTATCCGGCCTATTCAACGTAGGCCGGATAAGATACGCTAGCGTCGCCATCCGGCACTTTATCCTGCAACACTCTCCACGCTCAAACGCTGAATAATATCCTGACGCAGTTGGTATTTTTGTACTTTACCGGATGCTGTGCGTGGTAATTTCTCCACGATCACAATGTGCTCAGGGTATTTGTACTTTGCCACCCGCTTGCGACTAAAAAAGGCTACCACTGACTCCAGTGACAGCGAATGATGCGGCGGTTTTAGCACCACATAAGCACATGACCTTTCACCTAAGCGTTCGTCTGGCATCGCGACAACGCAGGCATCGTGAATGCGGGGGTGCTGCAATAAAATATCCTCAACTTCGCGGCTGCTGATGTTTTCTCCACCGCGGACAATGATATCTTTTTTCCGTCCGGTGATTTTGATGTACCCCGCATCGTCCATTCGGCATAAGTCGCCGCTGTAATACCAGCCGTCTTGATCCAGCGCACGGGCGGTGAGTTCGGGTTCATCGAGATAGCCCATAAACACATTGGGACCGCGTGAGGCTTCTTCGCCTTCTACACCCACAGGCAACGTATTGCGCGCTTCATCGACGACTTTAATTTCGACGCCTGCAGCAGCATATCCGTCGGTATCCATCATGCGAGAAAGCGAATCATCGAGATTGACCAGCGCATGCGGGGAACTCTCTGTCGAGCCATAAATGCTTAATAATTTTATGCCGAGATGCTGGCAGTCACGGGCAATCTTCTGTGGAATGGTTGTGCCCCCACATAAGAAAAAGCGTAGCGATGAGAGATCGCTTGGCCGTTTGTCCATGCTACACAACATGTCGTAGACGAAGGGCGTTGCGCCGAGCACACAGGTACAGCGTTGTTGTTCCAGCAGTTCAAGACAGGCGGCTGGGGTGAAAATATCTAACAATACGCTGCGTGCACCGATTAAAAACGGTGCGGTAACGCCATGCAGAAAACCGGTAGCGTGTCCCAGTGGTGCTGGCATTAAAAACACATCCTGCCAGGTGAGATTAAGGCGGGCACAGTAGGCGCGCTCGCTGGCAAGGATGTTGTTGTGGGTCAGCATTACGCCTTTTGGCATTCCCTCGGTACCGGAGGTAAACAACACCGCCGCCAGTTCATCGGCGTGAACATTAATCGTTTGGGTTAATGGCGGAGCTAAAAGCAGTTGGCTGAGCGCTAGCGAGGCCGTTGCCGGAGCCAGTTTATCCACGGCAACGATCTGTTGCAGATGTGGCAACTGGTTTTGTAAGGGCAGGATCAGATCGACCGGTCGGGTCTGTTTAAACAGCGTCGGTGCGAAAAAAATCTTCGCTTTGCACTTATTCAGCACCCATACCAGCTCTGCTTCACGCCATGCTGGCAGCAGCGGTACGGAAACGGCCCCGGTTTTCAGGCAGGCCAGGTAGATAATCGTAAACTCGCACCAGCCCGGTAGCTGGAAGGCAATGCGATCGCCAGGTTGAATACCGCAGGCTAAAAACCAGGTTGCCAGACTGCTGGCCGCGCTGTCGAGTGCAGCATAGGTGTATGAAGCGCCATGGTTATCAACCACGGCGATTTTATCTGGCATGGCTCTGGCAGTTTGGTTCCAGTAATCGCCAAGCGAAGCATCTCCCCATAAACCCTGTTGCCGCCAGACTTCGCGACGTTCGGCGTTAAACGTTAGTGTGATACTCATGAAGTTATTCCCTGGATGATTTCGGCATACATCTGACCGGATGGCCGGCGTGGCCGAACCGGTGTACTACAGGCAAAATCCGTTAGCCGTAGCGAAAATCAATGCCAAATGTTCCGACCGGATATTCCCATTGGTCGAGGATCGTGTCGCCGCACAGTACTCGACACGTTCCGCACTCCAGGCAACCAGCAGAATCAAAATGAATGTTTCCACTCTCGTCCTGCTTATACAGCCCGGCGGGGCAGGCTTTCAGCAGCTTGCGAAATTCATTAAGGTCTGGATGTTCGGCCAGGATGATGTGCGGGTGGCCTTCATCGACATTGAATTTATTGACGCCCAGTTTGACGTCAACGTTAACAGTATTGTCCTGACTCATAGTGCAGTTGCCCCCTTGATACCGTCTTTCAGTAAGTTCATCAGTCCGATTTGTTTGGCATGGGACATAATCATCTTGCGAACCGGTTGATTTGGACGTCCGTCAACGGTGAACATATCGCTCATGATGTCGGCCACCATACGCGGATACTGGGTGAACAGACGTGGGTTTTCCATCAACGCCGGGATCTTGCGAAAATGTTGTAAATCACGCATCACACAGCCTTGTTCAAGCGCGCGTTTGTAGGCCATCAGGCTGCTGGCAGAGAAATCCTGTCGTTCTTTTGCTGCAATGGCTGTTTGGGCAGCGGCTTCTGCGGAAGCGATGGCCAAATCCATACCTCGCACCGTGAAACCCAGGTTCAAACAGAAACCGGCGGCATCACCGACGATCATCACACCGTCATCGACCAGCTTTGGAACCATTGCCAGACCGCCTTCCGGCACCATATGCGCGGAATATTCCAGTAATTCACCACCGGCAATCAATGGTCGAATAGTTGGATGTTGCTTAAAGTCTTCCAGCATTTGTGGAATACTTTTTGTGGCATGGGCAATATCCCCCAGACCACACACCAGCCCCAGAGAGATGGAGTCCTGGTTGGTATACAAAAAACCTCCTCCCATCAATCCATCAGACGGTGAGCCTGCAAACAGCCAGGCCGCGCCTTCATTACCTGAAAGGTTGAAGCGATCTGCAATGACCGCTGGAGGTAAGCCGATCAGCTCTTTTACGCCAACGGCATAGTGATGTGCAGAAGAGGGAGGAACCATCCCCAGGGACCGCCCCAGCATAGAGTTGACGCCATCGGCCAGGATGACAATATTGGCTTCCAGGATATCGTCACCGGCCTGGACTCCGGTGACCTTATTACCTTCGCGGATCAGAGCATCGACGCGCACACCGGGGATGAACTGCACGCCAGCTTGTTCCGCTTTTTCCATTAGCCATGGGTCAAGTCTGTTGCGCAAAACGGTATACGAATCCTGCGTTGGTGCGTCAGCTTTTTCACGATGGAAATCGAGAGTGACGGCGCTTTCTTCGGTCAGAAAGGAGATTTTTTCGCGGGTGACTTTACGCTCGAGCGGCGCCTCCTGCGCGAACCCTGGCATGATGCGCTCAAGGCTATGCGCGTAGAGTCTTCCGCCGGTCATATTTTTACTGCCTGCACTGTTTCCGCGCTCAATGACCAGCACGTCCAGTCCGGACAGAGCCATAACGTAGCCTGCAACCGTACCCGCCACGCCAGCACCGACCACAATGGCATCAAATTTTTCATCTGACATGCTTTATGCTCCCTTCCCGCTGTAAGGGCAGCGGGAGATGTGCGTTAAATGGGGGGATTAGCGGCTGAGATGTTCGATAAGGGCCGGAACAACTTTGTAGATGTCGCCTACCAGGCCGTAATCGGCATAATTGAAAATAGGGGCTTTCTTGTCTTTGTTGATAGCAACAATGATTTTCGCGCCGTTACCGCCAACCATATGCTGAATTTGTCCTGAAATGCCCAACGTCAGATAAAGGTCTGACTTCAGTAACACACCAGAAACGCCAATGTAGCGTTCGCGCTCCATCCAGTTTTCGCCTTCGGCGATCGGGCGTGAACAGCCCACTTCTGCCCCCAGTACCGATGCCAACTGGTGCACCATCTCCAGATCATGTTGCGCAACCAGGCCGCGACCCACGCCAACCACACGTTTGGCTTTACTGAGGTCCACGCTGCTCACGGATTTAGCGCGACGTTCCTGGCACATAATTTCATGAAGCGGTGCGATGTAAGCTACTGGGACAACAGGGCAGTTGTACGAGGCGTTTTCCGCTACAGGTTCAAGCAGGCCAGGGGCAAGAGTGATAATTGCCAGCGCGCTTTTGATTTTTTCTTTGCCGAATGCCAGCCCACCATACATTCGGTGCTCTGCGAACACTGTGCCATCCTCAAGAGTCACCGATATTGCGTCGTTCACCATCGCGGCATTGAGTTGGATGCTTAACCGTGCCCCAAGTGATTTCGCGCGCTTTGTGGCTGGCATCAACAGCATTCCGGCGTGTTCTTGCATCAGCGCCGCGATGGTTTCGGCGTAATTTTCTACACGCTGTAAACCGGAGGGGGCTTCGAGCACGATTATTTCATCGGCACCCAGAGGTTTAACCTGATTAGCCTGTTCGCTGCCTTGTACAATAAGATGGACATGCTCACCCCACTGACGTGCGCCGGTCATTAATTCTGCGTAGCGTTCTACGTTATCGCTGAACACCCATACGTTAGCTAATTTACTCATGACAATTTCTCTCCGTTGAGCTTAGTTCAGGGCTTTTTTCAGGTGTTCAGCCAGTTCGGCAATGGCTTCAGCCGAGTCATTTTCCAGAATGATATGCTTACGTTCCGTTTGTGGCGGTACGGTGAGGCTTACCAGTTCCGCTAACGGTGACGCAGGCGTCCAGCCAATATCGCTGGCTTGCCATGGTGTGACGGGCTTTTTACCCGCGCCGAGAATGGCTTTCATTGAGGGAATACGCGGCGTGTTGATATCCGAGGTTACGCAGAGTACGGCGGGGAGCGGCAGGTCGATCACTTCAACCTCGTCTTCCAGCACGCGCTCAACCACAATGCGGTCGCCGTTACGTTGGATGTTGCTGACGGCGTTAATCACCGGGAGTTGCAACAGTTCGCCAACCAGTAAGCCAACCTGTTGGGCATAGATATCCCCCGATCCTTCTCCGAACAGCATCAGGTCGAAATTCATATTTTTGGCCGCGCAGGCCAGCGCCTGAGCGGTGTCGCGGGGCAATGAATGCTCCAATTGCGGATCCTGCACCATGAACAAACTGTCCGGTCCACGTGACAGCACGTCTTTACGCACTTTGGAATTTTGCAGTAGCGATCCGCCCACGGTTAAAGCGACGATTTCATCACCCTCCGCACTCAGTTGCGCCGCGGCCTCAATCGCATTCAGATCAAACTGGCTGATTTTGGCATCGGCCCGGTCAAAGTTAAGCGAATGCTGTGGGGTAACAACAATGTCCTGTTCTTCAGGCACCAACTTAAAGCAGGTTATTATTTTCATGGCATCTCCAGTCATCCACAGTAGGGAAAATTAACTGAAAATAGTTTGCGGCAGAGAGGGGACAGTTTTCGACGGGGCAATCTGTTTTCATTCCCAACAATCTTGCAAAAAAAAAGTGCTGCGGGAATGCTTGTTTTATAAACGAGAGCTCGGCCTTGTGTACTGAAGAGAAAAAAGAGCAAACAAACCAGGGAAGGATAATTGCGAAATGCATCATGTTTTTTATCGTTTTTACGCTTAATTTGTTTCTGATATGTAAATTGTTAATGTTGAATTAATAACATTTATTCTTTTCGTTTTTTATCAAACGGAAATAAACGTGGAAAACAACGCAATGAGGCAGGAGGTATCATCTTGCAGTCGACGCAAATAATTTTGTTTCGCCAGCAAGGAATAACGTTGTATAACGTTATTATCGTTTCCACTTTTCGATATTCATTATTCACAAAATTACTGCCTTTAGGTGGAGGTTGTCATGTATCAACGCTGCTTTGATAATGCCATTGAGACCCTTTTTGAGCAGGGGAAAACGCCGAGATTTTCCCGATTCGTCATTAGCGATGATCCTAACTGGGAGTCCGGACATCATGTTCATGATAATGAAACGGAGCTTATCTATGTTAAAAAGGGGGTTGCAAGATTAATCATCGACTCTTCGCTGTATGTCGCGCATGCCGGGGACATTGTGGTGATTGAGCAAGGGCGATTGCATGCGGTTGCATCTGATAGCAGCGCACCTGCTACCACTTACACCTGCGCACTCTACGGTTTCCGGTTTAACAGTTGGCAGGACAATCAGCTATTGCAGATGCACTCGTGTCCGGTCATTAGCGTCAGCCAGGGTAAAGAGGTTATTAAGAGTATTTTTAATGAGCTGGGGGTGATGCTCCCGCAGAGCAAGAACAACCTGACGTCTTCCGCTTATGACGCATTCGCGTATGCATTAACCGTGTTATATTACGAAAACTTTAAAAATGCTTACCGCTCTGAACAGGGATATATTAAAAAAGATGTCTTAATTAAAGATGTATTGGTCTATTTAAATAACAACTTCCGCGAAAAAATTACTCTCGAACAGTTATCTAAAAAATTCCGCGCCAGCGTGAGCTATATCTGCCATGAATTTACCCGCGAGTATCGTATATCACCCATCAATTATGTTATTCAACGGCGAATGACAGAAGCGAAATTTTCCCTGACCAATACGGAGGCCTCGTTGGCGGAAATTTCGTGGCGGGTAGGGTATGAAAACGTCGATCATTTTGCCAAACTTTTTCAGCGGCATGTGGGGTGTACTCCCAGCGATTATCGTAAGCAGTTTAAAAATAACCTTGCTGAGCAGGAATGCTTGATGCCTGAAGTTTGATTCTCCCGCACCGTCCCGGATAGCGTATCTGCGCTATCCGGTCAGTTATACCGCTTACTTATTCTGATAATCCTTTAGGATTTGGCGACCCGCGACGTAAATCATGATTTCATCGGTACCACCGCCAATGCGCTCACAGCGGACATCGCGCCAGAATCGGGATACGCGTGCTTCATCGGTGTAACCCAGTCCGCCCATGATCTGAATTGCGTCGTCAATCACTTCCATTGCCGTACGTGCACAATACAGTTTTGCCAGTGCCGCACTGGTTCGCAGCGACTGTTCCTGATCGGCCTGCCAGGCGACCTTCAGCACCATATTGCGCATGTTTTCAATTTTGATTGCCATCAGCGCCAGTTTTTCTTGGATCATCTGGTTATGACCGATCGGCTTACCAAATGCGATGCGCTGGTTAGCGTAGCGGGCGGCATCTTCGAAGGCGCATTCGGCAAAACCCGTGCTGCGCGCGGCGTTGATCAGGCGTTCCATTTCGAAGTTGTACATTACGTTGAGGAAGCCCATGCCTTCTTCGCCGACCATATCGCTTTCGTCCACTTCAACGTCATCAAGATAGACTTCGCAGGTGCTTAACATGTGCCAGCCGATTTTATGCAGCGGGTTAACCTTAATGCCCGGTTTCTTAGAATCCACCCACCACAACGTAAAGGCTTTCTTCGGATCTTTCGGCTCCGGGTCGCGAGCCAGTACCAGCATGTACGGATACTCTTTAGCGCCGGTGATAAACGTTTTTTGTCCGTTGAGATACACCTTGCCATTTTTGCGGGTGTAGCTGGTGGTGGCACTATTATTATCGGAGCCTGCTCCCGGCTCGGTTAATGCCAGCGCATACGCCGGATCGCCCGTTTCCATGGTGCTTTCTGCTGTTTTACGCAGCTGCTCGGCGGAGCCAAAACGTCGCATGCTGTGGATGCACTGACCGTTAGTGATCAAAAAAGCGGGCGCGCCACATTTTGACACTTCCATCAGCGCCAGCATCTGGGTGACGTAATCAGCCGGTATGCCGCCAAACTCTTCCGGAACGCCCAGCATCGAAATGCCGTTGTCCGCAAGGGCTCGCATAAATTCCTTCGGATAAGTCGCCGTCTGATCGCAGGTACGGAAATACTCCTCCGGGAAATTGCTGGTAATCAGCTCACGAATGCTGGCAAGCAACAGTTCTTGTTCTTCAGTTAATGAAAAGTCCATCAGGGTACTCCTTTTAATTGGCTGCGTCGGGTAATACAAAGCCCATCGAGGCATCGATAAATAATCTTTCGTCCATCAATTTCAGGTCTGGGGAAATAATCGGTGTGAAATCCATTTTGTCCAGGATGTCTTCCTGTAAAGAGACTCCCGGTGCTATTTCGATTAAATGAAGACCATCTGCTTTTAACGTAAATACAGCGCGTTCAGTGATGTAACTCACATCAAGTCCACGTTCGAGGGCAATTTTTCCGCTGAAAGTCACTTCAGGTAATTCATTAACGAATTTTTTCACCCGACCTTCCTGCACGATATTTAACTTACCGTCCGCAACTTCCGTTTTCAGACTTCCGGCAGTTAACGTGCCGCAGAAAATAATTTTTTTGGAAGTGGCGCTAATATCGATAAAACCGCCGGTACCCATGATTTTGCCATTGAATTTGTGTACGCCGACGTTGCCGTGGCGATCCACTTCGGCAAAACTTAAATAGCACACATCCAGCCCGCCACCGTGATAGAAGTCAAACTGGGACGTCATATCCAGAATGGCGCGAGTGTTGACGTTGGCACCGAAAGCAATGCCTTGAGAGGTGATGCCGCCAATCGGACCCGTTTCGACTGTCAGAATAAAATCGTCAGCACAGCCTTCTTCGCGCGCGACGAGACCAATGCCATCGGCAATACCTACGCCAACGTTGCCGACCGCACCTTTGCGCATTTCAAACAGGGCGCGTCGGGCCACCAGTTTACGCTGATTGAGCGGCAGGGCAGTTTGTTGGCTGTCATCGAGCACAAAATCGCCAGAGATAAAGCGGTTAACCGGCGCACCACCGTACAGTTGCGTTTGGTCGGGGTCGATGACCACAATATCGACCAGATAGCCGGGAATACGTACCGACTTCGGATGCAAAGTGGCTTTCTTCACCATTTTTTGCACCTGCATCATAACGATGCCGCCGTTATTGTGTACGGCCTGGGCAATCACCAGCGCATCAAGATACATAACTTCATCTTCAAAGGTGGCATAGCCTTCGCTGTCACAGGTGGTGGCGCGAATAAAGGCGATGTTTGGCGCAATGGCTTTGTAATACAGGTACTCTTTGTTATCAATTTCCACCAATTTTATCAGATCTTCGGTGGTCACTTCATTCAGCTTACCGCCCTGTTGGCGAGGGTCAACAAATGTACCGATGCCGATATCACTGAGGATCCCTGGCTGGTGGGCTGCCGATGCACGCAGGGTTTGGGTTAATACGCCCTGAGGATAGTTATAGGCGGCAATTTTATTTTGTTCCGCCAGGTCGGAGATTCGTGGTGATTGTCCCCAGTGTCCGCATAATGCCCATTTGACTAAGCCTTCCTGTGCCAGCGGGCTAATTCCCCGGTCGGCACGGTCACCCAGACCTGTAGGGCTAATCAACGCTAGATTTCGTGGTGACTGAGAGTTTTTATATTTTTCAGCCAGCGCGTTAATTAATGTTGTTGCTTCGAGAATACCGCCACCTGCACCTAATACACAAAGAGTTGCTTCATCAGGAATATAATTAACTGCATCTGCTGCGGATAATACGGGTACCCGACCATCTATACGATTTGGTCTTGAAAATTTCATGTGAACTCCAGATTATATGCGTGCGACTACCTGTCGCTATATTCGACAATAATATTGTGAGTTATTTAATAAAGTTTAATCATCGGCCAGATATCCGTGGTTAGACGAATATCTGGGGTAGGGTATTACTTATATTAATATGGATATATCTGTAATTAAGCCTGATGCAATATTGTCAATACAGTACGCAGGTCGGTGACCGAAATTTGTCCTGGAGCGGAGGCTTTTTTTACTGCCCCAAAGGTTGCCGCTGAACCGAAAACTTCACCAGACAGACGTGAAATCACCCCTGTTTTAGCCATCGACATGGTGATTATCGGGCGATCGGCATAGCGTTCTTGCATTTCCAGCGTGGCGCTAAGCAGAGTCAGAACATCCGCTTTATTTTGCGGCATCAAGGCAATTTTGGGGATGTCTGCGCCTAGTTCCTGCATTTTACGCAGGCGCTGGACAATCTCTTCTGCAGCTGGTGTCTTATGAAAATCGTGATTGGACATAATCACAAAGACATTTTTCGCGTGCGCATGCTCGACGGTCGCTTTGACCAGTTCGTCTCCGGTAAACAGTTCCAGATCGATCATATCCACCAGACCGCTGTCTACCGCCGCGCGGTTAAGTGCAATATAGTTTTCGACAGACAGTGCCTGTTCACCGCCTTCTTTGGCGCTGCGGAAGGTGAAAAGTAGCGGTTTGTCCGCTATCACATCGCGGATGGCGCGAGCCGCTTCCAGCACGGCATCTGTGGAAGAGACATCGCCGAAATGGTCAACGCGCCATTCCAGAATGTCGAAATCCGCTTCGCGATAGGCCAGCGCTTCGCTTTTTACCGTTGCGATGTCTATACCCATCAGCGACACAATGATCTTCGGCGCACCATCGCCAATAACGAGATTTCTTACGGTTACGGTTTTCATTGATTACCCTTTAACTATTCTACAAATGCTTGCCCGTCAGGCGGCAAAACCCATAACCTGTTTCACATACTCCAGCGGGAAATCTTTCCCGGTCCAGAGCTTGAACTGTTCAGCCCCTTGCCATAACAACATGCCGTAACCATCAATTGTTTTGCAACCAGCACTTTGTGCCTGCTGCAATAATTTGGTCATATGCGGGTTGTAGACGCATTCGGTTACCAGCAGTTCCGGACGTAGCAGGGAAGCGTCGGTCACGAGAGATTCATTTTCCAGCGGCTTCATGCCGACTTTTGTTCCGTTGGTTAAAATATCCGCGCTGGCAAGTGCGTCAGCAAAAGCCTGGCGATCTGCGAGATCGATAACAGTGACCACGCAGTCGGTGTTTTCATTGACGCGTTTGGCAAACTCCTGCGCTTTGGCAAAAAACTCATCCTGGCGGTTAAAGAGTTTAATTTCTTTGATGCCTTCAATCGCTGCCTGTGCACCAATGGCTGTCGACGCACCGCCTGCGCCCAACAGTACCATGGTTTTACCTTTGATATCGAAACCACTTTCCTTAATTGCACGAATATGACCCGTGCCATCGGTATTGTAACCACGCAGGTAACCATCATCATTGACGATAGTATTAATTGCACCGACCAGTTTGGCGGCAGGTGTTAATTCATCAACATATTCACATGCTAGCTGCTTGTTGGGCATTGAGACCCCTGTACCACGCATCTTTAAGGCCTTCAGCCCGGCAATTGCATTAGCAAACGTTGAGTTATCGACTTCAAATGCCATATAAGTGAATGGCAATCCCGCTTTTTCTAATGCCTTATTTTGCATTTCAGGCGACAGACTGTGTCTGATAGGGTAGGCCATCAATCCAATTAGTTCATATTTAGCTGTTACGTCCATTTGATACTCCTTCTAAACAATTTATTGAAAATAACGTTCGCCCAACCGCACATCATTTTGGGGGATATCAAATACGCGGTAGTAACGAATAAAGACGATGATGGCGGTGATGAAGGCCAGCAGAGCAAATGCAAAGTCCAGCAAAATGATGTACTGCAGACCAATGTTAGAGAGGTATCCGGTGATTAATGGGATAATAAAGTTGGCTACGCCACCCATCATCATATAAATACTGGTGACTTTGGCTTTGCTCTTGGGAAAGAATTCAGACATCACCGAGACACCGAGCTGTAAAATACCGCCAGCGGCAGAGAATCCAATGAGAAATGAACCGACGTTACACACCAGCGGAGAGGGATATAAGTAGATGACGGCTGCGGTGATGGTTGCCAGCCCGGCGTTAAACACATTTGCCCAAATAGGCCGAACCCATTTTTTTAACAGAGCGGCAAAAATAAATACGCAGACTAATGATCCCATACTGTAGTAAGAGATTGTCTTCAGTGCGTCAGATTCTGCCATGCCGGCAAAGGCCATCGCATATTTGGGCATCCAGACTACGATGACGTAAAAAGTCGAAAAGGCAGCAACACCAAACATGACGGATGCCACACCTTCCAGCCAGACCAACGGTTTACTGTTCATCTGTGGCAGATCTTTCGCGATGCCAGCATCCACCATCTGGCCAGGGAAGCGACTTCTTAGCAGCATCAAGGTAATGACGACAAACAACGCACCCGGGATAATGACCGCATAGCCGTACCAGACATGGTTGAGCAACATGGTGCTGACGACGATGGGGTAGATCATCTGCCCAAACGAGACCATAGCTTTCACCAGGATAACGGCTGAGCCAGAGGCTTTAGGGAAGCATTCCATTAACGCCGGGTACCCGCCGGTATCCAGTGCCGAGTTTGCCACGCCAACGCAAACGGCCAGAATAAAGGCAATCATCAGATTAGGGCTGGCGGGAATACCGAAGAAGAACAGTATATAAAGAATAGCGCCTAACAGAATGATAGCCCGACGACCAAATTTATCTGAGAGCACGCCAAAGAATAAGATGCTCACCAGTCGCCCCAGACCAATGCCTGAAATCAAATAGGCAATTCCTGCATTGTCGGTGGAAAACTTTTCTGCAAGAGAGGTCATATTTTGCGCCAGTGTAATGACGCTAATGCCGTGTAGGAAATAACTTAAATAAATACAGATTATCGCCAAAAGAAATGGCGTATTAAAGGTCTTGCTTTGAGACATTTTCACAACTCCTTGCGGATTTTAAAATTGTTCTGTGCTCGTCGATATTGTTTAAATTGCGGCGACCTTGTAATTAATATACTGGGCGGCAGCCACAGAACCTACATAGCATGGCGTTTAAGTTACCAGGTATATTGCATAACACACTGTGAAATCGAACTCTGCCAGCCAGTGTTTTGCTGATGTTTTAAAACTGAAGTCAATTATTTTGCAGAAGAGGGGAACAATATTGCATCCACGCTTATTTTACGGCTTGTATCATCTTTAGCTGATGTTTTGACGTGATGTGGCTGCGATAACCAATAAACAACGCCAACAGGAATCCAACAGCGGCTATGCCAGTATCAAACCACATGATGTGAGCAATACTGGTTTCAGAGAGTTTTGCTGTTATCAATGGAATGGTGAAGGTCGCAATGCTGCCGGCGCTGTAGTAAATACCGGTCGCTTTGCCCTTCGCATGCGGAAAGCGTGCGGCCATCAGCGTTAAACCGATTTGCACAACGCCCCCTGCGGAAGAAAAACCGATGACAAACGCAAAGATAATGACAACGATAGGTGTCGGATGCAGACAAACCATCAGCAGTGCGACAAATGAGATAAACGTATACAGCATCAGCATCGATGTCGCGCGTTCTGCTTTTCGCGCCAGCGGGGCGGTGATCAGCACGCACAGTAGAGAGCCGCAGGTATAAATGCTTAACAGTTTGATAGATAACGTATAGGGCATTCCGGCGACAAACTGTCCGTATTGCGCCAGCCACTGGCTTACCAGGTAAAATGTCGCCATTGCGATGTAGCCGTACAGGGTGTAACTGGCAAGGTCGAGCAGGGAGCAACGATGTTCAGGTTGTCCGGTTTCCCGTTCAGCCGGTTGAGCCCGGATGACGGTATGAGGCCCGGGATGTGGCGGAAACCGACAGCGAAATAAAAACACACCGTTGAGTATCATAACGGTTGCCGCCAGCAGGAAGGACCAGCCAAACCAGATTTCGGCCCATACCAGCAGACTGATAATCATTGGCAGCAGGAACTGACCGCTGGAGACGAAGGCTTTTATCAAAATATTGGCCGTGCTGGGTGAACGGGGGAATGCCTCCATCAGGCTGGGATAGGTTCCGGCATCGAGAAAACTGTTTGCCATTCCCGCTAAAAAACCAAAAGCATAGGCAAGAAAAATACTGTGAGTATTTATGATGCCAATAAAGAAAATCAGGTAGCAGGTCATACCAAGGATAATAAATGGTCTGCGACCATAGCGATCGGAAAGCATCCCTGCTACTAATAAAACGCTTAAGCGGCCGATACCGAGTGAGGAAATAACAATCGAGACGCCCGCGGTATTGGTTTGCCACTGTTGTTCCAGTGAAGACATATTGAGGCTCATCAGAATGACCCCCATGCCGTGCACCAGGTAATTTAGGTACAGCCCTATCGCAGTGGAGAAATAGGTGTTTTTCATAATGTGTTACTCAGCGAAGAGGCTAAATAGGTATGGCGTTGCGATCTCTTAACACATACGCTCGAGATCGTGAGCATAGAGTTCAACAGCTGCCGACTGATAGATTTTCCAGTCGAGAAAACCATCGTGGTGATAAACCGCCTGAAAAGCGTTCAGATCGGGGAAAAAACGCATGGTGTTATTACCAATGCGGTTATTTATTTTGTCGATAATTGCATTAATTCTTAACTTCCTCTTGGCTTTCATTTCTGAACAAATGCGGACAATGTCGTCTGGAATTTCTCTTTCACCCTTTTCCCATTGTTGCCAGGCGACAACATTGTCATCGCGCGCGATATACCTGGCGCTTTCTTCCACCGTCATAGCAAAAATATGGCGGATCGCCTGTAGCTCTAATGCGTTCATTATTTGGTCGCTTCATAAAAGACGGTGGAATAGTAATAACATTGCTGTGGATATTTCGGCTTGAAGAGAGTCACAGTATTTTGTGCAATATTATTTGGTCCTTGACGGGGAAGATAATGTGTTGGTGCGTTAAGGTTGGTGGAGTGGCGTGCGAAGGACAAAAAAAAGCCCATCGTGGGAGATGGGCAAAGACTACACACAGCAATTCGTTGTTTCACTCAGGGGATTTAAGTCATTGTTTGATTTATAGGTTTGCGGTTTTTCAGCATAACCAAATTAGGCAAGGCTTGAAAAATGAGCACACAAATAGCGCACTTATCACACACAGATAAAAAGGGGTTTATGTGGCGCAAGCGTTACGAAAAGCGCACGATAGAAATCATTTTACGGACACGTGATAAATCAATTGCCATAAAAAGAGCAGCGGCTATAACAATTAGGTATATAGAATTAAAATCACTCGATGCGCCATTTTCATCAATGCGGGAAATGTTAAAAAAGTTTCGTGATGGCATTGTTTCCTCTCATGAGATGGAGCGCTTAAGGTTGATTGCGACTGTTCCACAGGAAGCGCCACACGCCCTTGTAACAGCCTCGCCAATGCAATCACATGCACAAGATGTGAAAACCTCACAGGCAGCCGCTCAGGAGCATTCCCTAAAGGATGCTCAAAAAGCGTACTTTGACGCAAACACCGAATGGAAAGAAAAAACAATCAAGGCATATTCCGGTTGCATTGAGCGATTTATTGCATGGTGCGCAACCGAAAACATTCATACCGTAGAAGAAATAAATAAAGAGCATGTTATTGCTTTTAAATCATGTATGGATGAAGAACAATTAGCTTCAATGACTAAACAAAAAATTATTACCGCATTAGGTAGCATGTTTGCGTTCATCATGAATGTTAAAGAGTGGATTAACAAAAATCCATTTAGAGGATTGAATTATAAAAAAGTAAGTGTGGAGAAACCAAAAGAAGAAGTAACGGCAGCACAATTTAAAATGATGATTGAGCAACCCAAAGTGATCAAAGATGCCCAAAATTATTGGGCTAATGTTCTCATGTTTTATACAGGCATGCGCGTTAGTGAATTGCAACAGATTACTAAAGATGATTATATTGAGATAGAAGGGATTAAATGTATTAGCATAAATACACACGAAGAAGGGAAAAGCACAAAAACAGAATCCAGTAAACGTAACATTCCAATCTGTGATGCTTTGTTAGCGCTGAATGTTTGGGAAGAAAAGCCAGTGATGAAGTATGGATTAAATAGTATCATGGATAAAATCAGCAAGGCATATAAAGCAATTGGCCTTAAGCGTTCAAGCCATTGCTATAGACACAGCATGTCTAATCGTTTGCGTGATACCGATACAGACGATAGTACACGCGCATTTATTTTAGGCCATGCAGCACACGGAATCACAGATAGAGTTTATATAACACGCTTGCCGTTACAGAAAATGTTAAAGGCGTTGAATGACGCTAATTAATTAAGTTCACTTCGTTCACGCGCTTCGCGCTGGTGGGTAAGAATAAGCGGGTTTCAAAACTTCCTTTTCTTTACCCACCAGCGCGAAGCGCAGCCCCGAAAGGGGCTAACATTTAATGATGCTCATATATTAATTTACCTCCTGAAATCAATAAAGCATTACATGCCATTGATGGTGCAATTTTGAAAAATTCAGATGAGCCAGCGAATTTTAAATCAAATGGCGTTGTATTGAATTGTTTAAACATGGAATGGGCGAACCGTTCCGAATCCCATGCTTCACGCCTTGAGTTGTAAGAACATACATTATGCAATAAACACGGTCGGCCTAAATCAAAAGATAATTCACTCATTCGCGCAAAGACGTTAGCAGACCTGCCGATTTTGATAATGCTCTCAGATTGCATTACATAATTATAATAAATTCGTTTCTTTCCATGCTGGCAAGTAGGGCATTCATCGCCGTAAATATGATAAATGCCAATGCGTTCAAATTCACCATGCAAAGGGCAAGTGATGGTGACTTTGGAAAATAAATCAACAAAATTAGAATATGTGTATTTGTGTTTATATAGTTGGCTTAATGTTTTTGAGTACCCTTCGAAATTCATCAAGCAATACAGATTTTCCGCGCTGAAAAACATCACACCAATCCTCACCAGTAGTTTCGGGCATAGCCCACCAGCAATTACTAACGCTATCAATTATTTCTTTTGCTGCATTAATGCCTTTGTTGCTTGAATCATTATCAGTCAAAATGCATATTGCGGCGTTAGGGTAGCATTGACGGGCTTCTTTGGTAACGTTTAATAAATTATTTGCACTCCATGCGGTGATAAATAGTGATGATGGGTTTAAATCACTCATGACGCTTTGAACTGCCGCAACCGTTCCTAATCCCTCGCCAATAAAAACGGTATCAATAATCCCGTTAGTGTTGGATTCATAATAAAACGCACCGGATATTTGACTGTCAGTCACAAGCGGCTTTTTTCCTTCTGGTGGTATTCGCTGTAAAGCGCAATATGTACCATCGGCGCGATAATAGGGTAGTAATGTCTGTCCATGACCACCGACCCACATTATTTTAGAGATTCCCTTTCTCAAAAGATAAGGTGACTCTCTCCATGTCGCATTTTTACATTCGACCGCTGCGATTTTCAGAAACGATGCAAGCTTATCCGTGTCAATGGGTTTAATTAAATGTTCATGCATTTGTGATTTTACAGGTGCGCCTCTCATAACAAAATGCTTAGGGTTTCCATACCTGCAACTTTGATTAAAACCAATATGTGCGCCAATATCTTCAAGTTTAAATTTAGTAATGGCTGAAATTATGCTTAATGGCTGTAAAGTGTTATATCCATTGTGCGCGTCTTTATTTCGGCAAAACCCTGTATTAGCATACTGACCTTTATCACGCCAAATAAACCTGTCAACCCCTCCACATACAGGGCATGGCATATGCCCATTGGATCTAATTTCAATTCCAAACTCGTGCATGTAAGCTAGAGGGTTTTGTTTGATGTAATTATTCAAATCCGTAAAGAAGTTAGCCATTGTATTTACTCCCATATCGTCGTGCTGGATATTTAGCAAAGAAATCGATAATGTCTTTCTTTCTATACCAGATGTATCCGTCTAATTCATGATGAATTTCTTGCGGAAATTCTTTAGGGTTAAAACGTTTGGCGGCATAAAACATTGGTTTAGTAACACCAGATAAAGCAATTGCATCATTGCCACACACAAGCCCTGTAAGCTGTACTTTCTGTGATTGTTCTTTTATCTGTGCCGCGATTAGCTTTTTATTCTCATTGACGTATTTATCTATCTGAATCTTGCGCATTTTTTCGCGTATGTAATTTATATCGGTCATTTTAGTATCCTGTATATTAAGTCATTATCTGTGCTGGTGGGGTGATGATATTAATCTTTCCGCGATTATTTATAATGAACCTACATCGCTCAAGTCCTGTAATCGCTCGTTTTATATTGTTTGGCTGCATTTTATATTCGCTCTTTAATGCCTTAGTTAAATCAGCTTCATGTACACAGCCATCTGCACTAAACTTTATCAACTGTATTATCTTTTCTAAAACTCGCTCTTGTGCTGGTGCATTCTTCTTTTTTAACTCGCTCATATATGAGTTGTAAGTTAGAATATTATTGCGCGCAGCATTTTGAGTGAAATTAACTCCTGTTTCATATGATTCTGCATCTATAGCGTTTTGCTTTAGTTGATTATTTTGCTGTTGCGGTGTTAGTGGTTGCCGCTGTTGCGTGTGCATTTGCGCATAATCATTTTTCGGTGATTGCTGCATAACAAATAGTTCATCACTAACTTGTTTGCGTTCTATTTTTCCTGCTGCAATTACTGGAGTTGGCCTATCAATAAATACCAACGTCTTAGTATTGGCGTTTACCTGATAACCTTTTTCATTTTCTTCAGGGTAATCGCATAATTCATTATCAATATCATGCAATTCACAGGCGGTAATTCCGTTATCCGCTGTGCATAAATCAAATTGCATAACTGGTAATTTTGCAGTGCTACGGTTTTTTTCGATAGTGAGTGATACGGATAACCCAAAATCATTACCCTGCATTTGCTCTAGTTTAATGACTGTATCAGAGTCATTTTTAAGGGTAATGGCTCCTTTCATACCTTTAGCCGCATCTTTGCCGCCGTGGTGAACCATCAAGACAAAAGAATTTGTTTCTACTGCAATTCTTTTCAAAATCGAAATCAGCTTACGCATTGCAATAGCATCATTTTCATCAGGATTTTCCATATCCAAAATGGTTTTTCCATCAATGCTTTTTTTTGTGTAGTATGCCAAAAATGAAGAAAGCGTATCAAAACAAATTATGCCGCCTTTGTTATTGGTAATTTTATTTACATCATTTATGATTCGATTCTGTATTTCCTTATCAAATAAGTTTATTTGTGGTGACAAGATGTGCATTCTGTCATTTTTAACGCCACGATTAAACTTATTAGACCACGCTGTATTTCGATCTTTGATTTCAACGCCTGTTTCACCATCAAAATAAAAAGCATGGCATTCTTTAGCAACGCGCAAACCAGCCCACGGTTTACCCTGCGCAACTCTGTTTAAAAGAGATAATGCCGCAAATGATTTGCCTGTGTTGGATTCACCATAAAGGAAGCCGACTTGTTTTCGGTTTAATAAATTTTCAATTACAGGGCGTAACCGCTTTTCTGATTGCAATTGAATTTCGGCTAATTCAATATCACATAATTTATCATTTTTGCCATCAAATTCAGACCACTCGCCATAATTGGCTGGAACGGAAAAATCAATTGCAAGTGAGTGATGATAATCAGGTGTTGCAGCCCAATCAATAAACATTCCTGTGCGCATATCATTCACCGTAATTTGGATATTTAATTAGGAAAAATTCAATTACATCTTCTTTTTTATATAGATTCTTTGTTTTTTTGTTTTTATCGCAAGTAACTACATGCTCTTTTGGAAATTCTTTAGGGTTAAAACGTTTAGCCATATAAAAAGCGGTTGAGCCAATTTTAGCCAAAAGTTGTGCTTCACGAGGTGTAATTAAGTCGCTCATGCAGGGTATCTCTTAGATGTATTCTGAATGCGGTCATGGTAGGCGAGGGGAGGAATAGCGGCAAGCATTACCGGATATAGTAAGCACTATCAGCTAAAGTCTAACTAACTGTCAACAGATTTAGGCTAAAACCACTGTATGTAAATTCAATTTTAAAAATTTAAAATCATTCTGGCTTAATTAATTATGCTCGATTTAAATTGAATCTGATGATAAAAAGAATCAATAAAATGGATTTTGTGATTTTTAGGTAGACGAAATTGTTCATATTATGCGCACCATTCACTGGTGATAATTCAACCAATTCATTCAACCTATTCGAATGGGTGGTGAATATTTGACCGAATTAAATTCACCTGAATATTCAGCGAATAATTCACCTGAATCATTCAGCTACCCATTCACCCTGAAACCCAGGCGCGGCGGGGCTTACAGGCCGATTCATTCACCTGAATATTCACCTGAGTTATTCAACCAAAAATTCACCTTCATATTCACTCATTCACCTCTCTATAAATAAGCATTGGAATGCTTTTTATAGAGGTTGATGAATGAAGGTCGTTCAAGTGAATGATCTGTGAGTTGGGTGCACCCCAAGGGGTTGGGGGTATGGTCGATTTGTGGTAAATTCCTTCTGCCAGCGTGAAAAAGGCGCTGGTGGGGATTTGCAGCCCCAAACAAACAAAACCATTAGCAAGAAATTGCTAATGCGCGTGCGCACGTCAGTTATGGCGGTCACGGCGAGGGAGTCGAAAGGCTCGCCAGTTTTGTTTGTTTGCTGGTACTGCAAACCTCGTCGTGATCGTCACCACGGGGATGCAAGTATGCAGGAAACAGACTGGCACAAAGCGGATATTCTTGCCGCATTAAAGAAAAAGAAAATCAGTATGGCGGGATTATCCCGCGAACATGGTTTATCAAGTAGCACGTTGCTAAATGCCCTCAGCAGAGAATGGCCTAGAGGCGAATTAATTATTGCTAATGCAATTGGCGTATCACCTCAAGAAATTTGGCCTTCTAGGTATTTTGAAAAAGATGGCTCACCAATAAATCGTGTTATTCGAAAACCTGTTTAGATAAATCAATGCGTCTCTAATTTAAGGGGGCGCATTTTTTGTTTCTTCTAACTTCCCGCGATGTGGGGCATGTTGCGCGCATGCGTGTGATGGTTGTTAATTGTATTTCCGTACTAGTTAACAAATACGAATTTCGACGGGTATCTTATTTTGATTTTAGCGGCGGCTACGCCTTGCTGCGCTTCGCGCTGGTGGGTAAGAATAAGCGGGTTTCAAACTTCCTTTTCTTTACCCACCAGCCCCGTAAGGGGCGTGAGCGTAGCGAACCTACTCACTTTGATTTTGACACATATCGGTTCTACCATTTTCAGCAAAATCATCATAAACTCATATAAAAGATAGGTTGCAAAGGTGAATTTCCAAATGCATGAGAATGCGCGAACAAAAATAAAAGATACCATTAGAGAAATACTTAATACACCAGCGATTGCTTTTACTGGTCGTACTGGCCATTTTGACTTTTCATTATATGAAGTGTTAGCAAATGAGCTTAACAAGAGAAAGATAAAGTTTAAAATTGATAAATTATCATGTTGGATTATTTTTGATGCGGCAAAAAAACATTACTTTCAAGCTATATCAACTACTGACGCACAAGCGGTAAATGATTTTGTGAATACGTTATGTAGTATTTACTGTGAAACACCCATGGATTACTCCATTGATTTTCATTTTAGAAATATAAAAATCGATATGAAACCAATTGATTATGAGTTTGTTTCGATTAAATCTGGGGAGGATGTGTCTTTTGGCTTATTCGAAAAAAAAGAAAAATATGCTATCGTAAGCATAAAAAGTAATGGTTTCTTTTCCAGTGGATATCCAAGCTCCTTTTTTAAAAACATATTGCAGGATTTGAAATCTTTTGTTTTTCTTCTAAAGTCTGCAAATTTAATCAAACTGGGTAAAAAGGATCTTTCATCATCTATGTTTTTATCTATGTCTGGTTATGGTGACAATATTCAGATAGAGTGTATTAATAATAAATATAATTGGATGAATAGTAGTGCATCAATTTCAGAATCAATAAATAATTTCTTATATAATTTAGTCTTAACTAATGACGTTGAGCCAGAAGAGGTAATTAAAAAAATTGATGAATCTCTTCTGCTATTGAATTCATTGATTAAAATCAACACAAAAGAATCATTGCGGGTTAGGGCTGCAATAGATTGGTTGGTTCAATCTGAAATCACTGATGATGAAACAATGGCTTTCATTCAAATTTGTATGGGGCTTGAATCGGTATTTGGTGACGACGATTATGAAGGAGGATTGACAACTATTCTTTCTGATAGATGTGCATATTTAATTGGCAGAAATATCAAAGATCGTCGATTTATAAAAGATACTTTTAAGAAGATTTATCAAATAAGATCGAAAATAGTACATGGAGTTAGAAACCATCTTTCAGATGATGAAGATCATTTGAGACATTTGGCGCATTATTATTTAGAAAGGTCTATTTTGAAAGAAATTAAAAATTTAGACCTATGAACTATTCATCATGAAGCCTATCGTGTGCCTCGCTGTAGCGTTAACTTCTGTTAGGTAAGGCGATTGCATGGCATTGCTCGTAATCGCCTCTTGCCGCTTCATGTAGAGACATTGTTCACAAATTGAACTTGTGTGGTTGTTGCTGGTGCTATGTTGTGGGGTGAACAAACCATGACGCACTGGGCATCAGAATCGCGCCGGAATCGTACCGCCAGCAAGTGTTGAACGTAAGCGGGTGTGATTGGATGGCCTGAAGTGATAAGGCCGCATAGAGGCGCACAGATTGCCTTATGCGGTCGTTTAGTTCAGCACTGGTAGAAGTTGGCGAGATGCGGAATTTGGCTGGTGGTGGTTTCGAAAGCTTTGAAGCGTCCATTTTTATCTTTTTCCAAATAAAGCATTTTTAATGCTGGTGGAAATACTGAATCCATAATTCCATAAACACCCACATTAAGATTTTCCTCTTTAAGTATTCCCCAATATTGGTAGCCATTTAATGCACTATCATCAATTCCAGTTCCAACGCGCTTAACGTGCGCTAGGTATCGGCCTTTTATCGTAAAGCTAAATGATTCATCACGTTCATTTGTGCAAGTGTAAAATCCATCATCACTTTCGTTTATAAATTCAGGAGCGTCACGATTTAATGAGTGTTTATCTAAATTATTTATGATTTGACTTCGCTGTGCGCATCCAGAAATGTTTAGAAAGCCAAAAATCAGTACAGAAACGGCAAGGTGTCTTTTCATTTTGATTATCCATTTAAAAGCAGGGTGCTTAGAGTAAATCACCCTGATTAAGCAGTAATTAGTGGATCCGCTAATAGAAGATAGGTTATTTGTTAATTTGTTTTTTAGTATGTGAGATAAAATTTCTAAGTAAATCTTTTTCAATCACAATCTCACATTTTAGATTTGGATTACCTACCGCATCAATTCGTTCCAGCCAAAACATTAATTCCTGATTGGCATCGCATTTTCTTTTAAATTTAATTGCTCCGCCGAATTTTTCATTTAAAGAGTCATCATCACATAAAAAATAAATTTTATTATTAATGGTTATTTGAATTAAATATGTTTTTCTGGTTAGGTAATCCAACCTTTCTTTTGCTTTCAATAGGTTAGACTCGGCTTGATTGACTAATGAGAGTGCTTCCTCTTTGCTTGTATGCGACGTGTCAACAGACTTGATCATAATTTGATCCTTTGGATGTAATTCATCATAAATATGCCATGGATGGCCTTGAAGGTTGTGTGTAATACATATTATGATAGCTTCACTCAATCAGCAAGAGGAATGATAAATGCCTTCTAAGCGTGTTATATGCTCACTTGAGGAGCAGGAGTTAGATATTCTTGAGAAATACAAGTCATATTATAAAAATAAGCATGGTGTTAAATTAAGTAGAACGGCAATTATTAAAATGTTGATTAGCCGTCTGCCAAATGAAATCGAAAATTCAAAATAATAATCACAAGTATAAATTAATTAAAACTTCACATAATTAATGAGGCAACTCTATGCACACTCTTTTATCTAAATTCAGAAACAGGAAAATTAAAATGTATCAACAGCAGTATGTTAATAAACCAGTTACGCAAAATGAATATCTGATGGTTTTGCGTTATCGTCTTGAGTGTTTTACTTCGGAACTTAAAACTCAAACTGAAAATCTATCACGGCAATTAACTAAAGGCGGTGGGTTTGATGATTCCAATGAGCTTTCTCATTACACGAATCAAATTCAAGGATTAACGGAAAAAATGAATTCGGTTCAAGCATTGATTGATATGGAAAACCAGAACGCCGTACAAAATCAAATGTATTCAAATTAATTAAATTTGGGAAGTAAAAAATGGCAATTGAAATAATGATTGTGATGTTTTGGGCTTTCCTGATTCTTAAAGAGGAAATCAAAAATGAGCTATAAAAAATACGGTGTCTTTTTTTGGCGCAAGGGTGAAAGGGTTGAAGATGTGCCATCGGATAAAAACGTTGCAAACCGTGGTGTAAAGCCTAAGCGCATTTTCACAGATTATATTGAGGGTATGCGCTATAAAGATAAAATGAATGCAACAATTCCGGCGGCGCAAAAAGAAAAATACGAATATGTACTTAATGAAATTGTCGATGCTGATTTAAATAACACAAAAGAGTTGTTTAAATCCGGTAATCTCGCAGAAGCGCTAAAGGCACGCCGTGCAATTAATCAACGAAATGAAATTGCTGATTTGGTTAAACGTGGTGTGCATGATTATTTAAATACCACATTGGGGAATAAAAAATGATTATTGACGAGCGATTTATCAAATGGTCTATGTTGCTGGTGGAGGCTGGAAAGCCCTCACCCAGCCTTGCGGAACTTTATAAAGGAAATACCAAAGGGTTAATTTTTTATAAAACACGCGAATTGGCATCAAATGCAGCAGCTAAACGTAATGAGCAATTAGCGGGAACTAAATCAACCAGCCGCTTTAAAATCATTAAACTGCATGATGTAGAAGCACAACATAAACACGAATTTCAATTAAAGCAGGAACGCCAGCGACGTGATGCACGCCATATGCGCCGATTTGGATTTTAAATTCATTTTCATAATTCAACGAATGGTAATGGTAAAGAACAGGGCGAAGTTTTAAAACTTCCTTTTCTTTACCCACCAGCCCCGTAGGGGCGTGAGCGTAGCGAACAAAGTAATCTAATATCATAAAAGAGGAAAAATAAAATGGCAGGTGATAATGCTGAACTAGGTTTTTCGGTTGATACATCTCAAGTGGAAACGGCTACAAAGCGACTTGATGAATTATCAAAGGCCGCAACAGGTGCAACTGAAAGTGCAGTGGGTTTATCTGATGCAGTAAATAAATTGAATAGCGCAGGTGGTATGACGTGCGGAAAAATGAGTAATATTGTTCGTGATTTTAGTACGATTCAGAACAATATTGTGAATGATGTTTCTGAAACTGGCGAAAGGGCTGGGCGGGGATTTTTTTCAAACTTCATTAATTCACTAAAAACAAATCATGCGGCCCAACGTGAATTGGGTGTTATGAGTCATGAATTAATGAGCGGGAATTTTTCGCGCTTGCGTGGTTCGGCATCCATTTTTATGTCTAATTTGGGAATGGGTGGTTTGGGTGCTACTGGTTTAATTCTGGGTGGCATGGAATTATTTGAAGGTATTAATAGTGTTGCTGATGATTTGGGTGAGGCATCAAAGGCAATGCAGGATTTACAAACATCAGCCGCTATTAATAATGATTATTCACTATTAAATCCGCAGTATGTGCAAAACTTATATTCACAAGTTGACCATGCGACAACCAGCTTTACAAGTTTTCAGGAGGCTGTTGCAAATGCCGTTAATGCTGGCGTGAATAGTTCGCAAATGTCGTCACCTTTCCTTAAAGCGCAAAGCACATATGAGGAAGCAATGAGCCGACTGACAAGCGACCAGCAAGCGCAATTTAAAAAGGTTGAGGATGGTTTAGATAAAGCATTTGCTGACCCGCTATCTAATTTTAAATCTAATTTTGAGGCGCTAAAAGGTTCAATGAGTCAGGCGCAACAGGATTCGATTATTTCAGCCGCTAAAGCTGGGGATGAAGATAAAACACGTTTGTTAATGCAATCTGCGATTACTGACCAGATGGAAAAGCAAGCGCTTATCATGAATCATATTTCTGGCGCTGATGTTAATTTTAAAGATGAAAGCTATTGGCAATCCTTTAAGAATGCTATTTCTACTTATGGCGAATCATTTCACGCATTTGTTACTGGTGATAATTCGGCGCTATGGAGTCGTGCGGAAGCATCAAGCAAACAACATGTGCAAAAATATCATGAATTGGTTAATAATTTCAGGGCTGGAACCACAAAGCCAGAAGATTTAAATTCAGCAACACTATCACTGCATAAGGCACTTAATCCATCGCTGCATACCCACCACGGTTTAACTGATGCTGAAAAAGCCGCAAAGAAATTACTGGAATATCAAACGCAAATTAAACAGGCTGGATTGCAATTTGACCAACAAATTAATTCAATTGGTGATTCAGTAAGTAAGGCATGGAGTAATAAATTATATTCTTATTCTATGACTTCTGACCAGCATGATTTTGCAAACCGAATTGAACAAATTAATGAACAATTCGACCGTATGCGGGAAAATGTAGACCGTTTAGCGCTGCAACACCATAAATCAATTGGTTCTAAAGAATATGTTGAAATGTTCCAGAAAATAGAATTGGGGCGCAAAAATGTTTTGGCTGAAAATATGGCTGGTTATGATGAAATGCAATCATATCAGAAATCCGTATTAGCTGGAATGGATGCCGGATGGATTAAATATCAAAAACAGGTAAATGATGTTGCCAGCCAATCAGAAAAAGTCTTTGATACGGCTGTTAATGGAATGACAGACGCATTAACTAATTTCTTTACTACAGGTGAAGCTGGTTGGACTAATTTTGTTAAATCCATTGCTGCAATTACTGAAAAATATATGGTTCAGGATTGGATTGTTGAGCCATTGGCGGGATTTGTTAAGGGGGGTGTTAGCGGTCTGTTTTCCTCACACCCAACAGCGCCAGCGGCTAATTCTTTTGCGGTTCCTGATATTCCTAAATTGGGCGCTACACGTGGCGGTTTAGGTTCAACTGCGCCAGTTGTGAACATTACCATTAATGACAACGGTAACAAAGGCGGGGTAACGGGAACCAACAACGCAACAACGGGTGATTTGCAAAAAATGGGGGCTAGTTTACAAAAGTGGCTGACTGACTACATTAAGCGTGAAAACGTAAATTCAAACCGTCAAGGCGGTGTAAACAAAAGCATGGGAAACTGGTCAACACGCTAAATATTTTAATGAAATCAACCATCCTCTAAAGTGCCCTGTTGCAGGGCACTGAATCATATAAAAGAGAAAATGTTGTTTTTCATACTACCTAATCATTTTCATCATAATCATTTCTCCAGTCTGGTTCAATCTCACCAAACCTTGCCTCGCTGATAGTTTCAAGGACTTCAATTTCAGAAACCTCGATATCATCAAATCCCTGACTAAAATCACCTGCAAGGGTTAATAAAATGTCTGTATGATATGACTCTGTTGTAGTGCATACATTTCCACCCATGTTTACGTAATCTCTATCAATTGAATCTTTTATGGAAAAACTAAAGCTCGCTTCCACTTCGACCTCAACGGTTGCACCAACTTTTAGAACTATTGATTCATCATCTATTCTTACCACACGGATTTTAACCAATCCTTCTTTATCATCATCCAAAGTATGGGCCACATAAGATACATTGACATCATCCCACTCATAATACATGAATGAATCTGCTTCAATTGAAATATATTCACCATCTAAGCTATCAATAATGGCATTTTCAATTTCTTTAAGCACATGATTCTCTGTGTCTAACAATGAATCTTCTCTAATATGAGCAATTATGCTTGCTACTTTATTATGTGGTTGGAATTTTTCTAAGGCTTCTGCTAATGATGAAACTACTGTAATTCGGTTTGAATTTTCAGAAAACTCTTTCCATCCATTATCCTGACTTACGGCAATAATATTTAGATCGTTTGATTCTGCCCAACCCTCAACAGATAACAATGCGATTGCATCTGGAAACTCATTCTTTTTGTCCTTGCCCGTTTCGAAAGGGGGTTCGGTGGAGAAGTACATGTCCATTAGGACGGATAAATCGGCATGCTCTGAAGAATCTAATTTTTCAGCACCAATAAATGTATAATAATTCTCTAACTGTTTCTCTGCAATTTCTTCTTCGCTACCTTCTACAGATAATATCTCTCTAGCTTTGTCAATATCATCATTTTTAATCTTAAGTTGCTTATTCGCTGATCTTAACGCTTGCTCAATTGTTGATCTTGCTCTAGAAAGTTCTTGACTGATATGATTTATTGCTTCGTTATGAACTATGTCTGTTTGGATAACCTTAACGGGGCTATCTTTAAATTGCCTCATTTGGGCAAGCATTCCTTCATAAAACCTATAACCCTCACCTTTGAGAATGGAGTTATCAAGAGTGATTGCACCATAATCCAATTCAATTTCATTCATGGTTAATTTCAATCCCTTATTTTAGCTATCAGAAATATTCATGATGGGAAAATATTACATCGTACATTATACTTAAAGAAACCCCATCAGTATGAATTTTATTTAATTATTGCAACTAACTTCTAAGTATATGAGATTACGATAGGTGGATAGTCTTAAGTTAGGCAAGTACGATTTTGCTTTGTTTCGCATCAGTTGAGAGCAACCGAACTTTCTACCCATCTGTTTAGCTCTCTAACGGTTTTTTGATATTGGGACTTGAGTGCGCCACTCTATATACCAATACTGAAAATTGTTGTAACACTCGCCTGATTTACGCCTATTGCACACAAATGGTACACAAACGGCACACAGGTAACCGCATGCCCTCAACGTGCTAAATCCCTGAAACGCCGTCATTGCTGGTCTGAAGCCTGAAATCAGGATAAAAAAAAGCCCATCGTGGGAGATGGGCAAAGACTACACACAGCAATTCGTTGTTTCACTCAGGGGATTTCCATGCTTATAAATCAATGTGTTGATCTAAAGCCATGGGCTAATAGTAGGCATACTGATTTTTTACGTCGATCAGATTCATCTCAATAGTTTAAAAACTGTAAAGAATTTGCGACACAAATGAGTATTGAAAGAGGGATGAAGTTGGTTCTAATCCCGTAAGAGGGAGGGATTGATTAGTATTGTTAAACAATCAGGCGGCGTTGCCGCCTGATGTTGGATTACTTATTGCGTTCGATTTCAGCAATTTCTTCGAGGATTTCATCCGGATTGGTACCTGGCGCAGGGGCTTCGTTTACCCAGGCGGAGAACAGACGCCAGGAAACGGCCAGTACTACTGGACCGATAAACAGACCAATCATGCCGAAGGCAATCAATCCGCCGATGACTCCGGAGAGAATCAGGAGCAGTGGCAAATCGGCACCCATGCGAATCAGCATCGGTCGAATCACGTTATCCAGTGTTCCGACCACGCCGCTCCACACCAGCAACACGGTGCCCCAGGTTGAATCCCCCGTCCAGTATAGCCAGATAATGGCCGGAATCAGTACCGGTAGCGGCCCCAGTTGCACCAGACATGACAGGATCATCAATACCGCCAGCAGTGTGGCATACGGCACACCGGTTACCGCCAGACCAATACCCCCGAGCACTGCCTGTACCAGAGCGGTGACCACAACGCCTAATGCGACGGCGCGAATGGCTTTTGGTGCCCGCAGGATGGCAGCATCTCCACGTTTTGAGGCAAGACGGCAGGCGAAGTGACGAATACCTAATGCGACTTGTTCACCGCGCCAGTACAACAGGGCACTGAACAGCAGCATCAGGCCACAGTGCATCATAAAGCGGCCGATATGCGCGGCCTGACCGACGAACCAGGTGGTGGTGGTGCCGATATAAGGACGAACCTTGGTCATAATCGCCGAACCGCCCATATCCAGTAAGCTGTGCCATGCGCCATACATTTTGGCACCCACCAGTGGAATGCTGTTCAACCATGCCAGATCCGGTAGTGTCATATCACCTGCGGTTACGGCATGGATCAGCGGCCCACTGCCATCGACGATACTGTTAACCAGCAGCGCGATGGGGATGATGAACAACAGCACCAGCAACAGCGTCATCACCAGTACGGCAAGTGAACGGCGTCCCCAGAGCAATTTTTGTAAGCGTAGCAGGATAGGCCAGGTTGCAATGACAATCGTTCCTGCCCAGGCAAAACCGAGGATAAAGGGCTGAACAATCCAGAGACAGGCCACAATCAGGATGGCTAAAAACAGCACCGATAGCAGCACTTGTGCAATATCCCTGGGCTGACGGAAATTTACCATAAATACTTTTCACCTTTGTCTTTGCGCCAGAACGTTGACGCGACGTGAATACTTAAATGACACCCTGTAATGATGAGCAATTTCAGCGGTTTTGAACAGGCGGATTCTGCCTGTAAATCTGCTGAGCGTATTAGAAAAAAATGTGATACAACAAACAAAGCAACACGCAAACGATTAAATTCACAACACAGACCGCAGGAAAGGGTCACTATAATGATTCCACAAATTTCTCAGGCACCAGGTGTCGTTCAACTGGTGCTCAACTTTTTGCAGGCACTGGAGCAGCAAGGATTTACGGGCGATACGGCAACGAGCTATGCCGATCGTCTAACAATGTCGACGGATAACAGTATTTATCAGCTGCTACCTGATGCTGTCGTTTTCCCTCGTTCAACCGCAGATGTGGCGCTAATCGCCCGTCTGGCGGCAGAACCGCTTTTCTCGTCGTTGATTTTTACCCCGCGCGGCGGCGGCACCGGGACCAACGGTCAGGCGCTGAACCAGGGCATTATTGTTGATATGTCCCGCTATATGAGTCGCATTATTGAAATCAACCCGCAAGAAGGTTGGGTGCGGGTAGAAGCCGGGGTGATAAAAGATCAGCTCAACCAGTTTCTGAAGCCTTACGGCTATTTCTTTGCCCCGGAATTATCCACCAGTAACCGGGCAACGCTCGGCGGGATGATCAACACCGATGCGTCCGGGCAAGGATCGTTGGTTTACGGTAAAACTTCCGATCATGTGTTGGGCATCCGTGCGGTGCTGATGGGCGGTGATATTCTTGATACTCAGCCAATGCCGATCGAGCTTGCCGAAATGCTGGGGAAAAGCAATACCACCATTGGCCGCATCTATAAGACCGTTTATGAACGTTGTCGCGATAACCGACAGCTGATCATGGATAAATTCCCGAAACTTAATCGCTTCCTGACCGGGTACGATCTACGGCACGTCTTTAACGATGAGATGACCGAATTTGATTTAACCCGCATTCTCACCGGCTCTGAAGGTACGCTCGCGTTTATCACCGAAGCCCGTCTGGATATCACCCCGCTACCAAAAGTTAGACAACTGGTTAACGTCAAGTACGACTCTTTCGACTCGGCGTTGCGTAATGCCCCGGTGATGGTGGAAGCACGCGCATTGTCGGTAGAAACTGTTGACTCCAAAGTACTCAATCTGGCGCGGGAAGATATCGTCTGGCACTCGGTAAGTGAATTGATTACCGATGTACCTGATAAAGAGATGCTGGGTCTGAACATTGTAGAGTTTGCCGGTGACGACGAAGTATTGATTAATTCGCAGGTCAGCGCACTGTGTGAACGTCTGGATGGCTTAATCGCTCGTCAGGAAGCGGGTGTCATTGGCTGGCAGCTGTGTACCGAACTGGCGGGAGTCGAACGAATTTACGCCATGCGCAAAAAGGCAGTCGGTCTGCTGGGCAATGCAAAAGGTTCCGCGAAGCCAATTCCGTTTGCCGAGGATACCTGCGTTCCGCCGGAGCATCTGGCGGACTATATTGCCGAGTTCCGCGCGCTACTCGACAGCCACGCCCTGAGTTACGGCATGTTTGGTCACGTAGACGCAGGCGTGCTGCATGTCAGACCGGCGTTGGATATGTGTGACCCGCAGCAGGAAGTGCTGATGAAACGCATTTCTGATGATGTTGTGGCGCTGACGGCGAAATATGGCGGTTTGCTGTGGGGCGAGCATGGGAAAGGTTTTCGTGCAGAATATAGCCCGGCGTTCTTCGGCGAGGAGCTGTATCGCGAACTGCGCAAAGTGAAATCGGTGTTTGATCCGCAAAACCGGCTGAATCCTGGGAAAATCTGTCCACCGGAAGACGTAGATGCGCCGATGATGAAAGTGGACGCGGTGAAACGCGGAACGTATGACCGTCAGATCCCTCTGGCCGTACGCCAGGAGTGGCGCGGGGCAATGGAGTGTAACGGCAACGGGTTATGCTTTAACTTCGATGCGAAAAGCCCTATGTGTCCGTCGATGAAAATCAGCCTCAACCGTATTCATTCGCCAAAAGGGCGAGCCACGTTAGTGCGTGAATGGCTGCGTTTGTTAGCGGATCGCGGGATTGACCCAATACAGCTGGAAAAAGAGCTACCGGAAAAACGCGCCAGTTTACGTTCGCTGATTGCCCGTACCCGCAACAGCTGGCATGCGCGCAAGGGTGAATACGATTTCTCACACGAAGTAAAAGAGGCGATGTCAGGTTGCCTGGCGTGTAAAGCCTGTTCCACCCAGTGTCCAATTAAAATTGATGTACCGGAGTTCCGTTCGCGCTTCCTCCAGCTGTACCACACGCGTTATCTGCGCCCGTTGCGCGATCACATGGTGGCGACCGTTGAGAGCTATGCGCCGTTAATGGCACGAGCGCCCAAAACGTTTAACTTCTTCATCAACCAGCCGCTGGTGCGAAACCTAGCTAAAAAGCACATTGGAATGGTTGATTTACCTCTGTTGTCTGCACCGTCGCTGCAACGCCAACTGGTGGGGCATCGCTCCGCCAATATGACGTTGGAACAGCTCGAATTACTCAGCCTTGAGCAAAAAGCCCGTACGGTGCTGGTGGTGCAGGACCCTTTCACCAGCTATTACGATGCGCAGGTGGTTGCTGACTTTATACGTCTGGTAGAGAAGCTGGGCATGCAGCCGGTACTGCTGCCGTTTTCGCCAAACGGCAAGGCGCAGCACATTAAAGGCTTCTTAAACCGTTTTGCCAAAACGGCGAAAAAGACATCCGAGTTTCTTAACCGGGTAGCGAAGCTGAATATTCCGATGGTGGGTGTTGATCCGGCGCTGGTGCTTTGTTATCGCGATGAATACAAGATGGTGCTGGGTGAACAACGGGGGGATTTCCATGTGTTGCTAGCCAACGAATGGTTATCGAAAGCTGTGGAAGCACAGCAGCCAGTCGCTGTTGGCGGTGAACCGTGGTATTTCTTTGGTCACTGTACCGAAGTGACGGCCTTGCCGGGCGCTCCTGCACAGTGGGCGGCTATTTTTGCTCGCTTTGGCGCAAAGCTGGAGAACGTCAGCGTGGGATGCTGTGGTATGGCTGGCACCTACGGCCACGAAGTGAAGAATCACCAAAACTCATTGGGGATCTATGAGTTATCATGGCACCAGGCAATGCAACGATTGCCACGTAACCGTTGTCTGGCTACCGGGTACTCCTGTCGCAGTCAGGTTAAACGCGTTGAAGGTACGGGCGTTCGCCACCCATTACAGGCACTGCTGGAGATTATAGGATGATCTGGAAACGTGAAGTCACACTCGAGGCGCTCAATGCCATGGGTGAAGGAAATATGGTTGGGCTGCTCGATATTCGTTTTGTGCACATTGGTGACGATACGCTGGAAGCTACAATGCCGGTGGACCATCGCACCAAACAACCCTTTGGGTTGCTGCACGGCGGCGCATCCGTGGTGCTGGCGGAAAGTATTGGTTCGGTAGCGGGATACCTGTGTACTCAGGGTGAGCAGAAAGTGGTGGGCCTGGAGATCAACGCCAACCATATCCGTTCTGCGCGGGAAGGGCACGTCAGGGGCGTATGTCGCGCGTTACATACCGGCTCTCGTCACCAGGTTTGGCAAATAGAGATCTTCGATGAGCAGGGACGATTGTGCTGTACGTCGCGTCTGACGACCGCAATTTTGTGATGCATATTGCTTTTGGTCATTATCTGCACAGGGAATGGTGTTATACTGTGCAGGTTTTGAACACAAGCGAGGATGATATGTCTACCCAATTAGACCCTGCCCAACTGGCAATAGAATTTTTACGTCGTGATAAAACCGATCTTTCACCGGCTCAGTACCTGAAAAGGCTAAAACAGCTTGAGCTGGAGTTTGCAGATCTGTTGGCGCTCTCTTCAACTGAACTGAAAGAAGAGATCTATTTTGCCTGGCGCATGGGCGTTCATTGATTCCGGTATGCTTATCGTAACGAAACCCCGACACGTGTTCGGGGTTATTTTGGCCTTAAATCTTCATTACCACTTCATCTCACCGCTGTTAACCTTCGCACTTAGTTCCAGCGAGCTTGCGTCTGCCAGACCTGGCCATGCTGCCGTCATGGTTTTAATCACATAATCCGATCCTTTCTTCTCCCCTAACGCCTGCTCAAACGACTGCAAATAGTCCTGGGTGAAGCGAATAGCTTTATCGCCGGTTGGGCGTTTGCCAATGTAATGACCCGGGACCACTTGAGTGGGCTGTAAGCTCTGCATTTCGCTCAGTACGTTACGCCATGCACTACGCTGTTCTTCAGACTGTGTATCCGCCGTCCAGACATGAATACCTGAAGCCACGCCTGTGCCGCCAATAATGGCCCGATTCGCCGGGATCCAGATATACGCTGCATAATCGTTGGAGTGACGCAGTTCCAGCGGTTCACCATCAACCGTGAACTGCGTTTGCGTCGTCGCCTGCGGAACGGTGAGCGATGTTGGCGCGCCGTCCTTCATTTGCGGGCCCCAGAACTGCAGTTTGGCCTCTTTGGTGGCGCGGATATGGTCTACCACCTGCGGTGTTGCCAGAACTTTTACCTGTGGGAAAGCGTTGACGATAGGTTGCAGACCGAAATAGAAATCCGGATCGCCGGAAGTGATCACGATAGCCTTCAGCGTTTTACCGCTGGCGCGAATCATCTGCACCAGCTGTTCGCCATCTTTGGTGCTGAACTGGGCGTCAAACAAAATCGCCTCTTTGGGGCCAGACACCAGCGTCGAAGAGACCGGGAAAATACCCTTCTCCTGCGGATTATAGACGTCCAGCTGTAGCGGTGCGGCGAAAGCTGAAGACGCAAACAGAGGTAACAGCAGGGCCAGAGATTTAACTTTCATACCAGGTAACCTTATGCAGGGAATTGTCTTTTGATAGTTCCCGTATTTTAAGCATATTCGTATCTGTTAGAATTCCCTCATTAGGACATGCTGAGTTTCATAAAACGATCGGATGGGATGCAATGGACAGAGTGATGGCGGCAACGGTATTTAACCATATCTGTGATTTGGGCAGTCTGAGCGCCGCTGCACGTGCATTGGGGCTTTCCCGTCCGATGGTCAGTCGTTACCTCGACGAGATGGAGAAATGGGCAGGCGCAAGGCTTATTCATCGCTCATCGCGTCGCTTAACGATCACGCCAGCGGGTGAAGAGGCATTACTGAAAACGCGTTCTCTGGCGCAACTTTCGCTGGATATTGGTGCCGCCAGTGGCGCGCAAATTCCCTCAGGCACGCTACGTGTGGCCTGCGCCCATTTTACCGCCATGCATATTCTTGCTCCGGTTCTGCCGGCGTTTATGGAGCAATATCCGCAATTACGTATTGAGGTGGAGATCAATAATCAACCGGTAAGCCTTGTGGGGGAACGCATCGATGTGGCGATCCGCATAACGGATAATCCCGAGCCAGGAACCATCGCCCGTCGGTTGGGCGACTGTAAATCGGTACTTTGCGCGTCCGCAGATTATCTGCATCAACATGGCACGCCTGAGACAGTCGACGATCTCACTCGGCACAATTGCCTGTACTACAGCGGTTTTGCCGGACAATCCTGGCACTTTTTGGATGCCCAGGGGCAGTCTGTCTCCGTTGCAATCAAAGGGAATTTGAGTGCAGGGATCTCTTCGCTGCTCTGCGAGTCGGCGGTGGCAGGAATGGGAATCGCGTTGGTGCCAGAACTGGAAGCGCAGGAAGGGCTGGCGCAGGGAGCGTTAATTCGATTACTGCCAGAACTTCAACCTAAATGCTTGCCAATTTATGGTTTATACCTTTCTCGGGAGCATCAGCCTGCGGGGCTACGTTTGCTGCTGGATGCGCTTAGTGGGGCGGCGCAATGCTAAAAAGGTAGCTAAACGTGCTCATAAAATAGTCAAACCGCAATTTGTGTTAAAAAAAACTTATCGGTGTATGAGATTCTTCTTATCGCCCCTTCAAGAGCTAAGCCATCGTGAGTGCCGGAGATAAGCGCCGGATGGGGCCGGAACCCTTAAGCCTGCCAGCAAGCAGACTTAAGGGTTTTTTGTCATTAGCATATTATTTGAATAGTTGTTTTCCCTGTTTTTATCCCTACCTATCCCTTAAATAGACATTATCTATACATCTTTTAATCTTTGACCTGCCTGAACGATTAGATTTCTATAATCCATTATTAATCAATGCATTGAACAAATAATTCCATTCCTGTAAACCCTCGCTGCAGGGTCTATGCTTAGTAAAAGTAGTCAAAAAGGGCGGTTAACCCGAATGCCCCTGCTGTTGAGGGGTTGAAGTGATAATCATTATCACTAACATGTTGTTATAGCTTAAAAGCTAGTGACTCGAGGTAACCCTATGGAATTGCATTCAGGAACATTTAACCCGGACGATTTTGCCTGGCGTGGACTGACGTTAACACCTGCGGCTGCGGCGCATATCCGTGAACTGGTGGCAAAGCAACCCGACATGTTGGGCGTACGCCTGGGCGTGAAGCAAACGGGATGCGCGGGATTCGGCTACGTGCTGGATACCGTGCGCGAGGCCCAAAAAGACGATCTCCTGTTTGAAACGGATGGCGCCAGACTGTATGTGCCTTTACAGGCGATGCCGTTCATCGACGGCACAGAAGTCGATTTCGTTCGCGAAGGATTAAATCAGTTATTTAAATTTCATAACCCGAAAGCCCAGAACGAATGCGGCTGTGGCGAAAGTTTTGGGGTATAGGCGGTACTATGTCTCGTAATACTGAAGCAACTGACGATGTCAACACCTGGGCTGGCGGGCACCTTAATTACAAAGAGGGCTTCTTCACCCAACTGCAAACCGATGAGTTGGCGAAAGGGATCAACGAAGAGGTCGTGCGCGCGATTTCGGCAAAACGTAATGAACCCGACTGGATGCTGGAATTCCGCCTGAATGCCTTTCGGGCATGGCTGACCATGGAAGAGCCGCACTGGCTAAAAGCGCACTACGACAAGCTGAATTATCAGGAGTACAGCTATTATTCCGCACCGTCCTGCGGTAACTGCGATGAAACCTGCGCATCTGAGCCGGGAGCGGTGCAGCAAACGGGGGCGAATGCGTTTTTAAGTAAAGAGGTCGAGGATGCCTTTGAACAGCTTGGCGTACCGGTCCGTGAAGGCAAAGAGGTGGCGGTTGATGCTATTTTTGACTCGGTATCGGTGGCGACCACCTATCGCGACAAACTGGCGGAACAGGGCATTATTTTCTGTTCGTTCGGTGAGGCGATTCACGATCATCCTGAGCTGGTAAAACAATATCTGGGCACCGTGGTTCCAGGTAATGACAACTTCTTTGCCGCGCTGAATGCAGCGGTGGCATCTGACGGTACGTTTATTTATGTACCGAAAGGCGTGCGTTGCCCCATGGAACTGTCGACCTATTTCCGTATCAATGCAGAAAAAACCGGGCAGTTTGAACGCACCATTCTGGTCGCGGATGAGGGCAGCTACGTCAGCTATATCGAGGGCTGTTCGGCTCCGGTGCGCGACAGCTACCAGCTGCATGCGGCGGTGGTAGAAGTCATCATCCACAAAGATGCCGAAGTGAAATACTCGACGGTGCAAAACTGGTTCCCCGGGGATGGTAACACCGGCGGCATTTTGAACTTCGTCACCAAGCGCGCTCTGTGCGAAGGTGAAAACAGCAAAATGTCGTGGACGCAGTCGGAAACCGGCTCGGCCATTACCTGGAAATACCCAAGTTGCATTTTGCGTGGCGACAACTCTATCGGCGAATTCTACTCCGTGGCCCTGACCAGTGGTCATCAGCAGGCCGATACAGGCACCAAGATGATCCACATCGGTAAAAACACCAAATCGACCATTATCTCGAAAGGGATCTCCGCCGGACACAGCCAGAACAGCTATCGCGGTTTAGTGAAAATCATGCCGACCGCCGCCAATGCCCGCAACTATACCCAATGTGACTCGATGTTGATCGGGGCGGATTGCGGAGCGCACACATTCCCATATGTGGAGTGTCGTAACAACAGCGCCCAGCTCGAGCACGAAGCCACGACGTCGCGCATTGGCGAAGATCAGCTGTTTTACTGCCTGCAGCGCGGTATCAGCGAAGAGGATGCCATTTCGATGATCGTGAATGGTTTCTGTAAAGACGTGTTCTCTGAACTGCCGCTGGAATTTGCCGTGGAAGCGCAAAAACTTCTCGCCATAAGTCTTGAACACAGCGTCGGTTAAAATTTAAGGAAAGCACATGTTAAGCATCAAAGATTTACAGGTCAGTGTGGAAGATAAGGCGATCCTGCGTGGGCTGAGTCTTGAAATTCGCCCCGGAGAAGTGCACGCCATTATGGGGCCAAATGGTTCCGGGAAAAGTACGCTTTCCGCCACCCTGGCCGGACGTGATGACTATGAAGTCACCGGCGGGACGGTAGAATTCAACGGTAAGGATTTACTGGAACTGTCACCGGAAGACCGGGCCGGCGAAGGGATCTTTATGGCATTCCAGTATCCGGTGGAAATCCCCGGCGTCAGTAATCAGTTTTTCCTGCAAACGGCACTGAATGCGGTGCGCACCTACCGTGGTGAAGAGTCGCTGGACAGGTTTGACTTCCAGGATCTGATGGAAGAAAAAATTGCGTTGCTGAAGATGCCGGAAGATTTGCTCACGCGTTCGGTCAACGTTGGTTTCTCCGGCGGTGAGAAAAAGCGTAATGACATATTGCAAATGGCGGTGCTGGAGCCTCAGTTGTGCATTCTGGATGAGTCGGACTCCGGGCTGGATATCGATGCGCTGAAAATCGTCGCAGACGGCGTGAACTCACTACGCGACGGGCAACGTTCATTCATTATCGTCACCCATTATCAACGCATCCTGGACTATATCAAACCCGATTATGTTCACGTTCTCTACCAGGGGCGAATAGTGAAGTCCGGTGATTTTACGCTGGTCAAACAACTTGAGGAGCAAGGTTATGGCTGGCTTAGCGAACAGCAGTAACGTGCTGCAACAGTGGCACCATCTGTTTGAAACGCAAGGTGAGACGCGCTCGCAACATGCCCAGCAGCATCTGCAGCAGATGCTGCGTCTGGGGCTGCCAACGCGTAAGCATGAGGACTGGAAATACACGCCGCTGGAGGGGTTAACCAATAGCCAGTTTGTCAGTCATGTCACTGAGATAACGTCAGCCCAGTGTGAAGCGTTAGCGCCGGCAATTGATGCCATACGACTGGTATTTGTCGACGGGCAATTCTCTCCAACGCTGAGCGACAGAGCGGAAGGTAGTGGTTTTGACATTACCATTGACGATGCGCGCCAGATGCTGCCAGCGGCTATCCAACCGGAAGTGTTTCTGCACCTGACCGAAAGCCTGTCGCGTAGCGTCACTCACATTCAGGTTAAGCGTAACCAGCGCCCAGCGAAACCGCTGCTGCTGCTGCACATTACCCAGGGGCTGGCGGGCGATGAGGTGAACACGGCGCACTATCGCCACCATCTGGAGCTGGCGGAAGGCGCAGAAGCCACCGTTATTGAACACTATGTCAGCCTCAGCGAGCTTCGCCATTTCACCGGCGCACGTTTAACCATGAATGTCGCGGCGAATGCGCACTTGCGCCACATCAAACTGGCGTTTGAGAACCCACAGAGCCACCATTTCGCGCACAATGACATTCAATTGGGGGCGGATGCCACGGCCGCCAGCCACAGTTTTTTACTCGGTGATGCGGTGCTGCGTCATAACACCAGCACCCAGCTTAACGGCGAAAACACCACGCTTCGGCTCAACAGCCTGGCAATGCCGGTGAAAAATGAAGTCTGCGACACCCGCACCTGGCTTGAGCATAACAAAGGATATTGCAACAGCCGCCAGCTGCATAAAACGATCGTCAGCGATAAGGGGCGGGCGGTATTCAATGGCCTGATCAACGTCGCTCAACACGCTATTAAAACCGATGGCCAGATGACCAACAATAATTTGCTGCTTGGTAAACTGGCGGAAGTGGATACCAAGCCGCAGCTTGAAATCTATGCCGACGACGTGAAATGCAGTCACGGGGCGACGGTAGGGCGGATCGACGACGAGCAGATGTTCTATTTGCGTTCGCGCGGGATCGGCCAGCAAGATGCCCAACAAATGATTCTCTATGCGTTTGCCGCTGAGCTAACGGAAGCCCTGGGCGAGGAAACGCTGAAACAACAGGTACTGGCACGGATCGCCCAACGCTTGCCGGGAGGCATAGCATGACATTTCCCATTGAAAAAGTGCGGGCCGATTTTCCGGTTCTGACGCGTGAAGTGAATGGTTTACCGTTGGCGTATCTGGATAGCGCGGCCAGCGCGCAAAAGCCGAACCAGGTGATTGATGCCGAAGCCGAGTTCTACCGTCACGGCTATGCGGCGGTCCACCGCGGTATCCATACGCTGAGCGCTCAGGCTACGGAAAAAATGGAGAATGTGCGCAAGCTCGCTTCGCTGTTTATTAACGCCCGCTCCGCCGAAGAGCTGGTGTTTGTTCGCGGTACGACGGAGGGCATTAACCTGGTGGCGAACAGCTGGGGCAGCAGCAATGTGCGGGCGGGCGATAACATTATCATCAGCGAAATGGAGCACCATGCCAATATTGTGCCCTGGCAGATGCTGTGTGCACGCGTAGGTGCAGAACTGCGCGTTATCCCGCTCAATGCCGATGGTACGTTGCAGCTTGAAACGCTGCCGACGCTGTTTGACGATCGCACGAAGCTGTTGGCGATTACCCACGTATCTAACGTGCTGGGCACGGAAACCCCGTTGGGTGAGATGATCGCGCTGGCGCATCAATACGGCGCGAAAGTGCTGGTGGATGGCGCGCAGGCGGTGATGCATCATCAGGTGGATGTGCAGGCGCTGGATTGCGATTTTTATGTTTTCTCCGGGCATAAACTTTACGGTCCAACCGGTATTGGCGTTCTGTATGCCAGAGAGTCGCTGCTGCAGGAGATGCCGCCGTGGGAAGGCGGTGGTTCAATGATTGCGACGGTGAGTTTGAGTCAGGGAACGACGTGGGCCAAAGCGCCCTGGCGGTTTGAAGCCGGAACGCCAAACACCGGGGGCATTATCGGACTCGGCGCGGCTATTGAATATGTTTCAGCGCTGGGGCTGACTGAAATCAGCGAATATGAACAGTTCATGATGCGCTATGCGTTGGAACAGCTGGCGGATGTGCCGGATTTAACAATCTACGGACCGGATAACCGTCTGGGTGTGATTGCGTTTAACCTCGGCAAGCATCACGCCTATGACGTCGGGAGTTTTCTCGATAACTATGGCATCGCCGTGCGGACGGGGCATCACTGCGCAATGCCGCTGATGGCCTTTTATAACGTTCCCGCGATGTGCCGGGCGTCGATTGCAATGTATAACACCCATGAAGAAGTGGATCGCCTGGTAACGGGCCTCAAGCGTATTCACCATTTACTGGGCTAACAGGGAGGCGTTATGGCTGCGCTACCGGATAAAGAAAAGTTGTTGCGTAATTTTCTGCGTTGCGCTAATTGGGAAGATAAATACCTTTACATTATTGAACTGGGTCAGCGTTTGCCGGAACTAAACGATGACTTACGCTGCCCGGAAAATAGCATTCAGGGATGCCAAAGCCAGGTATGGATTGTTATGCGTCAGAATGGCGAAGGGATTATTGAATTACAGGGCGACAGTGATGCGGCAATTGTGAAAGGGCTTATTGCCGTGGTATTTATTTTGTATGATCGCATGACGGCCCAGGATATTGTGAATTTTGATGTGCGCCCGTGGTTTGAAAAAATGGCGCTCGCACAGCATCTCACACCGTCTCGTTCACAAGGGCTGGAGGCGATGATTCGGGCTATTCGCGCCAAAGCCGCAACTCTTAGCTAAACTGATAAAACACGTCAACTTTCAGACCGACTTGAAAGCGTTCGTGTAAGGCAACGCAGTGACTCGTAGGCCGGATCGGGCGCTCGCCGCCGTCCGGCAAGAACGCCAGGGGGGTGAGTGAGTATGAAACGCGCGTCTGTTATTACGTTAATGCTAATCGGCGCCTACAGCGCTATTCAGGCCGCATGGGCGGTCGATTATCCTTTGCCCCAGGCGAACAGCCGCCTTGTTGGGCAAAACCAAACCTACACCGTGCAGGAAGGCGATAAAAACCTACAGGCGATAGCCCGTAAGTTTGATACCGCTGCAATGCTGATCCTTGAAGCCAACAATACTATTGCCCCCGTACCTAAACCCGGAACGCTGATCACTATTCCCTCACAATTACTGCTACCGGATGCACCACGCGAAGGCATTATTGTGAATCTGGCGGAACTGCGTCTGTATTACTTCCCGCCGGGAGAGAATATTGTTCAGGTATTCCCGATTGGTATCGGTTTGCAGGGGCTGGAAACGCCGGTAATGGAAACCCGGGTTGGGCAGAAAATCCCGAATCCAACCTGGACCCCTACACCAGGCATCCGTAAACGCTCTCTGGAGCGTGGCATCACATTACCGCCTGTTGTACCTGCCGGACCAAATAACCCGTTAGGACGCTTTGCACTGCGTCTGGCGCATGGAAACGGTGAATATCTGATCCATGGCACCAGCGCACCGGACAGCGTGGGCCTGCGAGTGAGTTCTGGGTGTATTCGCATGAACGCGCCGGATATCAAAGCGTTGTTTGCTCAGGTCCGCACAGGCACGCCGGTCAGGGTGATTAATGAGCCGATAAAATATTCGATAGAGCCGAACGGTATGAGGTATGTCGAAGTGCATCGACCGCTGTCGCCTGAAGAGGAACAAAACGTCCAGACCATGCCGTATGTGTTACCAGCCGGCTTTACCCAGTTTAAAGACAATAAAGCGGTGGATAACAGTCTGGTGGAAAGGGCGTTGTATCGTCGTGCAGGTTATCCGGTCACCGTCACTGCCGGGCAAGCATCGGTCGCGAGCAATGGGCCAGAAGTGAAGTCTGCGCAAAATGGTGTGCCGGGAGAAGATGCTGAGGTGCGCGCTACGCAATAACAGGGAAGGGGAATTCAGAGCAAAAAAAATGGCGCACACTGTGCGCCATTTTATTTTCCGCGTTTAATTATTTACGGATGTGAGTAACTTTGTTGTCCAGACGCTGGTTAGCGCGAGCTGCATCGTCTTTAGCTGCCTGAACGTCGGTACGCATAGCATTCACGTCGTTGCTCAGTTGATCAACTTTTGCGCTCAGCGTCTGAACGTCAGAAGACAGCTGATCGATTTTAGCGTTGCTGGAGCAGCCTGCCAGCAAAGTAGATCCCAGAATAACTGCACCTAAAACCAGTTTATTAATACGGTTCATAAGAATATCCTTATATTTTGTGTGGGTATATATGCAAAAAAATGGCACACAACGTGTGCCATTTCTATTACACAGATACTATTACTTGCGGTATTTAGTAGCTGCGTTGTCCAGACGCTGGTTAGCGCGAGCTGCGTCATCTTTAGCAGCCTGAACGTCG